>OBYM01000458.1_pt1 | contig 22848 bp, 20 predicted proteins | sample 1538191 | NCBI WGS metagenome assembly OBYM01 (sample SAMEA2580165, study PRJEB22360) | human gut metagenome | biome: human gut; feature: human-associated habitat; material: faeces | place: Denmark | collected 2008/2010 | reverse complement strand
GTTACCTGTCCATGGATGATCTGAAATCAATATCCGCACAGGCCATGCTGTCAAACGGTTATCATCTGCGAAACATTTCCCAGGAAATCGCTGATCAGGGCGGTCTTGCCAAATGGTCCGGATGGAACGGCCCGACACTGACCGATTCCGGCGGATTTCAGGTCATGTCTCTCGGTTCGGGATGCGGTAAAGTTGTCAGCATGGAAAAAGAACGCAACATCACAAATGCTGATCCAAAAGACAGACTGGCTCATGTAACTGAAAAAGGTGTACATTTCCATGATCCTTTTATCGATCAGGACGATTTTATCGGGCCAAAAGAATCCATGGAAATTCAGTGCCGCATCGGTGCGGACATACACATGGCATATGATGAGCTTACTTCTCTGGCAGACAGCTACGAATACAATGTGGAAGCCCTTGCCCGGACCGAACGATGGGCAAAACGCAGTATCCGATACCATAAGAAACACTGCGATGATCTTGGCTATCATCAGTCACTGTATGGTGTCCTGCAAGGCGGACGCTGGGAGGATCTGCGCCGGTCAACAGCGAAAAAGCTGGCAAAGATGAATTTTGACGGCTATGGTCTGGGCGGAGCATTTTTGAAAGAAAGTCTGGGAGAAATTCTTCGCTGGTGCAACGAAGAACTTCCGGAAGACAAACCGCGCCATTTGCTGGGGCTTTCTCATCCGGATGATATTCTCATCGGAACAGAAATGGGTGCGGATACATTTGACTGTGTTGCACCGACTCGAGAAGCCAGACATGGAAGGATCTATACGCATCACGGCAACATCAGCATCAAAAAATTTGCCGACAGCGATGAACTGATCGAAGAAGGATGCGACTGTCCTACTTGCCGTGCCGGCTGGACACGCGGACAGCTGCGGGCACTGTTGAAGTCGCAGGATCCTAAAGAACGTGAATTATACTTCAACCTGGCTTCGATGCACAATCTTCGTTTTATCATCCGGCTCACAGAGGAAGCACGTGCTGCTATTCTGGACGGAACCTTCGAACAATATAAGGAAGATTTCCTGAAAGCATACTATAACAAGTAAAAAGGACCACTCGGTCCTTTTTTATTATCCAATCATTATGACAGTCCTTTTTCCTGTGAAACACGCAGGAGGGTTTTCCTGATTCTTTTCAGCGCAGCAATGACCCGTTCATTGTCCCGGTACACGCCTAATACAATACGAAAGCCTCTTTCTCCTCCCGGACCGTAATTCTTGCCGTCATTGACAGAAACATTAGCTTCGCGAAGCAGCAGATCGCAAATTTCGCTGCTGCTTCCTAATTCGTGAATATCCACCCAGCATAAGAAACCGGACTGCGGCAGCTGAACATGAACACCGGGAATCGTGTCAAGAAGCTCTACCGCAGCATGACGGCGGATATCATAGGCAGACCTGAATGTATCCATGAAAGAAGGATCATCAAAAGCCGCTATTACTGCCTGCTGAGAAGCTGTATGCGTGGCACCGATCACGCTGACCGCACAGCCGTACATCACATCCATGACCGTATCATCAGCTATGATCCATCCGACACGATAACCGCTTAATCCGAATCCTTTGGATGCGGAGCATACCGTAACGGTATGGGAAAACATTCCCTCCATCGCAGCCGGTGCGATCATTTCATTTTCAAATGTAAAATCCTGAAAGGCCTGGTCACATACCAATACCAGGTCATGTTTTAATACCGCTTCTCTGATAGCTTCCAGTGATGCCGCATTAAACACGGTAGTTGTCGGGTTGTTTGGATGTGTCAAAACGATCATCTTTGTTTTCGGTGAAATGCATTGTTTCAATGATTCCGCATCGATCTGATATTCATTTTCCGCTTTCAGCTGCAGATATACAGCTTTGGCATTTGCCATTTCGATATTTTGCAGATTATTCGGATAACAAGGAGACGGAACGATGACTTCATCCCCTTCTTCAAGGAACGGCAGCATCGCAAAATAAAGGGCGCTGTCGCTTCCCGGTGTAATGATAATATTGCGGCCGGGATCAAGGGTCATCGCATATTTTTGTTCCCAATCCTTCGCAATGCGCTTTTTCAGCTCCAGATTACCGATCGGAGCCGTATAATGAGAACCTAGCGGCTGGGCAATCGCCTCCATTGCCGCCTTACGGACGTGTGCAGGAACCGCATCATCAGGCTGAAACGGATCCGCCCAGCTCATCATATCCACTCCTGCTTCCATCCTTTTATCAAAACCGTCTCCGACATCCGCTTTATTGACATCGGAAAACAGTCCACCTTCATAGCGCTGAAACGCTTTTCTCATTTTAGATTTCATGCTGGATCCTCCTCTGCATATTTTTTCCAAAAACAAAGTTTAGTATTCCTGCCGCAATCAGAAGAATGCCGCCGCCGATTGACAACAGATCCGGCATTTCATGAAAAACAACAATGCCGATTAAAAACGCAAACAAACTCTGTGAGTACAGATAAACTGATATTTTCGTTGACGGCGCATAACTGTATGCAACCGAAAGAAAAAACTGTGCGGCCGCAGTGACTGCCCCTGTCAGGATCAGGATAGTGATTTCATATATTCCGATCGGATGCATTCCCTGCATCAACGCTAAAGGAAAAGATACGATCACACTGAATACCATGAAGAAAAAAGTAATGGAAAACGGTGATTCATCCTTCAGGCGCCGAACAACAGTATAGGCCATGCCGGCAAAAAAGCCTCCGCCCAGCGCAAGCAGTGATTCGAATTCAAAGAACCCACCGCTCGGCTTCAGCAGCAGAAGAATTCCGGATAAAGCAATAAACAAAGACAATACTTGTCCCCTGCACATTTTTTCCTTCAGCCAGACAACTGCCGCGATCAAGGCAAAAATGGTGGACGTTGAACTCAGCAGTGATAAATTGGCAATCGGATAAGAATCCGTTGCGGCCGCAAAGACAAGAACCGTGGAGATAAAGCCGAACAATGAACGAAAGCATAATAAAGAACGCTGTGCTCCGATCAGAGGGACTTTTTCCTTTTTGCATAATGCGGCCATGATCACGGCTGCCACCAATGAAAAATAAAAGGTTCGCTCAAAACTGCTCAGATAATACAGGACCTTTCCCAAGGCCTGCTGCGTAGAAAAGAGAAAGGAAGTCAATAACAGAAAACAGACTCCCTTTTTGATATTTTCGTTTGGCAAAGACTATGCCCCTGCTTTTTTAGCCTGATGCTCGAACAGCATAGCGGCTATTTCTTCTTTCGCTTTTTGTGCATCTACGTTTTTTACCTGATGACGGAACAGTGAGCTCAGTTCCATTTCCATGCTGGCTTTGTTGACACGAAGATCAGCGCTAGCCGGATCATTATAACGGGCACGGATCTGTTTTTCCAGTTCCTCCATGCTCTCCGGTACGACAAATACGGATAATGCATCCGGATAGCGAAGCTTAATCTGTCCGACACCCTGTGCCTCTACTTCCAACAGCACGTTCTTTCCGATGTGCAGCAAAAACTCAATATATGCCAGCGGCGTACCATAGTAATATCCGTCAAACTGTGTATATTCCAAAAACTCATGATTTCTGACCGCATCCGCAAATGTTTTGCGGTCTACGAAATAATAATCGATACCGTCTTTCTCTGTTTCTTTCTGCGGGCGTGTCGTCATGGAAATGGAATAAAAGAGATGCAGACTTTCATCTTCCAAAAGGCAATCGCGGATCGCGCTTTTGCCAACACTGCTCGCACCGGTCAATACCAGCAAAGTTCCCTTACTCATAGGTTTCCTCCTTATTTGATCAATGTAATTTTATCTCTGTCTTTATATAAGAATTGTACACCATTTTCATCCAGCAATACAGTTTCTTCTGTATAAAAATAGTAATCTTTTTTGCTGCATGGCACCTTCACATTCAGCTCCAGAGCATAGGTTGTTCCATTGTCAAGCTCCACGTCTCCTTTTACGGGAATCGCTGCCTGCTGATTCCATAGACCGATCGTAGGACCCGGGCCATGACCATACATATTGCATGGATGCGAATATAGGGTGGCTTCAATTCCCTCTTCTTTCGCTTTTGCTAAAGCCTCAAGCAAGACCTCATTTCCGGTTTTTCCCGCTTTCATGCATGAACGCACGATATCCTGAAAATGATTGTTCACTGCCATGCCATGCAGCAGATCATCCGGTATCTGTGTTTCTCCCTCTTTGGCAACATAAGCAAGACGCTGTGTATCCGTACATAAATTCATGTAGCGAATGCCGAAATCACAGTGCAGCAGATCACCGCGGCGAATGACTCCGGTATAATGAGGATTTTCTTCTCCTTCACGCTGCAGATCCATCGTCGGCTCAAACCAGTAATCAAGACCCATGTCTTTTACCTTCTGCATCATGAAGAATTCAAGATCCTGTGTTGTCGTTACATCAGGAATAACATTTTCTGATGTATACATTGCATTCATGACGGAGAATGCCACATCAACAACTTCCGGGATCAGCTTCAGCTCTGTCTCTGTACGCAGTTCCATCAGCTTGATGGCCAGCAGATCATCACTGATCATGCGATCCAGCCATTTAGCATCAAGCTCTTTCATCCAGGATGTATAGATTCCCATGCTCAGTCCGTCACCAAAGGCAAAATCAGCTGATGCATTGATCGCGATCTTTTTTGGATCATACTGTTCCAAAAGCCGTTTCAGCGCCTCCATCTGTGTTTCTTTACCAAACTGCCAGTAAGGCGTATAAAACTCTGCCAAATGTTCATCCGGCATGCTTAATGAATAACGGATCACATCCTCTTTGTCTTTCACAAACGCAAACATGGTGATTCGGCGTGCTGTTGGATACTGTGCCGGTGTCAGTGCGCGAAAAGTAGGATCTTCATTATATTCTTTTGACGCATGCAGCCACACATCCGCTTCACTTTCCATCATCACTCTTGGAAGAATGGTTTCCAGCCTTTCTTTCAGACATTGATTACGCAGTTCGTACTGCTCTTTTACACTTCTGATCTTCATATTACCCTCCTTTATATGAAATAAGGCACACAGTTTCCTGTGTGCTTTATTTCATACGCCCATCATCGATGGGCGCAGAGTTTCATCTATATCTTACTCAAAGTAAGCGTGAGTCAGGTCATAGTGACCTTCTGGAGATGAAGTAATGCCAGTCAGGTTCTTAACTTTCAGGAATGGTTCAGTATATCCGAACAGAGGAATTACATAACCCTGTTCAACAAGATATTTTTCTGCTTCATGCATTTTATCCATACGCTCCTGTCCTGACAGCTGGTTAGCTTCATTGACCATCTGTTCGAATGTTGCGTCATCAACTGTATTACCGGATGTAGAAGCACCTACATACATAGACAGATAGCACATTGGATCCAGGTAGTCAGCAGTCATGGCATGACGAGCCAGTTCGAAGTTACCTGCATCACGGTCACCGAAGAATGCTTCTTTTTCATAACCGTTCAGCTGCAGATCAACATAGATTTCTTTCAATGAGTTCTGCATAGCTTCTGCAACAGCTTTATGAGTTGCCAGGTTGTTGTATTTGTATTCGATCTTCAGCATGTTATCAGCACTGTAGCCTTTTGATTCCATGATTTCTTTAGCTGCTTTTACATCATCAGTGATCAGTTTGCCGCCTGTTTCATAGAAATCGTTACCTTCTGCATCAGGGATACCGCTTGGGATCAATGCATACAGGTCATAAGAATAGTCATCACCGTAACCATAAGCGTTACGTGCTGCATCACGGCCGATAGCCATAGAGATTGCTTTACGGATTTCAGGATCTTTCAAGGCTTTCAGACCGTCTGTAGTTTCTTTATTTTCTTTTCCGGCATTAACCAGTACGTAGTAGTTACATACAAACGGATCGATCTTGTAAACATGTCCCTGCAGCTGCTCATCGTTGTTTACCTGTTCAACATTGACTGCTGTAGCGAAGTCTACTTCACCGGAAATGAATGCCTGTGTCTGAGAATCAAGGTCAGACATTACTTTAAATTCGATATTTTCGAGTTTAACATTATCTTTGTCAGCATAGTTATCGCTCTTTGCCAGAGTAATAGCATCCTTGATGTTTACGCCAGTAATTTCGAATGCACCGTTTGTAACGATCGGATCATCTGCAGAAGCATTTTTTACCCATTCAGATTTACTTACATCAGAACCTACTTCGTTTTTATTTACCGGATAGAATACTGTATTTGTCAGCATTGAAGTAAAGTAAGGTGCTGACATCTTCAGTGTGATCTGAATTGTAGTGTCATCAACTGCTTTTACACCCATGTTCTTTTCCAGGTCAGCCATGTCTGTGTATGGCATTTCAACCTGTTTTCCGTCTTTTTCAACCATATGAGTTGTACCAGCGATGTAGTTATACATGAAGTTTGTGTAGTAACCCTGTGTTGTCATGGCACGCATCCAAGACCATACAAAGTCCTCAGCTGTCAATGGAGTACCATCGCTCCAAGTCAGTCCGTCTTTGATCTTGATTGTGTAAACTGTACCGTCTTCACTAATTTCCGGCAGATCAGTTGCCAGGTTTGCGACAACGTTACCGTCCTTATCCAGTTTGTACAGACCATCATAGCACTGTGCCAATACGTTTGCAGTAATGGAATCATCAACGATTGCCGGATCAGGCAATGCAAAGTCACCGCCGACAGCTACTGTTAAATTTGTTTTTCCAGATTCAGCAGTAATGTCGCCATTCCCCCCACAGCCGGCTAACGTAGTTGCAACCATTGCAAGAGCCGCTGTTGAAGCTAACAATTTTTTCATAATCTTTTCTCCTTTCCTAGATTATCCTAGTTTTCGTCGTACATGAAACATGATACCAGCCGGTCTCCGACTTTTACTGTCGGAGGCTTCGCCTGCGCACATCTTTCAGTGGCGTTCGGGCAGCGTGTGCGGAACACACATCCGCTCGGCGGATCGATCGGACTTGGTAATTCTCCTTCCAATACGATTCTTCTTTTTTCACGGGCTGTTTTCGGATCAGGAATTGGCACAGCCGAAAGCAGAGCCTGTGTATATGGATGAAGCGGGCGGTGATAAACATCATCGCTGTCTCCCACTTCTACCAAGTGACCTAAATACATGACACCGATACGGTCAGAAATATGTTTGACCATGCTCAGGTCATGCGCAATGAACAGATAAGCAATTCCCATTTCTTTCTGAATGTGCTCCAGCAGGTTGATGACCTGGGCCTGAATAGATACATCCAGAGCGGAAATCGGCTCATCGCAGACGATGAATTTAGGATTCAATGCCAACGTACGGGCGATACCGATACGCTGACGCTGTCCTCCCGAGAACTCATGCGGATAACGGCGGATATGGTCCGGTTTCAAACCGACGATTTCCAGCAGTTCACGCACACGCTGTTCACGTTCTTCTTTTGTTTTGTAAATGTTATGGATATCCATTGGTTCACGGATGATCTCACCAACCGTCATACGTGGGTTCAGGCTGGCATATGGATCCTGGAAGATCATCTGTACATTGCGGCGAAATTCTTTCAGGGCATCTCCTTTGATTGATGTGATGTCCTCACCTTTATAATATATCTTTCCCTCTGTCGGATTATAGATTTTTACGATGGCACGGCCGGTTGTACTTTTTCCGCAGCCGCTCTCTCCTACGAGACCGAAAGTTTCACCTTCCTGGATCTCAAAGCTGACACCGTCCACCGCTTTAACAAATTTCTTCGGCTTAAACAGTCCTCCGCCGGCATTGAAGTGAACTTTGAGGTCTTCCACACGAAGAATCGGTTCTTTTTTATTCTCTTCGCTCATGGTCTACGCTCCTTTCTTCTGTGCATACGGATGATTCAGCCAGCAGCTGCAGAAATGTGTTTCACTGAACTTCTCAGGCTTCGGCATTCCCATTTTGCACACCTTCATGGCCTTATCGCAGCGATCTGCAAAAGGACAGTTATTTTCGATATTCAACAGATCCGGCGGTGATCCCGGAATCGGATGAAGTTCTTTACGTTCGATCTCATCCGGATTCGAGATACAGCTCAGCAATCCTTTTGTATACGGATGTTTCGGATCATAGAAGATTTCATCTGTTGTTCCTTCTTCTACGATCTTTCCGCCGTACATGATCGCGATGCGGTCGCAGATGCTTGCTACGACGCCAAGGTCATGCGTGATCATGATAATTCCGGAGTCGATTTCATCTTTCAGGTTGCTGATCAGCTCCAGCACCTGTGCCTGGATCGTTACATCCAGTGCTGTTGTCGGTTCATCGGCGATGATGATCTTTGGATCACAGGCAAGTGCGATCGCAATGATGATTCGCTGACGCATACCGCCGGAAAACTGGAACGGATACTGACGGATACGTGTTTCCGGAGAAGGAATACCAACCTTACGCATTAATTCGATAGCTCGGTTGATTGCCTCCTGCTTTGAAATTCCCGGATTATGATTCATGATCGGTTCGATCAACTGTGTTTGTATACGCAGTACCGGATTCAAAAATGTCATCGGATCCTGGAAGATCATTGCCATATCATTTCCGCGGATACGGTCCATTTTTGCTTCATATTCTTTTTTATCTTTAATGACTGCCGGTGAAATTTCTTCTCCGTCAATCGTGATGGAACCTTCTGCGATCTTTCCGTTCTGTGCCAAAAGTCCCATTACTGAGAACATTGTCTGACTCTTACCGGATCCGGATTCACCGACGATTCCTAATACTTCACCTTTATCTACATGCAGGCTGACATCACGCACGGCCCGTACGGTACCATTTTCGGTCGCAAACTCTGTAGTCAGGTGTTTGATATCCAACATTGCCATTGAAAATTCCCCTTCCTACTTCTTTTTCGGGTCTAAGGCGTCACCCAAGCCATCACCGATGAAGTTCAGCGCCAGCATCGTCAAACAGATAGCGAGTGTCGGCCAGATAACCTGCATCGGCTGTGTTGTCATAAATCGTTTTGCGTCATTCGCAAGTGTTCCCCAGCTGGCATTTGGTGCCGGAACACCGATTCCAAGGAAACCGAGGAAGGCTTCATTGAAGATCGCACTTGGTACCAGTAAGGTAACAGATACGATGATCGGTCCCATACTGTTTACGATCAGATGCTTAAACAGGATACGTTTCTTGCTGGCACCCAATACGAAAGCAGCCAGTGAGAACTCCTGTTCCTTTAATGTCATGACCTGTGTACGAACCTGACGAGCCATTCCCATCCAGCTTGAAATACAGATACCAAGCAAAATGGAACCCATGCTAGGTTCGAGCACGACTGTGATCAGAATGATATAAAGCATATCTGGAATAGAATACATCGCATCAACGATACGCATCATGACCATGTCGACCTTGCCTCCGAAATATCCGGAGATGCCGCCATAAGTGATTCCCACACACATGGAGATCGCAGCTGCCGCAAAACCGACAGTCAGTGAAATACGTCCACCCATCATGACACGTACAAACAAGTCACGGCCCAGATAATCGGTTCCCATCGGATGAGCAAGCGAACTCATTTCATTAATGGCATTCAGATCCTGTCCGTCATAGCTGTAACTTGAAAAGACAGGAACAAGGATACACATAACGATCATAAAAACCAAAAAGATCAAACCGGCCATTGCCAGTTTATTCTGTTTGAAACGGCCCCAGGCATCTTTGAAATAGGTTTTGCTTTCATATGCAATTTTTTCAGCGTTTTTACTGGATTCATCCAGTTTTTCGAACAGATCCGGCGTTGGCTCAAATACTGCTTCCGCAACAGTTGTCTGAGGAGCTGTCGTTACTTCTTCTGTTTTTTTCTTAAACATGAAATTTCTCCTCCCTTACTTTAATTTGATACGCGGATCGACGATCGCGGATATAATGTCAGTTAAAATATTAAATGTAATGATCAGGGCTCCAAGGAACAGCGTCAGACCCATGATCATCTGATAGTCACGGTTTGAAATATTGGAAACAAATTCACGTCCGGTTCCCGGAATAGAGAACAGGGTTTCCACGATAAAGCTTCCTGTCAGCATGAATGCAAATGCCGGACCGGCATAAGTAACGACCGGCAGCATCGCATTTTTCAATGCGTGCTTAATAACAACTTTTTTATATGGTGTACCTTTGGAACGTGCCAAAATGATATAATCCTGTTTCATGACTTCCAGCATTGAGCTTCGTGTCAGACGAGCGATCATGGAGATCGGATATAATGACAACGCGATTACCGGCAGCACATAGTTCGCCGGTGTGCGAAGGCCGACAAACGGCAGCAATCGCAGCTCAACACCAAATATAATAATGAGGAACATACCTAACAAGAATGAAGGTACGCTGACACCGATCGTTGCAATAAACATACATAAGTTATTGACCCATTTTTTTGAAGACAACGCCGCTGTTGTCCCTAATGTAATTCCGACAAGCAGTGCGAACACGAATGTAATTCCACCCAGACGTGCCGTTACCGGGAACGTCATAGCAATTGTCTGATCAACATATACACCTTCCTTGATGTAACTTTCTCCTAAGTCACCATGTGCCAATCTTCCAAGATAGGCTGTGTATTGTTCAAAGACAGGCTTGTCCAGTCCGTATCGTATTATGGCTAAGCGCTGTGCTTCTTCCGTACGGTAACGCTCACCGTTTACCGGTGAACCAGGAACCGCCTTCATTAAAAAGAAGGTAGCACTACCTAATACAAACAGAGTGATGAAGCCGATCAATACACGTTTTAACACATACTTTAACATACATCACCAATTCCTTTTCCTTAGTATAGTGATTACGATACACCAATTCATGAAAATTTTCAATCTTTCTTTGCAAATTATTTACATGAAAAACACACAGTTTTTTACATTTTTTCGTTTTGTATGTAATTTATTTACATTATCACCATTTTTGTTTATATTTCGTGAACAACTGTATCAGAAAAAAGGAATTCACATTTTTCCTTTGTGAATTCCTTTTTTTCTTATTTTTTATGATGAATGATATTCATGACGTGATAGCCGCAGGCTGTCAGATCAGCCTCCAATGCCTTCGTATCGAATGTATCGATACGGAAGATAATGTCCGCCGTGCCGTTCTCGTTTTTATAAACGCCGATATGCGTGATATTGGTCCCGTTTCGTACAAATACCTTGGAAATCTCTCCGATGGCACCCAGCTCGTCTTTTACGCGGATCGTAATACGGCTTCCTTCTTCACGATACCCCAGAATTTCCAAAAATGCATTGAACACATCGTTCTGCGTTAAGATACCGCTGATTTCACCGTCATCATCGACAACCGGCAGACATCCGATATCATTTTTCAGCATTTTCATCGCTGCATCTTCCATCAATGCATTTTCATTGATCGTAATCACATTTTTGATCATGATCGTATCCACTGTTGTCTTGGACAGCAAATAATTCAGCTCAAAAATACTAAGACTTGTCGCCTTGCTTGCTCCGCTGGCGGAAATGGTACCTTCTGTTACCAGACCAACGATGCGCTTGCCGTTTACGACAGGCAGACGATGCAGACCTTTTTCACTCATCAGGTCAATGACCTGGCTGATCGTACTTTCCGGTGTAATGCACACTGGATCTTTTGTCATATTATCTTTTACAAACATATGTTAACCTCCCAGATAGGCTTTCTGAATCTGTTCACTCTTGGCAAGCTCTTCTCCGCTGCCGCTTAATACAATATTTCCTGTTTCCATAACATAGGCACGGTGAGCGATAGACAGTGCCATGCGGGCATTCTGTTCGACCAGCAGGATCGTTGTTCCCTGTGCGTTGATGTCACGGATGATGTTGAAGATTTCCTTTACCAGGATCGGAGCCAGACCCATGCTCGGCTCATCTATCTGGGAGATTTTAGGACGTGCCATCAGGGCTCTTCCCATCGCCAGCATCTGCTGTTCTCCACCGGACAAAGTACTGGCATCCTGCGAACTGCGTTTTTCCAGGATCGGGAAGCGTTTGTATACCTTTTGCAGATCCTCTTTGATCCCGTCCTTATCCTTGCGCAAAAAAGCGCCCATCAGCAGGTTTTCGTAAACGCTGAGCCCGGAAAAGATCCTGCGGCCTTCCGGAACCTGCGTAATGCCCATTTCGACAATTTTCTTTGCATTTGCCTTTGTCAGAGTTTCCCCTTCAAAGACAATTTCTCCTGCGCTTTTTTTCTGAATTGCACTGATTGCATGCAGCAGCGTTGTCTTTCCGGCACCGTTCGCACCGATCAACGCCACGATTTCTCCCTGGTTTACTTCCATGCTGACACCTTTTAACGCATGGATCACACCATAATGCACATGGAGATCCTTAATTTCCAACATTGCCATATCAGATTTCCTCCCCGAGATATGCCTTGATGACAAACTCATTATTTTTAATTTCTTCCGGAGAACCGTTGGCAATGCATTTGCCATAGTCCAGTACATAAATACGTTCACAGATCTTCATGACAAGTGACATATCGTGTTCGATCAACACAATCGTGATCTTGAAATCATTTTTGATCTGATAGATCAGCTTCGTCAGGTCTGCCGTTTCCTGCGGATTCATGCCGGCTGCCGGTTCGTCCAGGAACAGAATTCTCGGTTTGGCCGCCAATGCCCTGGCGATTTCCAGACGACGTTGTTCTCCATACGGAAGATTTTCGGCGCGTTCATTGCGCTTTTCATAAAGGCCGACAACCTTCAGCAGTTCTTCCGCTTCCTTCTGCACTCTTTCTTCTTCCTTATAATAAGAAGGAAGACGCAGGATGGCCGCAATCGAACCATAATGAATATCTTTATGCATGGCAACCTTGACATTATCCAGTGCGCTCATCGATTTGAACAGACGAATGTTCTGGAAGGTACGCGCCAAGCCCATCTGCGTGATGCGGGACGGCTTGAGTCCGCCAATACTTGTCATTTTGCCGTTGATATTCAATTCGATCGTTCCGTCGCTTGGCTCATATACGCCGGTCAGCAGATTAAAAAATGTTGTTTTGCCGGCACCGTTTGGCCCGATAAGACCAATCAGTTCGCCTTCTTCGATATTCATGCTGACATTGGAAACGGCGCACAGACCGCCGAAGTTTTTGGTCAGCTGATTTACTCTCAACAATGTCATTTTTTCACCTTCTCTTTCTTCCTGCGGTTCAGCAAAGCCGAGAAAGTAAACTCTTTGGTTCCCAGCAGGCCGCTTGGGCGAAAGATCATGATTGCTACCAGAACAACACCGTAGATGATCATTCGCAGGCTGGCAAAGCTCTGCAGCACCGTGTTCAGGATACCGATAAAGACTGCCGCGATCACACTTCCCGTAATCGATCCCATACCGCCGAATACGACCATGACCAGGATATCGATCGATTTATTGAAAGTAAACAGATCCGGCTTGATGACATAGAAGTTGCAGGCATACAGAGCTCCCGCTACGCTTGCCAGCATGGCGCCGACCACAAACGCAGTCGTTTTGTATCGTGTCGTATTGATACCCATGGCTTCGGAAGCAATCTCATCCTCACGGACACTGATGCAGGCACGTCCCTGACGGCTGCGGCCGAAATTCGTGACAATTACGACACTGATGACCATTAATACAAACAGCAAAGGCCATGTGGTCAGTTTCGGAATACCGGTCAGACCGGCTGCCCCGTTGGTAATATCCATGTTCAACACGGCAATACGGATGATTTCCGCAAATCCCAATGTGGCAATGGCCAGATAGTCACCGCGCAGACGCAGTGTCGGGATACTGACGATCAGTGCGGCAATAGAGGAAATGATCAGACCCACGAGAATTCCCAGGCCGAATCCCATCATGTTGCCCATGGAGCGTACAACGATTGCCGCACTGTAGGCACCGATGCACATAAATCCGGCATGTCCCAGGGAAAACTGACCGCAGATACCGATGATCAGGTTCAGGGAAACTGCGAGAATGATATTAATACAGATATTGTAAAGTGTAATTTGATGATAACTGCCTAAGATGCCCACATTCATCATCAGCGTAATCAGAGTAAATGCACCCGCCGCTAAAGCAATCCAGCAGATATTCTCTTTGGAAAAGTATCTCTTCAACATGCTTTACACCTTCTCTTTCACATTCTTGCCCAGTAATCCTGCAGGCTTGATGATCAAAATCAAGATCAGGATGACATAAACGATCGCATCTTTATACAAAGAAGAACCGTAGGCAATGACAAGCGTTTCCGCTATACCGATGGAAAGACCTCCGATCATGGCTCCCGGGATCACTCCGATACCGCCGAATACAGCGGCAATGAATGCCTTAAGGCCCGGTGTCATGCCCATCAACGGATTGATAGAGTTATAATAAACACCAACCAGTACACCTGCCGCACCGGCTAACAGGCTTCCCAGCAAAAAGGTAAATGAAATCGTACGGTCTACGCTGATTCCCATCAGCTGAGCAGCTTTTTCATCCACACTGACGGCACGCATGGCACGTCCCATCTTCGTACGGTTTACAATATAAGTAAGGGCCAGCATCAATACGATCGTGATCGTAAAGATAAGAATCTGCTGTGCACTGATGCGGATGCCCCAGAACTCCAGATTCAGATTGCCAAGCAGTCCTTCCGGGAATGTCTTGACATCACTGCCGGCAAAAAACTGTGTTCCATATTCCAGAATATAGCTGACGCCCATCGCCGTAATCAGCGCCGTAATACGAGTCGCATGGCGCAGCGGCTTGTATGCGATCCGTTCAATCAAAACGCCAAGCACACCGCAGAAGACCATTGCGATGATCAATGCCAAAAAGAAATTCAGCTGAAAATAACGGGTCGCATAAAAAGCAACAAATGCACCGAGCATATAAATATCACCATGCGCGAAATTGATCAGCTTGATGATACCGTATACCATGGTATATCCTAAAGCAATCAAAGCATAAATGCTTCCAAGCGAAAGTCCGTTGACCAGCTGCTGTAAAAACTGTGTCATTGCTTTCTCCTCCTGTCTGTTCAAAAAATATACACATCAACCAAAAAAGTGGAGAAAGAGACACCTTTCTCCACATGTTGACTACTGAAATTATTCAGCGTTTGGATCTACCTCAATCGGATTTACCTGAACGCCGTCCTGCAGTTGAACAACCAATACCTTTTTCGTAGGTGTATGTGTTTCATCAAATGTGAAGCTTCCTGTCAATCCTGAGAACTGGATATTTTTAATTGCTTCATTCAATTTTTCACCGGTTGCTCCTGCTTCTTCCAAAGCCTGCAGACCTAAGTTTGTCGCATCATACGCCAATACAGAGAACATATCTGGATCTTCATTGTATTCTGCTTTATAAGCTTCGATAAATGCCTTCAGATCATCAGATGCATCAACTGTCGTATAAGCCGTCGTAAAGTATACATCATTCAATGTGCTTGCCCCTGCAAGTTCCGCAAGTTTTGGTGAATCCATGCCGTCCGGACCAAGGATTACCTGATCCAGTCCCGCAGCACGAGCCTGTTTGATGATCAGACCTGCTTCATTATAATAACCAGGTACATACATAACATCAAAGTCAACATCTGTCAGGTTAGAAAGAACGGCATTGAAATCTGTGTCACCGCTGACATAGTTTTCGCTTTCCACAACTTCTCCGCCTAATGCTTCAAACTTTTCTGTAAAATCCTTAGCCAGACCAGTTGCATAATCATTGCTGCTGTCTCCGTAAACCACAGCTTTTCTCTTACCTAATGTATTGTATGCAAAAATCGCCATGGCATTAGCCTGTGCATTATCTTCAAAGCATACACGCCAAGCATACGGATAAGCTGTTCCGCTGCTGTCCAACATACCGCCGTTCTGTGTAACGGCCGGACTGATGACCGGTACACCGGCATCCGTAGAAATCGGGTAAGTGGCAATGGAATCAATAGATGTAGCCGGACCTACCTGGAACGCTACCTTTTCTTCCGTCATCAGCTTGCTCGCAATAGACTGCGCTTCTGTTGAGTCACTCTTGCAGTCCTGAGAAACAACTTCGATCTTATACTTGCTGTTCTCGTTCTCATTGTACTGCTTGATTGCCAGTTTGCTTCCTTTATCCATGGCAAGACCATATGTAGCAGTAGAACCGCTCAGCTCGTAGTTCAAACCTACTTTTACAGTATCCCCGTCTTTTAATTCAACAGTGGAGCCTGCACCTTCACTGCCACAGCCGGCTAATACAGTTAAAGCCATTGCACCGGCTGCCAGAAATTTTGGAAATTTCTTCATATCCTATCGCTCCCTTTTTAAATTCCCTAGATCTATCATGAAATAGATTGTTGATATTAGTATAAGATGTTTATCCCTTAATTTCAAGGCATTTTTCACAAAATTTTCACATCTTTTCATTATTCGTCATTTTTAATCATTCATTTTCTTTCAGTCTTTTTTTCTGCCCGTATCGATCAGACATCCGTGGCATTGATAACGGTTACATTTGGTTTTCCGTTTTTTTCTTCTTGTATCTCATTTTGATTTATGACATACTATAAAACAGTTATCAGTCAGCAAGGAGGATTGTGACTGCTGATAATCAGCGCCTGGACCTACGTGGTTGACGAGGTTGACAGTGATCGAAAGACTCGGCGGGTACTGTCACGGTATGAGGTGAATCGTAAGAGCAGATGACAAAAGCGCAAAGCGCCACAAAACACTGCTCGCCACCCATGGTATTTTCATCATGACTGATCATTTACAGCAAATCGTACATTTTGCAGCCTGGGACAAAACCGGGATCAGCGGGTATGTCTGTTCTGCCATTTTTCTGCTGCCGTTGCGATTTTCAAAACTATCATACGGATCTGATCATAAAAAATAATTCTTGGCTGGCAAGTTGTTTTTATCATGTCCGTTTTATGAAAAACTACCAATGGGAGGAAATCAATATGTGTGGTATCGTCGGATACAGCGGTACACGTCCGCAGGCTGTCAACGTTCTTTTACAGGGCCTGCAGACACTGGAATACCGCGGATACGATTCCAGCGGCATTGCCGTTTTTACAAACGGGGCTGTCAATATCATAAAAAGCCGTGGAAAAGTATCTGAACTTAAGGAAAAACTAAAAAAACACCCTCTCCCGGCTGTCTGCGGCATTGCGCACACACGCTGGGCAACACACGGGGAACCTAGTGAAACAAATGCGCACCCGCATCGTCAGGGGCATGTCACGCTTGTCCATAACGGCATTATTGAAAATTATCATGAGCTTTCTGAAGAACTGTATCAAAAAGGCTACCGTTTTTACTCACAGACCGACACGGAAATTGCCTGTGCCTGCATCGATGCGGCATACCGGCAAATGAAAGATCCTCTGCGCGCCCTGCAAGTGGCACAGCGCCAGCTGAAAGGATCCTACGCCTTTGCCGTCTTGTTTGATGATCATCCGGATGTCATCTATGCGATGCGCTGCGGATCGCCTTTGATTGCGGCGGCCAGCGAAGACGCTTCCTTTGTGGCCAGTGATATCCCGGCCCTGCTCGCCTATACCCGTTCTTATCTCGTCCTGGATGAAAAAGACATTGCCGTTCTTCACGGAAACAGCATTGCTTTATTTGATGCCGAGGGCAAAAAGAAAAAAGTATGCATGCAGCAAACATCGCTCGATCTTCATTCGATCCAAAAAGAAGGATATGCCCATTTCATGCTCAAGGAGATCCATGAAGAGGCACATGCTGTCGAAACAACACTGCATTCTTTCGCAAAGGAAGGAGTACAGTCAAAAGACGGACGCCCTTTTGCTTTAAAGGATTATCGCGCCGTTTCCATCGTTGCCTGTGGCAGTGCCTATCATGCAGGCATGATTGCCAAAGAACTTATCGAATCCGAAGCGAGAGTACCGGTACAGCTGGAGGTTGCCAGTGAATTTCGATACCGAAATCCGCTGCTCCCGGAAAAAACGCTTGTCATACTGATCTCACAAAGCGGTGAAACTGCCGATACCCTGGCTGCTCTGCGCCTGGCGAAAGAAATGCAAAGAGATACACTGGCCGTTGTCAACGTTGTCGGCAGTTCTCTTGCCAGAGAGGCCGATTTTATCGCTTATACGATGGCCGGTCCTGAAATTGCGGTCGCAACCACAAAAGCGTATGCAGCTCAGGTTGCTCTGTTGTCATACATGACTTTACAGCTGGCAAACAGCCTGAAAAAAACAGACAGCAGACGCTATGAAAAGATCATTGCTCAGTTTGATGCCCTTCCGGATACCATCACTCAGCTGATCAACAGAGAGACATGGAATTCTTACGCTGAAATGATTGCCCCGCATCAGAACGCATTCTTTATCGGCCGGGGCCTGGATCATGCCCTTTGCTTGGAAGGATCTCTTAAACTGAAAGAAATTTCATACATTCACAGCGAAGCATATGCCGCCGGCGAACTGAAACACGGCACGATCTCTCTGATCGAACAAGGCACGCCTGTGATCGCGATCGTCACTGAGCCTCAGTTGTTCGACAAGACCATCAGCAATATCCGTGAAGTCAAGGCAAGAGGTGCCTGTGTCATCTTGATTTGCCGGGAAGATTTCAGAGTACCTCGTGATTTGTATGATGCTGTCGTTCTGATTCCGGCTTGTGACCGGATGCTGCAGGGCATCGTTGTCGTTGCCGTCCTGCAGATGATAGCTTATCACACCGCCTGTCTGCGCGGATGTGAGATCGATCAGCCACGTAATCTGGCAAAATCGGTCACCGTTGAATAAGGTATTTAATGCCAGTATCCTTATAATCCTATTTCCCAAATTCTACTTCTGGCATTGAATATATAAAAAAGGATGTCACAGTGAATGAACGCCGCATAGGCCGCGCACTGTGCTCATCCTTTTTATTTTCTTATAAGATCATCATGACAACATTCAGCATTCCCTGATAAATCACATTGCGCAGCTGCACCAGCGGTGTATTGATCACCCCGGAAAACAGCAGCAGGAAGATTGCCCCGGAAAGGATCGTTTCATTACGCAAAAACCATTCATACAGAGAATCCGGCAGCATGCCGTATAAAATTTTGGCACATCCAGCGGCGGTACCGGAATCAGGTTAAAGATCGCCTGTCCCAGTGACAGTAAAGCCGTATACTGAAACAACAGAAACAAATAGGAAATGATATGCGCCAGCTGAGCGTAATACGGCAGTATGCTGCTGATGCGAAATAATCCCATCATCAAGAAGATACATACAAAAGACAAGACAAAATTCATGAGCGGACCGGCAAAAGCAGTCCATACCATGCCTGTCTTGGGATCCTTATAATAACCTGCGTTGACTCTTACCGGCTTGGCCCAGCCAAAACCGATGAACAAAAGAGATAAAGTACCGAAGAAATCAAGATGATGGAGCGGATTCAGTGAAAGACGCCCGTCTTCTTTCGGTGTAGGATCTCCCATTTTGTATGAAACATAACCATGTGCCATTTCATGCAGCGTAACACTGATCAGTATAGCAGGCACTGTATAGATCAGTGTATCAAAATCAAACATAATTTATCCTCCTTCACAGGTAGTTCCATTATAGAAAAAGCAGAAACGCTTTTCAAGCTTCAATATCACTCACTTTGTAGCTTCCTTTTCTCTTTTCCTATATAATATATACAAATAAAGGACGGCTGAAAGGAGATGGAAACCTATGCGTATCTTAGTAGCTGAAGATGAACACGATCTGAATGATCTGATCACACAGCGTTTGACCATGGAACATTACAGCGTAGATTCCTGTTATGACGGTGAAGAGGCACGTGATTATCTTCGCATGGCAGAATATGATGCTCTCATACTGGATATCATGATGCCTAAGCTGGACGGGATTGGGGTCCTCCGCAAGCTTCGCGAAAACAAAAACAATATTGCCGTTTTGATGCTGACGGCAAAAGACAGCATCGAAGATCGTGTCAGAGGGCTGGATGCTGGAGCCGATGATTATCTGATCAAACCATTTGCCTTTGAGGAGCTTCTGGCACGGCTCAGGGTATTGCTTCGCTCTCCCCTGCAGCAAAAACAAAATGATTTGCGCATTGCGGATCTTCATGTTTCTCTGGATACACATCAGGTCTGGAGAAATGGCCGGGAAATTTCTCTGTCCTCTAAAGAATATACCCTGCTTTGTTACATGATGCGCAACGCCAATATCGTATTAACGAGAGACCGGCTGGAACAGCATGTATGGAATTATGATTTTACCGGTGCCTCCAACGTGATCGATGTATACATCCGTCATCTTCGCAAAAAAATCGATGACGGACACGAACAGAAACTGATTCATACCGTACGCGGACACGGCTATGTGCTGAAGGATCAGTCATGAAACATCTCTCACTGAAAGCACGCCTTACGCTGCTGTATACATCTATGATGATCCTTCTGTTTGCCTTTATCATCGGTCTGTTGTTTTCCGTCGGATCCCAGGCTATCTTAACCAATACCAGAGCATTGCTGGAGGAACAGGTTTCTTCTTCTTTTGACTCTGTATCCTACCGCAACAACCGGCTTGAATTTGATTCTGACCTCCTGCAGGTCGAACAGGGCGTTTATCTCTCTGTTTACGACCAGCAGGGTGAACTGCTGTATGGAAAGCTTCCCTATCATTTTCAATATGACTTATCTTTTGACGACGGGAATCTGAGACGCATTGAAACCGAAGATTATTCTTATTATGTACTGGACATGTCTTTCCCGCTGGAAGGTTATGATACGCTGCAGATGCGCGGTGTTATTTCCATTACTGATGCGGAACGCGATTTTCGCTTTATTCTCCAGATTGCTTTGATCCTGTTTCCGCTTTTGATCATCTTAAGTGCCTTGTTCGGTTATCTGATCAGCCGAAAGGCCCTGGCACCAGTCAGCCGGATCACGGCAACTGTTCATGAAATACAGAAAAAAAATGATCTTTCGCAAAGAGTGCAGCTGGCAGCAGGTAGCGATGAAATTTACACGCTGGCCGCTACTTTTGATGATATGCTGGATACGATCGAATCGCTCGTAAAGCGGGAACGGCAGTTTACCAGTGATGTGTCTCATGAATTAAGAACACCTCTCAGCGTCATGATGATGCAGTGCGAAACCATTCTGGCACGGGATAACCTCGATGAACAAACACGGTGTGAAGTCGAACTGCTTCAGCGAAAGGTTCGTTCACTTTCTTCCATGATCGCGCAGCTTCTTCAGTTGTCCAGAGCGGACCGCGGACAGGAACAGCTGCAGTATGAAGCTTTTTCGCTTACCGAGATCGCCGAAAGTGTTGCCGAAGAGTACGCTGAGCTTGCTTTGGAAAAAAACATACATCTGAACTATGAGATAAATACAGATATCAATGTAGCCGCGGATCAAACGCTGCTGATCCGCATGCTTGCCAATTTACTGCAAAACGCAATAACATACGGCAAACAAAACGGTCATATCTGGCTGCACACATGGGCTGATGATAACGTAAACATCGAAGTCAGGGATGATGGGATCGGTATTGATGAACAGCATCTCCCTCATATCTGGGACCGTTTTTACCAGGTGGATCCTTCCCGCAGCCGCAGCGGAAGCAGCGGACTGGGCCTTTCTATGGTAAAATGGATCGTAGAAGCGCATAAAGGACATATCACTGTGCAAAGCACGCCGAATAAGGGAACCTCTTTTCTTATTTCGCTCCCTATACTGGATCGCAGTGACTGCGACGATTCCATAGCGCAAAGGAGTAAATCATGAAAAAAACAAATATATATTTATTAACAGCTGTAGTGTTTTTCTCTGTTTTGCTGTACGCATGTTCTTCTGCAGCCATCAGCGAACAAGATGCAAAGGCGCTGGCATTACAAAGTGCGGACATCAGCGAAAGCAATGTCATCTCAATGAAAGTGGAAACCTCTTCACTGGATGGCACCGATACGTTCGTCGTAATTTTTCATACAGCAGACAAAAGCTATCAGACCATCATTGCAAAAGATAACGGGGAGATCCTGCGTTCATCTTATCAAAGCAAAGCAACAGAAGAACCTTCTTCAGATCCGCAAGACAGTTCAGACGATTCATTCACATTAAACGATGCCAAACAGGCTGTCTTGAAAGATGCCGGTGTAGAAGCCTCTTCTGTGAAATTTACCAAAGCTGAAACCGAGGAAGATGACGGCATCATTGTCTATGAAATCGAATTCAAGACAGATACGACCTACTATGAATATAAAATAGGGGCAGACGGCACTATCTATGAAGTAGACCAGGAAATGTTTGATTACCGTAACGCCACCGGCAGCCAGATTACCGTGGAGGAAGCGAAAAAGCTTGCTTTGGCAAAGGTAAAGGGTGCAGGCAGCGGTGATATACATATCGAAGAAGAATGGGATGACGGCATGCATCTTTATACAGGAGAAATTTATTATGATCAGGTCAAATATGAATTTGAAATCGATGCCGGCACCGGAAGCTTCCTGGAATGGAGCATGGATTATCAGGACTGAGAACAACTGATCCGTTATGGATGAAAGCGTTTATAATTAAGCCGTTTTATTATTTTTTATATCAGGTGTAACTTGCCCGCCCTTTTCATACATAGTAAAATGAAACTATATGAAAGGGGTGGGGCTTTTTTATGAAGATAATAAAACAAAAGCTCACAGCATTTGTCTTGGCATTGTGCCTGTCACTGACCTGCATCGCGATCATGCCTGCATACCATGTCAAAGCAGCTGACGACTCCTCTGCATGGATCGGTGCCTGGAGCACCAGTCCGGTGGAATTCAACTTGAAAAAGATGCTTGATCTCGACTGGATCAAATGTGATCTCGGTTTGCGAAACCTGACATTCCGCACAAGAATTCAGCCGACTGTTTCCGGTGAGGATGTGCGCATCACGCTTTCCAACGAGTTTGGCACCGGACCGCTTACGATTCATA
>OBYM01000446.1_pt1 | contig 23185 bp, 23 predicted proteins | sample 1538191 | NCBI WGS metagenome assembly OBYM01 (sample SAMEA2580165, study PRJEB22360) | human gut metagenome | biome: human gut; feature: human-associated habitat; material: faeces | place: Denmark | collected 2008/2010 | reverse complement strand
ACCGGCGCTGCCATCGTTTCCCTCCAGTAAGGGGGTAGTGCACTATGGCTAAGAAGATTCTGATTACTGAAACCGTTCTGCGTGACGCACACCAGTCTTTGCTGGCTACCCGTATGCCCCTGAGCGATATGGTTCCGATTCTGGACAAAATGGACAAAATCGGCTTTTATTCCTTGGAGTGCTGGGGCGGCGCAACTTTTGATGCCTGCCTGCGTTTCCTGAACGAGGACCCGTGGGAGAGACTGCGCACCATCCGTAAAATGTGCCCCAACACCAAGCTGCAGATGCTGTTCCGTGGCCAGAACATGCTGGGCTATCGTCATTATGCTGATGATGTGCTGGAATACTTTGTACAGCGTTCTGTTGCCAATGGTATCGACATCATCCGTATTTTTGATGCTCTGAACGACATTAAAAACCTGGAAGTTGCTATCAAGGCCGCCAAGAAGGAAGGCGCCCATGCACAAGTTGCTATTTCCTATACCACCGGCCCCGTGTTCACCAACGAATACTATGTGAATTATGCTAAGACCATCGAGAATGCCGGTGCTGACTCCATCTGCATTAAGGATATGGCTGCTCTGCTGACTCCTTATGAGACCGAAGCTCTGGTAAAGGCTATTAAGGCTGCCGTCAAGATTCCTGTGCAGATTCACACCCACTATACCTCCGGCCTGGCCTCCATGTGCTTGCTCAAGGGCATCGAAGCTGGCGCTGATATGATTGATACTGCTATGTCCCCGCTGGCACTGGGTACTTCCCATGCTCCTACCGAGTCTATGGTGGCTGCCCTCAAGGGTACCGAGTATGATACCGGCTTGGATCTGAGAGCCCTCAGCGAAATCCGTGAGTACTTTATGGGCTTGCGTGAGAAATATATTAAGGAAGGTCTGCTGGACCCGAAGATGCTGGCAACCGATGCCAAGGCTCTGATTTATCAGGTGCCCGGCGGAATGCTCTCCAACCTGTTGTCCCAACTGAAGCAGGCTGGCAAGGCCGACCAGCTGACCGCTGTGTTGGAAGAAGTGCCGCGTGTGCGTAAGGATGCTGGTTATCCTCCGCTGGTTACCCCCACCTCTCAGATCGTGGGTACCCAGGCTGTGTTCAACGTCATTACCGGCGAGCGCTATAAGATGTGCACCAACGAGTTCAAGGGCCTGGTTGCCGGTAAGTACGGCACCACTCCTGTGCCGATTGACCCCGAATTCCAGAAGAAGATTATCGGCGACGAGAAGCCCATTACCTGCCGTCCGGCTGATTTGCTGGAGCCCGAGCTGGAAACCCTCCGCAAAGAGTGCGCCCAGTGGGTGGAGCAGGAGGAAGATGTTCTCTCCTATGCACAGTTCCCAAAAGTGGCTGTGGACTTCTTCAAAAAGCGCAGAGATGCAAAATACGGCGTCGACAGCAAGCATGCTGACGTTGCTGCCAATGTGCATCCTGTGTGATTCCTTTTCAGCTATATGACACAAGGGCTGCCAGCCGGATTCCCTAAAACGGGGCCGGCCAGCAGCCCTTGACTGATTTTGTGAGGAATTTGTGGCCGAATTTTGTGAGGTTTTTTAAAAATCGCTCTGTATGGTTGCATTACGGGTGTGAGGATGGTAAAATAGAATTGCTGTTTTGTGACCTGTGAAAAGGTCTGAATTTATACACGGAATTGAGATGAGCATATGGTACGCAGTATGACGGGATATGGCCGGTGCGAAACCATTGTGGATGGCCGTGCAGTTACTGTAGAGATTAAGTCGGTGAATCACCGCTATTTTGAGTTTTCCTGCCGTACTACCCGCGGGTATTCCTTTTTGGAAGAGAAGATGAAATCTTACTTGCAGGGGAAAATTGCCCGGGGTAAGGTGGATGCCTATATTTCCATAGAAGCTCTTGAGAGCGCTCAGGCGCAGGTAACGGTAAACCATCCTCTGGCCGCAGGGTATGTAAAAGCTTTGCGGGAGCTGGCTGATACCTATGGCCTCCGGGATGATATCTCCGTTTCAACGGTGGCACGGTATAGTGATATTTTTTCTGTTCACAAAGCTCCTGAAGACGAAGAGGCTGTGTGGAACAGTGTCCGGCAAGCGGCAGATGAGGCCTTGGATTGTTTCCTGCATATGAGGGAAACAGAAGGGGAAAGGCTGAAAGCGGATGTCCTTGGCCGTGCAGAAACGATTATCCAGTTGGTGGCAGCTATTGAAGAGCGTTCCCCGGAAACCGTTATGGAATATCAGGAACGGCTTCGCCAGAAAATTCAGGAATTGCTGGGGGATACCACTGTGGACGAGCAGCGGCTGCTGACAGAAACGGCTATTTTTGCCGACAAGGTGGCGGTTGCAGAAGAAACTGTTCGTTTGCGCAGTCACTTCCAGCAAATGGAAGAAATGATGGAGTCGCAGGAACCGATTGGGAGAAAACTCGATTTTCTGGTACAGGAAATGAACCGTGAAGCCAACACGATTGGCTCGAAAACCGTGGATTCCCAAATTGCCTATCTGGTAGTGGATATCAAAGCGGAAATTGAAAAAATCCGCGAACAGATTCAAAATATAGAATAACTCCACAGGAGGAACGATGCATGAAGCTGATTAACATCGGTTTTGGCAATATGGTTTCGGCCAACCGGCTGGTGGCCATTGTCAGCCCGGAATCCGCACCGATTAAACGGATTATTCAGGATGCCAAGGAAAAAGGTACCCTGATTGACGCTACTTATGGACGCCGCACCCGGGCGGTAATTGTAACGGATAGCGACCACGTAATTCTTTCGGCAGTGCAGCCGGAGACCGTGGCCAACCGTCTGAATGACCGGGATGACGATATTACGGAAGAGGAGCTGGAGGATAATGAATAAGGGACTGTTGCTGGTACTTTCTGCCCCGTCCGGTGCAGGAAAGGGAACCATTATTAAGCGCCTGATGGATGATGACCGGAGCCTGAAGCTGTCGGTTTCCGCCACCACCCGCTCCCCCCGCCCCGGCGAGGTGGACGGAGAGGATTATTTTTTCCTCAGCCGGGACGAATTTGATGGTTTGGTAAAGCGCGGCGAGATGCTGGAGCATGCCGAATATGTGGGCAACTGCTATGGCACGCCGAAGGGCCCAGTGGAGAGCTGGCTGCAGGATGGCCAGGATGTCATTTTGGAAATCGACGTGCAGGGCGGCGCACAGGTAAAGCAGATTATGCCGGAATGTGTGAGTATCTTTATTTTGCCGCCTTCCATGCGGGAGCTGGAAAAACGTCTGCGTGGCCGTAGCACAGAAGGAGATGACGTGGTGGATGCCCGTTTGGAAGCCGCCCGTCAGGAAGTTCACTGTGCTGAGGACTATGACTATGTGGTAGTCAATGACACGGTGGATCAGGCCGTGGAAGAAATTAAAACAATTATTGCCGCGGAAAAGCACCGCTTTACCCGTGTCAGTTCCATTGTAGAAAGGGTGTTGCTCGATGCTTAAGCCTTCTGCTAATATTATTGATTGTCCTCACAGCAGCCGGTATTCACTGGTGGTAGCTGTGGCCAAACGTGCCCGCCAGATCACTCAGGAGGCACAGGATACCAAAACCATTTTGGTGCCGAAGCCGGTAGAGCTGGCAGTACAGGATTTTGTCAATCATCGTTGTATCATTATTGAACCCGACCCGAATGCACCTGAGGAAGAAGAGGCTGCTACTCCGGCTGTGGAGGAGGCTTCTTCGGAAGAGACTGAGACTGTTTCCCAGGAAGAATCCCATACGGAGGAAGAAGCTGGGGAATAAGATTTACGGTGCCTCTTTTGGGGTATCGGCAGGGCCCCTGCGGAGAATTTTCGCAGGGGTTTTCATTTATCTTTCAGAGGCGACAGGGAAGAACAGGTGAGGGAAATTGGAAATTGCCAAAGTGGCGGTGGAAAATGCCGTATATCATTTCGACAAAGCATTCGATTATCTGGTTCCCCAAGAATTGGCTGCTCGTGCTTTGCCGGGATGCCGGGTTATGGTACCCTTTGGCGCCGGGGGAAAAAGCCGGTTAGGGATGATTTTGTCCCGGGAGACAGAAGCGGAATATTCCTATGATAAGTTAAAACCGTTGCAATCGGTATTGGACGAGAAGCCACTTCTGTCAGCTGAATTTATAAAAATGACATTCTGGCTCAAAGAGCGGTATTTTTGTACCCTGTTTGATGCGGTAAAGCTGTTTTTGCCAGCGGGAATGAATTTCCGTTTATACCGGCAGATTTCTTTTTCTCCGGGATTTACCAATTTTGACAGAGAGGCCTTTACGGATACCCAGTGGCAACTGATTACTCAACTTCGAGCCTGTCGAAAGCCGCCGGAGCTGGGAAAATTCCTTTCCAGATGCGGTGTGACGGAGGATTGTCCGGCGCTTTTGGAGCTGGAAAAGCAGGGAGTCGTGGTTCTTTCCGATGAAGTTTCCCGTCAGATGAATGATGCCACCGTGCGTATGGCTCGGGCGGTGGAAGAACTGCCCGCTGGGGTCAAACTCAGTGCCCGGCAAAAAGAAGTCTATCAGGTGCTGCTGGAGGTGGGACCTGTATCGGTAAAGGAAGTTTGCTATTTTACCGGTGTGACGCCGGCAGTGGTAACGGCACTGGTAAAAAAAGGCGGTGCTCAGCTGTTTGAACAGGAAGTATACCGAAGCAGCAGTCAGCATGTACAGGCCGAACCGGAAAGGGAAATCCGTCTGACGGATGAACAGCAAAGGGCTTATGAGCGGTTGCTTGCGCAGTACCAAAAAGGAGAAGGGGGTGTTTCCCTTCTTTATGGGGTTACGGGCAGCGGAAAAACCCAAGTGTTTATGCGCCTGATTGATGAAGTATACCGGCAAGGCCGGGGCGTTATTGTGATGGTGCCGGAAATTTCCCTGACACCCCAAACCATTTCCCTGTTCCAGCGGCGATATGGACAGGGAGTGGCGGTGTTTCATAGCGGCCTTTCTCTTGGGGAGCGGATGGACGAGTGGAAACGCATCCGGGACGGTAAAGCCCGCATTGCGGTGGGAACCCGTTCTGCGGTGTTTGCGCCCTTTGAAGATTTAGGGCTGGTGATTATGGATGAAGAGCAGGAATATACCTACAAATCCGAATCATCTCCTCGGTATCATGCCCGGGATGTGGCCAAATTCCGGTGTGCGTGGCATAAGGGGCTGTGTGTGCTGGCTTCGGCTACCCCGTCGGTAGAGAGCTTTTTCCTGGCCCAAAAAGGAAGATATACCCTCAACGGCTTGACGGCTCGGTATGGAGAAGCACAGCTGCCGGAGGTACAGGTAGTAGATATGAATGAAGAACTGGAACGAGGAAACCCTTCCATTCTCAGCACCCCTCTCATGAATGCGTTGCAGCGGAATTTGGAAGAGGGAAAACAGTCGATTCTGCTGCTCAACCGGCGAGGATATCATACATTTGCTTCCTGCCGGGCCTGCGGAGAAGTGATTACCTGTCCCCATTGCAGTATTTCCATGACATATCATGCTGCCAATCATCGGTTGGTATGCCATTACTGCGGGTATTCTGTACCGTTTACCACAGAATGTCCCTATTGCCATCAACAAGAGGTGCGCTATTCCGGTTCCGGTACTCAGCGGGCAGAGGAGACTTTGCAGGAGCTGCTCCCGGATGCCTCTATTTTGCGGCTGGATGCGGATAGTACGCTGGCAAAAGACGCCTATGAAAAAAAACTGAGCGCCTTCGCCCGGGGAGAATATGATTTGATTGTGGGAACCCAGATGGTGGCCAAGGGACTTGACTTTGAGAATGTGACGCTGGTAGGTGTGCTCAACGCTGACCAGATGCTATACAATGACGATTTTCGCAGTAACGAGCGGGCGTTTGACTTGCTTACGCAGGTGGTGGGGCGCTCCGGCCGGGGAAAATATCCGGGTACGGCGATTATCCAGACTTTTACTCCGGAAAACCCCACTTTCCGACTGGCAGCCCGACAGGATTATGACGCATTTTACGAAAGCGAAATCCAGTTCCGTCATGCTATGCTCTATCCGCCTTTTTCGGATATTCTGATTTTCGGCTTTGTAGGCGAGCAGGAGACAGCTGTACATGACGGAAGCTATTGGATGCTAAACCGTCTGCAACAAATGGCGGGAAGCGAATATCCGGAACTTCCCATGCGGGTACTGCGGCCTTCTCCCGCTTCGGTGGCAAAGGTGAGCAATAAGTACCGGTATAAGCTGATTATTAAGTGCCGGAATAACCGTCGCCTTCGGGAAATGGTGGCGCGGCTGCTGCTGGAGTTTGCAAAACAAAAGGAATTTTCCCGGGTTACGGCTTTTGCCGACTGTAATCCGGATAGTATTTTATAAGGAGTGAATCAAAATGGCAATTCGAAATATCGTAAAATTTGGAGACGAAGTTCTGAATAAAAAGTGCCGCCCGGTAGAAAAATTTGACCATAAGCTGGCGGTTTTGCTGGATGACATGGCGGATACCCTTTATGAAGCGGATGGCGTGGGTCTGGCTGCCCCGCAGGTGGGAATTCTGCGCCGCGCGGTGATTATTGATGTGGGCGAGGGCCTGATTGAGCTTATTAACCCGGAAATCATAGAGGTGAGCAAAGAGACCCAGATTGATGCCGAGGGCTGCCTGTCCAACCCGGGAAAATACGGTTTGGTGGAGCGTCCCATGCGGGTAAAGGTCCGCGCACAGGACCGTCACGGTAATTGGTATGAAAAAGAGGGCGAGGGACTTCTGGCCCGGGCTTTCTGCCATGAGCTGGATCATCTGGAGGGCGTGCTGTTCACTTCCCGTGCCAGCCGGATGCTTTCCCCCGAGGAACTGCAGGGATAAAAGGAGGCTTTTGCCATGAGAATCGTGTTTATGGGAACCCCTGATTTTGCGGTTCCCTGTTTGCAGGCGGTGCTGGATGATGGGCACGAAGTTTGCGGAGTGTTTACCCAGCCGGACAAACCGAAGGGAAGAGGTTATACCTTGACCCCGCCGCCGGTAAAAGAACTGGCTCTAAAATACAATCTGCCGGTATATCAGCCCAATAGCCTGCGTACCGGTGAAGCTTATGAAATTTTGAAAGAACTGGCCCCCGATTTGATTGCCGTAGTGGCCTATGGCAAGATTCTGCCCAAGGAAATTTTGGATTTGCCACCTATGGGCTGTGTGAATGTTCACGGCTCTTTGCTTCCAAAATACCGGGGCGCGGCGCCGATTCAATGGGCTGTGCTCAACGGGGACAAAGTGACGGGCGTTACCACCATGTTCATGGCTGAGGGGATGGATACCGGCGACATTTTGCTAACGGAAGAGACGGAAATCCCGGAGAATGAGACTTCGGGCGAACTGTTTGACCGGCTGAAAGATATGGGCGCCCGACTGCTGGTAAAGACCATTCACGGGCTGGAAAAAGGCGAACTGACGCCCATTCCACAGAATGAAGCAGAGGCAACTCACGCCCCTATGTTGTCTAAGGAACTGTCTGCCATTGACTGGAATACCTCTGCATGGGAGGTACACAACAAGGTGCGGGGCTTGTCTCCGTGGCCTACTGCCCATACCATGTTCCGGGGCAAGCGCATGAAGGTACTGGAAACCGAGGTTTTCCCGGAGAAGAACGGAGAACCGGGCAAGGCGTTTTCAGAGCACGGCGAGTTTTTTGTCTATTGCGGAACAGGTGCTGTCAGACTCGCCTTAGTGCAGCCGGAAAACAGCAAACGTATGGCAGGAAAAGCCTTCTTGCTGGGGCATCCGCTGGATAAAAATACCGTTTTGGGATAAAATAGCGGGGAAGCGGCAACGAATCACAAGCTATTCTGTCGCGGTGGAAACTGTACGAATGCCATTGGTAATTCCCTATGGATATGATTATCAATTCTGAAAACCATCTAAAACCTGAAACCGGACTAAAAAAGGAGTTGTATTATGCCATTCGCATACTTTAATTTTCAGTATCTGGCGTTTATGCTTCCCGCCATCCTCCTGTCCTTTATTGCACAGATGATGGTAAAAACTACGTATGCCAAATATTCCAAAGTCCTGAACCGTCGGGGCCTTACCGGCGCCATGGCTGCTGAACAGGTGCTCTGGGGCAACCATGTACCGGGTATCCGTTTTGAGCATATCCGGGGAAACCTTACCGACCACTTTGACCCCCGTACAAATGTCATTGCCCTGTCCGATGGCGTTTACAATCAGGCAACCATTGCCGCAGTGGGCGTTGCCGCTCACGAAGCTGGTCACGCCGTGCAGCATCATACCGGATATTGGCCCATTCGGCTGAGAAGTGCGCTGGTGCCCATCACCAATTTTGGCGCCAATCTGGCTACCCCCCTCATTATTATCGGTTTTCTGCTGCCGGTGCAGTATGATTTTGTCATCTATCTGGGAATTGCCCTGTATTGTCTGGTGGTGCTGTTCCAGGTGGTGACCCTGCCGGTAGAGTTCAACGCCAGCGCCCGGGCTATCCGCGCATTGGAGCAGGGGAATTTGCTGGATGAAGAAGAGTTAAAGGGTGCGAAAAAAGTGCTCCGCGCCGCTGCCCTCACTTATCTGGCTGCCGCTTTTACGGCACTGCTGTCGGTATTGTACTATTTGATGATTGCAGGAAACAGGAGGGATCGTTCCTGATGAAGCAGGATGCACGAACTGCCGCTGTACAGGCTTTGCTGCAGGTGGAAGAGAGTGAAGGATACTCGAATATTGTGATTGATAAAACCATTCGGCAGATGGAATTGCCGCCAAGAGAAGCTGCACTGGCGTCTGCGCTGTTTTATGGTGTGCTGGAAAAACGAATTGCGCTGGACTGGGCACTCAATCGGTTTTCCAAAAAGCCGGTGGAAAAACTGGATGCCCCTGTCCGGGAAATTTTGCGGCTGGCTGTGTATCAGCTTTTGTACATGGATAAAATTCCCGATTCCGCTGCCGTTAATGAAGCCGTAAAAGCTTGCCGGAAAGCGGGGAAAAGCAGCGCTTCCGGTTTTGTGAATGGAGTGCTCCGCAACTTTCTTCGTCATCGGGAAAACCTGTCTTGGCCACAAACCGGGGACGAATCCCTATCGATTCAATATGGATGTCCGGTGTATTGGATTCAGTTTTGGCGGGAAGCCTATGGGGAGGATTTTTGCCAGAAACTGTTGGAGAGCTTATCCCATCCGCCGTTTTTGTATGCAAGGGTGAACCCGCTCAGGGGCAGTGTAAAGGCGTTTGTGGATAAAGCAGCGGAAACCGGGATGAAAGTGACACCGGTAGAATCAGTTCCCGGCGCAGTGCGGCTGGAGCATACCGGCTCGGTGGCAGAGCATCCCCTGTATCAGCAAGGCTGGTTTCATGTGCAGGACCTTTCCTCTCAGGTATGTGTGCTGCAAGGAGCAATGCGTCCCGGAATGCGAGTAGTGGATGTATGCGCGGCTCCCGGCGGCAAAACCTTTACGGCGGCCGAATGGATGGAGAATCAGGGAGAACTTTTTGCCTATGACCTTTATAAAGGAAAAGTTGGTCTAATTCGCTCCGGTGCGGAAAGGCTGGGACTAAGCTGTGTACAGACAGCCGTCCGCAATGCGGAAACGCCTTCTTTTTCCCCGGAGGCAGCAAATGTGGTGTTCTGTGACGCTCCCTGCTCAGGGCTGGGAATTCTCCGCCGGAAGCCGGAAATCCGGTATAAAAAGCCCAAAAGTTTGAAAGAGCTTCCCGGCTTACAGGGAAGAATTCTGCACCAGGCAGCCCAGCTGGTCAAGCCCGGCGGCAGGCTGGTTTATTCCACCTGTACGCTAAATCCTGAAGAAAACGGAAAAGTTGCCGATGAATTTTTAAAGGAGCATCCCGAATTTGTTCCGACCGCGGTCAAAATACCGTCTGGTATGAGCCGGGCAATTCAGGAGCCGGAGAACCATTTTACTATGACGCCCTTTGCCTGTGGAACAGACGGCTTTTTCATCGCTGTGTTCCAAAAAGTAGCAGGAGAGTAATGAGGAGAGAGAACCGTGAAAATTGACATCAAATCCATGACGCTGGCAGAAATCAAAGAAGCCTTCCGTCAGGAAGGGCTTCCCGCTTTTCGGAGTTTGCAGGTGTACCGTTGGCTCCATCGGGGAGTGGAATCCTTTGACGAAATGTCTGATTTGTCGTTGGAGCTGCGCCATAAGTTGGGAGAAAAATATTACATATCTGTAGCAATTATTGAAAAAAAACGGGTTTCAAGGTATGATAATACCGTGAAGTACCTGTTCCGCCTTCATGATGGACAATATGTGGAGTCGGTGCTGATGGAATACCATCACGGCTATTCGATATGTATTTCTACCCAGGCAGGATGCAAAATGGGCTGTACTTTCTGCGCGACCGGACAGGGCGGATGGTTCCGCGACCTTGCCCCTTCTGAAATGCTGGCACAAATCCAGGCTGCCCAGAAGGATTCCGGCTGCAGAGTTTCCAATATCGTGCTGATGGGAATGGGGGAACCGCTGGATAACTATGAAAATGTCCTGCGGTTTCTGGAATTGGTTTCTTCTGATGAAGGAATGAATATTGGGGCAAGGCATATTTCCCTTTCCACTTGCGGGCTGGTGGACAAAATTTATGATTTGGCCGATAAAAAACTGCAAGTTACCCTGTCGGTTTCTCTTCATGCACCAAATGACCAGATTCGTTCTCGCACCATGCCGGTCAACCGGAAGTGGAATGTGGAACAGCTGCTGAAAGCCTGCCGGTATTATGCCGAAACCACACACCGGCGTATTTCTTTTGAATATGCCATGATAAAAGGTGTGAATGATACCGATGCCTGCGCACAGGAACTGGCTCGGCGGCTGAAGGGAATGTTATGCCATGTCAATTTAATCCCGGTAAACGATGTAACCGGGGCAAATTATCGAAAGAGTTCTCAAGACCGGCTGCAAAAGTTCAGCAAGATTCTTTCGGATAAAGGAATTCCCGTTACCGTTCGGCGCACGTTGGGCTCGGATATTGAGGCCTCTTGTGGGCAGCTGCGGGGGAAACATGAAGAGGAGGCGGGAAAAACATGAAAACCGTCAGTCAAACCGATATAGGCCTGTCAAGAAGCACCAATCAGGATGCCAGCGGCTGCGGACTTTTGCCGGATGGCGCCTGGATGGTGGTGTGCGATGGAATGGGCGGGGCCAATGGTGGAAACATTGCCAGTGAAATTGCCCTTTCCTGTATGCAAAAACAGATTAGCTTTGAATATCAGCCGGGAATCTCTTCCGACTCTGTGCGGAACCTGCTGACGGCGGCAGCTTATACGGCTAACTCACAGATTTATGATGCTGCAAAAAGTAACCCGACACTTTCTGGAATGGGTACTACTTTGGTGGCAGCTATTGTGACCCGGGGACGGGCACATATTGTCCATGCCGGAGACAGCCGGGCCTATCTGATTTCGCGTTCCGGCGTGCGGCAGCTGACCATGGATCACTCCATGGTGCAGGAGATGCTAAACCGGGGGGACATTACCAAAGAGGAGGCGGCAAACCACCCCCATAAAAATATTATTACCCGTGCCTTAGGGGTACAGGAGATGGTGGATACCGATTATACGGAACTTCCTTTTGAGGAAGGAGAAATTCTATTGGCCTGCTCAGACGGTCTCAGCAATTATATCCATGCCGAGCAGATGTTCCAGTATGCCAATACCTGCCGTGGGCAAGAATTGGCAGATACACTGGTGAAAGCGGCTTTGGAAAAAGGCGGCCGCGATAATATCACAGTCACGTTGATTGAAAACTGACAGCACAGGATAGGAGTGGAATTTCATGGATAAATACACGGGAAAGCGGCTGGACGGCCGCTATGAGATTCACGAGCTGCTGGGCGTAGGCGGTATGGCAGTGGTCTATCGCGCCTATGATACCATTGACGACAGGACAGTGGCCATTAAAATCCTGAAGGATGAATTTTCCGGGAACAGCGAGTTCCTGCGCCGCTTCCGCAACGAGTCCAAAGCCATTGCCGTGTTGTCTCATCCCAATATCGTCAAGGTGTATGACGTGAGCTTTGGCGACCGGATGCAGTATATCGTGATGGAGTATGTAGACGGAATTACGCTGAAAGAATATCTGGACCAGCAAAAAGAAGTGCGCTGGAAGGAAGCCATTCATTTTACGGTTCAGATTCTCCGCGCTCTGCAGCATGCTCATGAAAAGGGTATTGTTCACCGGGACATTAAGCCCCAGAATATTATGGTTTTGCAAGACGGGACGATTAAGGTCATGGACTTTGGCATTGCCCGGTTTGCCCGGAGCGAGACCCGTACTATGACGGACAAGGCCATTGGCTCGGTACATTATATTGCGCCGGAACAGGCAAGAGGCGACCTGACGGATGAAAAGGCCGACATCTATTCTGTGGGTGTCATGCTGTATGAAATGATTACGGGTCAGCTTCCCTTTGAAGCGGATAATGCGGTTTCGGTAGCCATTATGCAGCTGCAGGCAAATCCCACGCTGCCGCGGGAAATCAATCCCGATATTCCCGAAGGATTGCAGGATATTACCATGAAGGCCATGCAGAAAGTGCCTTCCCAGCGGTATCAGTCGGCTGCTGAAATGCTGCGGGATATTGAGCAGTTCCGCCGAGATCCCAGTATTCGCTTTGAATATAAATACTTTGTGGATGATACCCCCACAAAATATGTAGATGCCATCAACACGGTGAAAGGAACGACCGGCCCGATTTCCTATAATGATGATTATGAGTATGAAGAGGAACTGGTGAAAAAACAAAGTTCCAGCCGAACCAAAATGGTAGTGGCAGGCATTGGCACAGCATTTTTGATTATGGTGATTATTTTGGGAGTGATTCTGGCGTTTAATCAGTGCAGCGCCCAAAGTGAGGAGGATGAAACGGTATTGGTTCCCAATTTTGTGGGAATGGTTTATCAGGATGAAATCTTAAATAATCCTAAATATGAGGATTTTACATTTACCACTCAGGACGGAAATGACCCTGATCAGGATGCCGGTGTCGTCTTGAAGCAGACGCCCAATCAGGGAATCAATGTGAAAAAAGGACAGGAAATTGTCCTGACGATTAACCAGACCGGAGAGCCGGTATCTGTACCGGATGTGGCAGGATTTACACGGCAGCAGGCGGAGGATGCCCTAACCAGCCGAGAGCTGATTCCCAAGGTCGTTGAAGTGGCCAATGATGAAACGGCAAAAGGATATGTAGTGGGAACCAATCCGGATAAAAATACGGAAGTAAAGCCCGGAACCGAAATTACCGTATATGTCAGCAGCGGACCGGAAGAAAGTATCGCCGTACCCCAGGTGATTGATAAATCTCTGGAGGCAGCAAAGGCAGAGATTTTGGCAGCCGGTTTGACCGTTGGCGAAGTGACGCCGCAGGATGATAGTTCAAAAGCGGAAAATGTGGTAATCGAAACCAATCCCCTGCCGGGCGTAAAGGTAGCCAGTGGGACCAAGGTGGATATTATTTACAGTTCTGGAAAGCAATCGAAAAAGACCATTGAGGTCAACATCAATTTGCCGAAGAATGTTAATGCGGATTTGCTGATCAAAGTGTATCTGGACGGCGTACTGCAAAAAGAAGAGACGGTTAACCCCAGTTATGGTTATGACTTGTATCCTCTCAGCTTTGAAGGTACCAGTGGTACGCAGGAGCTTCGTGTCACTTTGAACGGACAGGATTATATCGCCTTTAAGCTGGATTTCGATTCCGGCACGCCTACCGAGTTGTGGAGTTATGATTATGTGCCGGATGAAAGTACGGAAAGTGAAGACGAGACAACTTCCTCAGAAGATAACGGCTTTAATTTCTGGGGCTGACTTATCGCACAGCGTATAAAACCGGAGGAATCCATGGAGCAAAAAGGATTGTTGTTAAAAGGCATCGGCGGCTTCTATTATGTGGAGGCTGCCGATGGCAAGGTATATGAATGTAAGGCCAGAGGGATTTTCCGAAAGAAAAAAATGGCGCCCTGTGCCGGGGACCGGGTTACCATCTCCTGTGAGGAGGATGGAACCGGTTCGATTGAAGCCATTGAGCCACGGCGGAACGAGCTGATTCGCCCGCCGGTGGCCAACATAGATCAGCTTTTTATTGTGGTGTCTGTAAAGGACCCTTCGCCCAGTACCCTGATTATCGATAAAACCATCGCGGCTGCCGAAAATAAGGGGATTGAGCCGGTGCTGGTGATTTCCAAAACGGACTTGGAGGATGCCGGGTGGCTATGTGAAATTTATCGGAAGGCAGGGATTCCCTGTATTGCAATTTCCTCTGTGACGGGGGAAGGAGTTGAGCAGGTGCGCGCCTTGCTGAAAGGGAAAATTTCGGCGTTTACCGGCAATTCCGGCGTTGGAAAATCGAGCCTTTTGAATTGTGTAGACCCGCGGCTTTCGCTGGAGACTGGTGAAATCAGTCAAAAGCTGGGGCGCGGCCGCCATACGACCCGTCAGGTAGAGCTATTAAAACTGGAGGACGGCGGCTATGTGGCGGATACACCGGGATTTTCTTCTATCGATATCGAGCGGTACGAGCTGGTTCGGAAGGAGGATTTGCCCGGCTGTTTCCGGGAGTTTGCACCTTATTTGGGCCAGTGCCGTTTTACTTCCTGCTCCCACACCTGTGAAAAGGGATGCGCGGTGCTGGAAGCTGTGCAGGAGGGCAAAATTGCCCCTTCCCGCCATGAAAGCTATGTAACCATGTATCAGGAGGTCAAGGACATAAAAGAATGGCAAATGAAAGACAAATCTGTATGATTATTGGTTCCGCACCGGTGGAAGGGGATCAAATCCCCGAGGATTTCCGGGTGGAAGATTGTTATGTAATTTGCGCCGACGGCGGACTGGATACGGCCCGGCGGATGGGGATTCAGCCGGATTTGATCGTCGGTGATTTTGACTCCGCAGAGACGGAGCCGCCGGAGAATGTGGAAACCATTCACCTTCCGGTGGAGAAGGACGAAACGGACATGCTGTATGGCGTCAAGGAAGGATTGCGCCGTGGGTACAGCAGTTTTGTTTTGCTGGGCGGTTTGGGCGGTCAGCGGTTTGACCACTCGATTGCCAATTTGTGTGTACTCTCTTATGTTGCAGACCGGGGCGGCCGGGCTGTGATGGCCGACGGCAAGACTCGGGTTTTTGTGATTTCCAGCGGGAGGCTGGTGTTTACTGATCTGAAAGGAGCTACCCTTTCTGTGTTTCCTTTTGGAGGTAATTCATGTACGGTTACTTATAAGGGGCTGCAGTACCCTCTAATTCATTATCCCCTTCAGCTGAATGATGCTTTAGGAGTCAGCAACTGCATTGTCGATTCCCGAGCGGAAGTCATTCTCCATCAGGGAAAGGCCTTGGTGATTGTACAAGAACAGTAAATTTATCTGACAAATGAAAGCGCCTGTCTTCTTTGACTGAGAGAAGACAGGCGTTTCTTTCTAGAAAATCGGCATATAATTATTTAATGTCCCGCTTGCGAAAAGGAAGAAGCCCACACAGCAGGAACACGATTAAGAAGCCAAAGCCCACCAGCAGACACCGCTGAATTAGTTCCTGTGTCAGGGGATTGTATAGGGCGTTCATGCAGCTGGAAATCAAATAAGCAGGCAGTTGGTTCTCGATATGAAGCACTTCCTGCAAAAACAACTGGAGCAGCGAAGCCCCCAGTAGTGAAAACTGCATGATGCAGATGCTGATGGCCATAGCACCGCCGGACTGCCGCAGTAGAAAAGCTACTGCTGTAAACATGGTAGAGAAGGCAAACGTCAGTAAAATTTGCAGGGATGTAATGAGAAGGGCATCTGTCACGAATGTCTCGGAAGCCGTTCCCAATCCCCAGAAAATCAGAGCGGGGAAGAAGGTAAACAGGAAATAACCCACTATGTACACCAGGGAAATCAGCCATCCTACCAGGGTTTTAGAGAAAAAGATAGCGCCTCGCCGAAAACCATGGGAAGCAATATTCTTCATGGTGCCATAGCCGAATTCTCCGGCGGCAAAAATGGAAACGGAAATGCAGGCTAATAAAGGCGTGCTGGTACTAAAGCAGCGAGGAAAGTAATCCAATGCTCCCATGCCGTCAGGCGCGCCGCCGTTGGAATATTGGATGAGCAGTACGTTTGCCAGCGCCAGTCCGGCGTTGATAATCAGGCAGACCCAGAAGGACTTGAGACGGCGCAGTTTATAAAAGTCGGAAGAAAGAAGATTTTTCATAAGATATGTACCCACCTTTTCAGTTATTCTCCTGCCCAAACACCGCTTCGGCTTGGGTGGTTACCTGCATAAAATACTGCTCCAAGTCTCCCTGACGGACATGCAGGGAATGGACCAGAAGCCCTGATTGTACTAATGCCCGGTTGATTTTCCCTGGTGCCTCCACAGTTTGGGGCAGTAGCAGTCCGCCGTCTGCAAGGAGGCGAATATCGGTCAAATAAAAACGGTCACGAAGAATTTTAACCGCCGCTTCCCGGTCGTCCACCTGAATTTCCAGTCCGGAACGGCAGCGTTCTTCCAGCTCTTCGGCGGTGAATTGCTCCAGCATCCTGCCATGATGAATAATACCGTATCGGGTAGCCAGCTTGGAAAGCTCTCCCAAAATGTGGCTGGAAATCAGTACCGTGATGTTTTCCTCCCGATTCAGCCGGTGAATCAAATCTCGCACTTCCACAATGCCTGCCGGGTCAAGCCCATTGGTAGGTTCGTCCAGACAAAGAAACTCCGGTTTGCCAACGAGTGCCAAAGCAATGGCAAGCCTTTGCTTCATGCCAAGGGAAAAGTTCCGGGCTTTTTTCTTTCCGGTATCGGCCAGACCAACGGTTTCGAGAATTCGGCTGATTTCCCGGTCTGGATTTTTTACACCCAACAGTCGGCATTGGGCCTCCATATTTTCCCTTGCAGTCATGTGGGGGAATACGGCAGGATACTCGATGACAGTTCCAATTTTGTGCCGCTGTTCTTCCAGATGGCTGCTGCCCATGAGACGGATTGAGCCGCTGGTGGGGGCTGCCAGCCCTACGGCCATACGGATGAGGGTGGTTTTGCCAGCGCCATTTTTACCGATAAAACCGTAAATATCGCCGCGGTGTACTTCCATATCCACGTGGCTTACGGCAGTTTTTCCGCCGAATTGTTTGGTCAGATTTTTTGTTTCCAATACAGATTCCATAAACAACACCTCTTGTACCATTGTGTTAGTGTATTAGATTATTAATACAAACATACAATACGATATTTTTATCTGGTTGTCAAGAGGTATTTTTTTATTTTGTTTCTTCTGGCTTTCCAACAAAAGCTACACACCGGGAATTTTTCAAACAAAGCTTGCAGGCATAATCAAGGAAAAATCCGGTAATTATAAAGAGGCTGGGGAAAAATCAAATCACAAATGTAAATAATTTATGAAAAGCAGGAAATTTCTAAAAAAGCTCTTGATTTTTCCTCTAAAGGTGTTAAAATAGGTTTAGCACTCAAAGATAGTGAGTGCTAAACCTGAAACAGTATTCTATAGATTCTCTAAGGAGGAATTTTCAATGACTATTAAGCCTTTGGCAGACCGTGTCCTGATTAAAATGCAGGAAGCTGAAGAAACCACAAAGAGCGGCATCGTGCTGGCAAGCTCCGCACAGGAGAAGCCCCAGATTGCAGAGGTTATCGCAGTAGGCCCCGGCGGTATGGTGGACGGCAAAGAAGTTACCATGTTCCTGAAGGTTGGCGATAAGGTCATTACCAGCAAATATTCCGGCACCGAAGTAAAGGTTGACGGTCAGGAGTACACCATTGTCCGTCAGTCCGATGTGCTGGCAGTCGTTGAATAATAAAAAACCGGCTTTCTATTTGGAAGCGTTTTGATTTGATTGGAGGATTTGCATTATGGCAAAGCAGATTATTTATGGCGAGGACGCCAGAAAAGCACTGAAAAATGGTATTGACCAGCTGGCTAACACTGTAAAGATTACTTTGGGACCCAAGGGCCGCAATGTGGTGCTGGATAAGAAGTTTGGCGCTCCCCTTATCACCAACGACGGTGTGACCATCGCCAAGGAAGTAGAGCTGGACGATCCCTTTGAGAATATGGGCGCACAGCTGGTAAAGGAAGTTGCTACCAAGACCAACGATGTGGCTGGTGACGGTACCACCACCGCAACCCTGTTGGCACAGGCCCTGATTCATGAAGGCATGAAGAATGTAACTTCTGGTGCAAACCCGATGGTTCTGAAAAACGGCATTCAGAAGGCTGTTAACGCTGCTGTGGAATCCCTGCGCAGCCATTCTAAGACTGTGGATGGCACGGCTGATATTGCTCGTGTTGCTACCGTTTCTTCCGCTAACGAGTTCATTGGTAACTTGATTGCTGAGGCAATGGAGAAGGTTACCGCTGACGGCGTTATCACTGTGGAAGAGTCCAAGACTGCCGAGACCTATTCTGAGGTTGTGGAAGGCATGATGTTCGACCGCGGCTATATTACTCCTTATATGGCTACCGATACCGACAAGATGGAAGCTGTTATGGATGACGCTTACATCCTGATTACCGATAAGAAGATTTCTAACATTCAGGAAATCCTGCCCTTGCTGGAAAAGATTGTTCAGTCCGGCAAAAAGCTGGTTATCATTGCTGAGGACGTTGAGGGCGAGGCTCTGACCACCCTGATTCTGAACAAGCTGCGCGGTACCTTTAACTGTGTCGCTGTGAAGGCTCCCGGCTTCGGCGATCGCCGTAAGGAAATGCTGCAGGATATCGCTGTTCTGACCGGCGGCCAGGTGATTACTTCTGATTTGGGTCTGGAACTGAAGGACGCAGACATCCCGCAGCTGGGCCATGCACGTCAGGTAAAGGTCGACAAAGAGAACACCATCATCGTTGGCGGTATGGGCGATCCTGCTGCTATCAAGGCTCGTGTGAACCAGATCCGCAGCCAGATTGAGACTACTACTTCTGATTTTGACCGTGAGAAGCTGCAGGAGCGTCTGGCAAAGCTGGCTGGCGGTGTTGCTGTTATCAAGGTTGGTGCTGCTACTGAGATTGAGATGAAGGAACAGAAGCTCCGTATTGAAGATGCTTTGGCTGCTACTAAGGCTGCTGTTGAGGAAGGCATCGTAGCTGGCGGCGGCGTTGCTCTTATCAACACCATCGGCGATGTTTCCAAGCTGCTGGACGAAGTTTCCGGCGACGAGCGCACCGGTGTGCAGATCGTGCTGAAGGCTCTGGAGGAGCCCGTGCGTCAGATCGCTGCTAACGCTGGTCTGGAAGGTTCTGTGATTGTAGCTAACATCAAGGCTTCCGATAAGATTGGCTATGGCTTCAATGCTGCTACCGAAGAGTATGGCGATATGATCGGCTTCGGCGTGGTTGACCCGACTAAGGTAACCCGTTCCGCTTTGCAGAATGCTGCTTCCGTGGCTGCTATGGTGCTGACCACTGAGAGCTTGGTTGCTGACAAGAAGGAGCCTGCTCCGGCTGCTCCCGCAATGCCCGCTGATGGCGGCATGGGCGGTATGTACTAATACCAATCACTCTAATATCTACTATAAACTGGCAGGGGGGGGGCGAGCGAGGGCGAGGCGGTAATAATCAGCGCCTGTTTTTTTGTTTAAAAGCCTGCACACATTTGGCGCCTGTTGTATACAATAGAATAACCGGTACGGAAAGGGAGGCGATTCCAGATGGGGAAAATACGCTGTGCCGATGCCTGCGCCAGATTTGCCCGATGCCGGGGAATGCATGCCGTCACCTTTGGATTGGGGCTTGCAGTTGCTTGCTTTTGTCCCATACAGCTGGTGCTGTTTCTCACGGCTGTGATTATTGTGGCGCTGGGAATCACCCTTCTGCGCCGCTGCTGATTTGACATAGAGAAAGGATGGAGCTGTGATGAAAATTGTTGTCGTAAAGGGTTCCGGGTTTCTTGGTTTCTGCCTTCGCCGCATGTTTGGGATTCGCCGCCGGGTAGAAGAATAATCGAAAGCAGAAGGGCTGCAAAAGCGGCGGACATAGCAAACAGGGCTCTCCCGAAAAATCGCTTCGGGAGAGCCCTGTTTGGTTTAGTAATATCTTCCTTTTTTTAAGAGCATGAGAAGCAGCAAATAAAGGCTCACAAGTAGTAACGAAAAGTTGTAACGGGAGTATAGCAGGACGCTGAATCCCAAAATTCCCAATGGCAGCAGAGTGAGAAATGAAATTCCCCTGCAAATTTTTTCTGCGCTGGCGGGGGGCATCCGGCGGCAAAATCCGGCATACAGGGCCTGCCCGCCATCCAGCGGTTCTACAGGAAGCAGATGGAAAATCGCCATGATGCCGTTAGCCGAGAGAAACCCCATGGCAAACGGAGACGCTGTGACATACTGAACAGGCAGAAGAAGGAGAAACGCCACCCCATTTGCCAGCGGTCCTGCCAGCGCAATGAGCATATCGGCCCAATAGCTTTTCCGGCACCGTTTTTCTTCCAGAATTTCCAGCCCAAACAAGCCGCACCGGACACAGACGGCAGGTACCCCCAACGCTTTCATTACCATCAAGTGGCCGCTCTCATGAATCACGGCTGCCAGATACCCGATAATTCCAATCCCAGCCGGGTCTCCCAGTAGGAGGAATGCCGTGCCGGCTGCAAACCAGAATCCGACTTCAACCCGGCATCCTCCCAAAATCAGGGAAATCATTCGCCATCCAAAAAGGCAATCAGTTGTGCACCGGCTGCCTTGACCTCTTCTTCCAGCGTCCCAGTGACCACCACAGAATGATTGACGGTATCACGGTACCAGTCCCGTACGGTTTGATACAATTCCCCGCCCGACATGCGAAGTACAACAGCCGCAGCAAACAGCAGCAGGCAGGTGAGAATTTGTACCAGCGTTACCCAACGCACGCCTTCCAGATGCCGTTTTTTTTCCTCTGCCGACCTGTCACGTCCAGCGGCATGGGTATCTTCCCATTCCAAAACGACCCCTCCGTTACAGAATAATGCAAATCAGGCCGTTACAGCCATCGTTAATAATTCTTTCAATGGTTTCCCGCAGCTTCCCACGGGCATCCTCTGGCATTCGGTACAGCTTGTTGTGCAGGCCTTCATTGACCAGCTCATGTAGGGACTTTCCGAAAATGTTGGACTCCCAGATTTTCCCCGGGCTTTCCTCAAATTCCTTGAGAAGATACATGACCAGCTCTTCCGATTGCTGCTCTGAGCCTACAATAGGGGTCAGTTCGGTGCAAATACGGGTTTTCATCATGTGAATGGATGGAGCAGCCGCTTTGAGACGGATTCCATATTTACTGCCTTGTCGGATAATCTCTGGCTCCTCCAGTGTCAGCTCGTCAATGTCGGGCATAACAATACCATAACCCGTTTCCTGGACATCCTCATAGGCCTGCCGGATTTTTTCATAGTCCTTTTTAATGGCGGAAAGCTCCTGCAATGAGCGGAATAGGGCGCCTTCATCGTGGATTTCAATACCGGTTTTTTCTCCCAAAATCCGATAGAACAACGAAGGCGGCGTTTCCAGCAGGACACACGCCTGGCCGCTTCCAAGCTCTACCGAAGAGAGTTCCGCCTTTTGAATGTATTCGCATTGCCCCACTTCTTCCAGCATTTTTGAGATTTCCCGTACCCGGGAAACCTTTCCGCCGGCTTCCCGAAGGGCCGTGAAAACCGCTTCCCGCAGCCAGTGGCCTTTTTCCAGAGAAGAAATCCAGCGGGGCAGATTCAGTTTGATTTCCCGCATGGGGAATTCATAGAGAACCCGGGAGAGAATGGCGCGTATGTCGGATTCTTCCAGCTCCAGACAGTTGACCGGCAGCACTGGGACTGCGTATTTATCGCTGAGCTGTTTGGATAGCTGGACGGATTCCGGAGAGCGAGGCTCCATACAGTTGAGGAGCACCACAAAAGGCTTATGGATTTCCTGTAATTCCCGGATGACCCGCTCTTCGGCCTCTTCATATTCCTCTCTGGGAATTTCGCTGATGCTTCCGTCAGTGGTAATGACCAGCCCGATGGTGGAGTGCTCCGTAATCACTTTCTTGGTGCCAATTTCAGCAGCCATATTAAATGGAATCGGTTCCTCATACCAAGGAGTCATGACCATCCGGGGTTGGTCGTTTTCAATATACCCCAACGCGCTGGGGACAATATAGCCCACACAGTCAATCATCCGAACAGAAAAGGCGGCGGAATCGTCTACCCGAACCGTTACGGCCTTTTCAGGGATAAACTTGGGTTCTGTGGTCATAATGGTGCGCCCGGAAGCGGACTGGGGAAGCTCATCCACTGCCCGGTCCCGCTGGTAGTCGGATTCCATGTGGGGGATGACCACAGCGTCCATAAATTTTTTGATAAAGGTGGATTTCCCGGTTCGCACCGGCCCCACTACGCCGATATAAATATCGCCGTTAGTGCGCCGGGAAATATCATTGTAGATGCTTCTTTCTTCCATTTTCTAACCATGCCTTTCCGCGCCCACCTGCCGCACCGGCAGAAGCCGCAAATAATCATCGCAAGACTGCGGGGGACAAATTTCCGAATTCAGGGGGAAGCCAGAAGGAGCATTTGGCCCTCGGAAAGATTGCTTTCCGAATCAGTCAGGCCGTTCTCCTCACAAAGGGACTGGATGGAAACACCATGGCTGCGGGCAATATCCCAAAGAGATTCGTTTTCGCTGGCGTAATACAGAGAAACCGTGCCCTGCCCGTCATTTTTACACCGGGTTTCGTCCCCATGCATACCGCAGACGGCCCGGCACATGGCCGTGTGAGAAGCGATTCCCCAAACGGTAATTTCCGCTGAGATTTCCACTCCACTGTTTCCGGTAATGCGATAGCTGATAGTTTCTACCTGTACCCAGCAGGAAACCCGGCTGTTTTCCGGTCCGCTCCATGCCCGGTTCAGGGTGAAGTCAGCCATTTTTTCGAGATAGAAGGGTACGCCCTGACTGTCCGCAGCCAGCAGGCAAAGATTCATTTTGCCGGATAAGCGAATCTGTCCTTCCTGAATTTCGCCGGAAACAAACGCTACTTCATTCCACACGTCCAGTATTTTGGAAAGGCTTTGCCCGGCATCCACAGCGGTTTTCTGTATCAGCGTTTCCTGAATCAAATCGTCCAGACTGCTGACCTGTACCTGTTCATAGTCCAGTTCGGTTTCATAGCGGGTGGAATAGGCGTCGGTAATAAACGTGACCTCTTCGTCCCGATAAGCACAGGAAAAGGCGCTCAGACGGATTTCCGCTTCCAGCCGCATGGGTTCTCCGCTGGCATCGTTGCGGATTTGCAGGGAAAGG
>OBYM01000441.1_pt1 | contig 23267 bp, 19 predicted proteins | sample 1538191 | NCBI WGS metagenome assembly OBYM01 (sample SAMEA2580165, study PRJEB22360) | human gut metagenome | biome: human gut; feature: human-associated habitat; material: faeces | place: Denmark | collected 2008/2010 | reverse complement strand
GCGACAGCTTGAACATCACATGGAAAATCTGACGGGCGGAACCCCTCCCGTCAGATACCTACCCTGTGTAGTCCCTTGTAAACTGTACTTTTCCTCTCGTCAGATATTCCTGTATGAATTCTTTTCGTTGTTCCATCACCGTGACCTGTCCCCCTTCCAACCCAAACAGAAGCGCTCTTTTTCTTTTGTTCATTTTATCTTTTTTACTTATCCTTCTCATGATACTGTACACATCTCGATTTTTAGGGTCTCTGTTTCAAATTTCCTCCTGCAAAAGGGGACACTTTTCCCCTGAGCTTGTAGCCTGTGAAAAAATAGCCCCAGCTGCGGTAGCTGGGGCCTGTTTTCTATGTAATTTTCACCCTATACTCAACGTCAATGTGATAATGTTAATTGAACAAAGCGTTCTGCTTTAAAACACATTGAATCCATCATGCCCCTCTAAGAACGGGGCGAAAAAAAATTAGCGTTCCAATATTTTCATAAATTCAGAAAAATCACGCATGGTTAGCCCAGTATGCCAGGAAGAATCCTCTTGCTTTTTTGCTCCGTACCACACTTTCAACATTCCGTCGTCAATCAGCATAGAGGACCGGTAAATGCAGAAATCATCCCAGCCGCCTTCCGTTGACGGCTTCAAAATTGGCCGGCTAAAAGTTTCCCACTGTTTTCCTGTCCGATTCACTGCGAAAAACAAATTGCAGTGGTCGCAATCGGTGCCATTCGGATAAGCCGGATAAACTGCATAGTAAGCTCCGCTTGATGTGTCATAATGTACATCGATGTGCCATATTTGATATCCAGGTTGTACAAAATCCGTACAGGTGACTGCGCCCGACCATTTGATTCCATCCGCAGATGTACGATATTTTACCTGGTTATTCTGGCTATTCCATCCTGCATTCCCCGTATCCACATACCACATCATATAGGTGCCATCTGGCAGAATCTCAATAGACGGCGATAGAATGCTGTATTTCCTTACCAGATCCTGCATTACGACCTGCGGCTCGCTCCAGTGTACACCGTCACGGGAACTCATCATTTTTACCCTTGAGCTGATGATATCATCCGCCTCTACGTAGTACATCCGCAATTCATCCGAGGCTGGAACATATACAAGATCCACGTCACAATTGTGTCCCGGACTTGGCGTGCCGGCCAAAGGATTCGAAACCCCTTCTGGCACAATCCAATTTTCTCCATCGTTTGACGCAACAATCGATGGGTTTTCGTAGCTCCCATCATTGAAGGGATAAGGTGTCATTGCCATCCAATACAGATAACCATTCCAAGGCTGTTCAAATTTCACCACCGAGGGATGTGTAGGCTGGTTGGTGCCGTCATAGGTAGGAATTGCTTGAGGCGCTATGGCATTTGCCAACGGCTGATATGGAGTAAAATCTTGCACCGCTGTAAGTTCTACATCGTCGAAATAGCCTGCACCGGAACCACTATTCTGTCGATATCCATATATAGTCGCTGTTTGCGCATTGGGCCCGGTTGTGAAAGTAACCGCCAGCTGCTGATAGTCGGCTGAAAGCGTAGCCGAAAACGTTTCCTGCCCACCGTAATTTTTTACGCCCAGCGTCATAACGGAACTGCCCTCAGATTTTGCCCACCCTGTTAAAACATATTTCGTATCCGGAGATACCGTAACAACTTGCTCATAACTGCTGTTTTTGGCTACTTTAGCACAATAGTTTCCGCTATGCGGAGCAGCGCTGTCAACAACGGCGTTATTGAACCAATTCCATCCGGTGCTGTCGCCGGTCTCAAAACCTCCGTTTACAAGCAAATCGGTTTCTTCGGCAGCAGCGGCCGGCAGCAAACTGCTGCACAGCAGTGCAACTATAACCAGGCAAGCGACCAATCTTTTTTTCATATTCATCCACTTTCCTTTTCAAAAATTCCAATTCGGTCTCCCACTTCAATTTCATAAACTTCTCCCGTACTGTCGTATCTTTCCCCGCACTCAGAGCACCAGGAACCCTTTGGGAAGTAAACGGTACGCCGCGTTGCCCCTTTTTCCAGGATTGGCGCAACCAACAGCTTGTCGCCAACCATGAACTGATCTGTCACTCTCGCACAGGCTGGCTCCGTGAAATTATACGCCATTGGGCGTAAAACCGGTTCGCCTGTGTTTCTGCATTGTGCCAAAGCTTGGCGGAGCAACGGCATATAGCGGCTGCGCAGCGCCACGGCCTGTTTGACCTTTGCGTAATCTTGGGCTGATAGAATGCGCCAGGGCGCAACCGAAAACTGCATCACTGGCATCAGACAGGCAATTTGCGCCCAACGCACCATCAACTCATGATCCAGCACTTTCTGACCATAAAAATTGTGGTACTCTCCACCGCCGATCATGTCCGGGCATAAAAATGGGTGTCCTGTTAGACTTTGTATAATGGCATTCGGAATCAACGCCGCAAGCCCGGTGTTTCCCCAGCTATGCTCCTTGTCACTGAGTCTCTGCATCAGCGACCAACCGCCGGCCCCATTCGTTACGCGGAATTCGTTCAGCGGGTATCTCTCACCAAAGGCAGCCCAAGCCTTACTGTGCGTATCGCCCGTGACAACACTGTCCGCCGGATAGTAAACGCTGTCCCCCGCATCGAACTTAAAGCCGTCCACCCCCATTGCTTGAAGGCCATCCAGCTGTCTCTTCAGCCAACTGCAGGCTGCGGGCTGCGTCATATCCAATACTGCGGACCATCCATTCCACCAATGAGAAATATACGACTTGCCGTCCCTGTCCGTTACCAGAAGTCCCGTCTGCTCTAATTCACGATATTCCTGCGTGTCCGGTGTGATAAAAGGGCATATCCATAACATGACTGTAAAACCCAAGCGGTGCAGTTCCGACAACATCCCTTCCGGATCGTAAAACTTCTCCCGTGAAAAGTGCCAGCGCCCATAGGAATCGCTCCACCCATCATCGATCATCAGAACCCCGGGAGGCAATCCGTTCTCCAGCACCGCACGGGCATACTGCAGCACTCCCTCCTGCGTCTGATGAAATGTCAGTTCTATCCAGGTATTATAAACCGGGCTGCTGAACAGACGCTCATCGAGCCGGATCTCGTGTAAGGGAAAGCAATGTTCCATCGCACCGAGATATGCTTGACGCAACCCGCCTGTACTTTGTCCTAAAATCGTCCCATCGGTACACTGAATGCGCCCCTTTCGAAACGATATACGCATACCATCCGGGTTCCACACCCAACGCCCTGCCGTTGAGAGCAGCAACGGCATCATCTGGTTTGGCGTTTGATTCCGAGTCAGATCCAGTTCTCGCTCACTGGCCTGCGTATAGGGCTGGTTGATTCCATCCATCACGGCGCCGCCGTAGAACGCCTCGCCTGGTAAAATATCAAATTCCATACCAATTCTCCACTGTTATGATTGACGGTTATACACTTCCAGTTCACTGATTGCAAAGTGCTTCCATTTGAGGTTCGCATCATGCACTTTCATACGCAAAAATCTTACCTCCTGCACCTGTTCAAATGAAAATGTTTGATTTTCCAACGTGGTGTCTGCATATTCCCAAGCAAGAACCGTAGGCGGAACGATTTCCTGCCAGATCTGACCGTCCTGCGAGACTTGGAAGGATACCTTTGTAGGGGCTTGATTTTGCGCATACCAGCAATGCATTTGAATTTGATCAAAAGATACAGGCTCGGGCCAGCTCAGCACAATATCTGTTGGCAGCGTAATCCGATCTGCGCTCTGCGCCGCTTCAGAATGGTCACCGTCCGTCAAAAGGCCACCATTTTCACTGTTCCATTCCGATGTGCTTTCAGTGGCAATATTGGCATTAAGCGGGCTTGCTGAGGAATCTTTCACAAGAATCTCATTAATCGCATAGTGGTTCCACTGCAGATTGGCGCTGTTGACCTTGATTCGCAGCGATTTTCCCTGTGCCGCCGGGAAATGAAGGATCTGGTTCTCTACATGCCAATCATTTCCGTTCCAATTTACATCGCCGGAAGCTGCCACCGGTACCCATCCTGTCTCACCGTCGGCAGATACTTCCAGCTCCCAGTTGGTTGGCGCTTGGCCTTTACCGTAGGCGGCTTTCATGATAAAGGTATCAAAGGTTTGCGTTTCTTCCCAATCCAGATACAAATACTGCGGGAAATTAGGGGCTTCGTTGCTCTGCATCGCCGAGTAAGCATCGTTATCAATCATATTGCTGGGCGGGCTCTCCCAGTTCCAATCCTGTGCCGCACCTGCTACCGCATAGGGCGCTAAATTTTCCCCCGCCGCGGGTGCTCTGTTGTCTGCAGCATCCCGCGCCAGCATTTCATCGGTTTTGTAAACCCGGAAATAATCGATTTCGAATCGTTTTGGGTATTCGCTGTTATAATCCGGCGTACCGCTCCACAGCGGCGAATCGTTCTCATAGATTCCCAAAAAAGTCGTCATTTTGTAGTCTGGAGATTGTGATGTCTCCTTGACAAGCTGGCCGTCAAAATAAAACTTCATCCCACCTGGCTGCCATTCAAATCCATACACATGGAAATCCTGTGATACATCGCACGCAGGGTAGTAATCCAGGCTTTGTTCCTTGCAGCCGCCGTCTGTCCATGGATGCACGGAAACGCGAACACGGCTTTTATCAGCTTTGACATCCGGCCCGCAAATCTCAAAAACATCAATTTCAGCCGTTTCATCCGCTCGGGCTTCTGTTCCGATCATCCACCAGGCACTATGCAACCCACCATCATGAGGGACACGGGCCCTCAATTCAAAGTAGCCGTACTTCGTTTCAAAATTTGTGACCGCCCGGTGGTGATCGGTAATCGTGCAGGTATCCCAGAAGTTGTGCATTCCATCGCGCATGCCGGTCTGGATACTTGAAATTTTCTGAACATGGTCAAATGCCCACCAAGGCCCCTGCGTCTCCTTATCGATTCGTAAAGATAAAATCCCGTCCACTACATCGTAATGGGCAAGGCTCTGTTCCGGAGTCGTCCAGTGGGGCATGTATGAATCGGAAAACTTTGCGGGATTCAAAACCGCGTCGTTGAATTCCTCCTGGAAGACTAAAGTCCACCCTGGCCTTTCAATCGGCTCCGTACCGGTGTCATTGCAATATGCGGTCGGCGCGGCGGAATAGAACGGTGGGCATTTAACCCCCCCCCCTCGTCCTGCCAATATCACCGCTCCGATCCCTTTTCTTAAGTGCATATAAATCCACTTCCTTTCCTCGCTGCTTACAATTCTACGATTCTTCTCTCAACGCGGGAGCGTTCTGCGGCAAAACAAATCAGATGACTTTGCAGAGAAACTCTGGCAGATGAGAGGTTTCCATCGCCGCCGCTTTGTACGGCACGTACAAAGTCTCGCATCAGATAATAGTCCCCGCCACCATGTCCATAATTGTTGGTTTGCGGCGGTGTTTCCAAGGTGATTTCCCGCGGGCCGCTCTCCCCGAAGCGATGCAGGGAAACCGTGTTTGCGTTCATGTCCGCCGTGATCTGTCCCTTCGTACCGCAGACCTTCAGCTGACGGGCCATATCCGTGGTAAACGCTGTCATCGTGAAGCTGGCCACTGCTCCGTTATCAAATTCCAGGTTCACCACCTGGCGGTCTACAACATCGTTGTCGCAATGATAGACACAGCGGCCATAAGGCCCCTCGCGCAGAGCTTTTAACCGGCCCTCACGGCTCAAATCGGTGGTGAGCATATCGGTGGGCCATCCTACATTGTCCGTAAGATAAATTTTTTCGGCATCATACGGACACACAACGCTGTGAGGGCACCCGTCAGTGCAACGCAGCGGCGCATCCTGCGGTGCGTGTGCCGCGTCAAAATGGTGCAGGCTGCCAAAGCTGGATACCCGGGTGCAGCGCTGTCCGCTGAGCCACAGCAGAATGTCCATATCATGGCAGCTTTTTTGCAGGATCATCGGGCTGGTTTGTTCACTGCAGCGCCAGTTGCCCCGCACAAAGCTGTGGGCATGGTGCCAGTAGCCCACATTCTCAACTTGCGACAAAGACGCAACTTCCCCCACCTGCCCATCATCGATCAATTGCTTGATGGTTCGGTAAAACGGCGTATAGCGCAGCACATGGCACACGCTCAGCACACGCTGTGCCTCCTCGGCTGTTGCTCATGGGCTTTTCCAGCAGCACATGATACCCCTGCTTCAGCGCGGCCAGCGTGGGTTCCGTATGCATATCATCCAGCGTACATATAAGCGCGGCATCTGCCATCTGCGGGCGCGCCAGCAGATCTTCCCAGTTGCTGAACGCCCTGTCAGCGGGGATACCGTAAGCGCGGCACATCAAAGCGCGCCGGTCTGCCTTTGGTTCCGCCACGGCCATGATTCGAAGTTCTTCGGGATGCTCCTGCGCATAACGGGCATAAATCTGCCCGCGCGCGCCTGCGCCAATGAGGATCGCCGTCACCTGGTTCATGCTTTTCCTCCTTCTTCCAGCAGATGCAACAATTCTTCATAAACAGCCTCAAACACGGCCGGGTCATCGTTATAGTTCTGGTTGTCATGAAATACCCGCGCGACCAATGCGTCATGGGCAGCCTCATCCCTGCAGCGCAGCAGCGCCAGAAGCGCTGCATCCTCGGCGCCGCGCCTGGCGGCCTCCATCCGCATACCCGGCCACGGACCATCCGTTCCCGGATAGACAAGGAAAGAATCGCCACAGGGGAAATTCGTACCGATCCCTGTATGGTTGGGGCAGCTTGTACCGGCAAACGGGTCCATCCCGGCGGGGAATTGGTTGAAACCCCAATGCAGAAAACCACCCAGCCGATTGGCCGCACAGCCCCAAAACAGCAGCCGTCCTTTCAGCAACGCAAAATCCAGAAAACGGTTGAGCCAATTGCCCTCCGGCCCACAGCATACATACGCCCACACCGACTCTCCCAGAGCTGTCAGCGCATCAAAATCTGCCTGCCGCGCCTCATAGCCCGGCGTGCCGGGCACCCAAATATCCACACCACCGCGAAATTCCGGCGAAGCGACGGCTTCGATGACACGCACATTGGGCAGGTATTTACGCAGAATGCCCGCTGCGAGATAATACTGACGCTTTCGGGCGAGAAGTGAGGCTTCGTTTTTGAAATGGATGTCTGGCTCGTCATGGATGTGGAACACCACTTTGTCCTGCCAGCCATATTTGCGCAGAAATTCCGCCAGCGCCTGTACAAAGCGCACTGTGACCATATAGCCTTCCGGCGTATCAATGGGCAGTTCCGGCGCCATGGCGCACTTAAAGCTGTCGGTGTACATATCGGGCATCCCGTCCGGAAGGAATCCACGGCTCAGCAGAGCGCCCAGTTCCATCTGCTGCATCCCCTCATCGAAAAACAACCGGATCAGAGGGCGCAGATATTCAAAATCAAATGTATAGGGGGCACGGCTTGCAACACAGGCCTCGTCCAGTTCGATATAGAACATCGTTTGATGGATGCGCCGCATGGCGCGGGCGTAGCGGCGTACCATTTCATAAAAAGCCGGCGTGTCCTTCTGCAAGCCATGGCAGCGGCTGATCGCATCAAGGCTGAACCAGTTTGTCACGGGGAAAGTATCCTGTGGGATCTCTATGTCATATACCCGTATATCCAGCCGGCAGCAATAGCTTCCCAGCCGAAGCATCGCCGTATATGCACCGGCTGCAAGTCCGGAACGGGGACACAGGCACAGATACAATGCTGCGCGCCCATTTTGCGTTTCAATTACACCGTCCCGGGCCGGTTTGAGGCAGTCGTATACTGCAAAAGGCGCCAGCCGGGTCGTGTAAAGCGGCTTACAGGCCGGACGCTGTTCCAGAACCATCGCGCCGCCCTGTTCGCTGCCGTCCCCGGTGTTGTACTCCACGGGTACAGCTTTCATACAAAAGAATTCCGGCACAAACGCATCGCTCTCGAGGGATGCGTCCAACTGGCCGGCATCTGTTTCGAGCAAAAGCTGCACGCCCGGCCGGCCGTTGCGCGGCATTGCGAGCCGCAGACCCTGGGGAAGATGCCCCACCGGCATATCGGGATAGAAAAATTCTTCCCGCCCGCTGAGTGCCCCCCGGTGAATGCGCTGTTCCATGGTCTTCCTCCTAATAAGCGCGGGCCGAGCCGTGAGAAGCCCGGCCCGCGCCGTGTATACGGTGTGTTTTGTTTTTTTATTCTGCCTTGATACCAAGCTCTGCGGCCTTCGCATTGACCTCAGCCAGCATATCCGAAAGGCCCTTGGTCTCATAATTGGCCAGCAGGTCATCGACCATCTTTTCCACAGGGTCGCTTCCCATCATGACCTGCAGCAGATCATCGTTCGTATTGTAAACAAACGCATCCTTCAACGGTGTCGAAAGGAAGAGCACGCTGTCATAGTAAGCGGGCAGCGTACCGTTTTGCACGGCGTCTTCATGACGTGCGGTGTTCAGCGCGCGATACTCTTCGGAAATCGTGGAGGGATACTCGCTGTCCCAGTATTCGGGATTCCACATGGCCAAATCGGCGATGTTGCTGTTCACATTTTTAAATGTATATTTCTCCATCAGGTCTACGCCGTCTTTCATAACGACTTCGCCATCCACGACATCGTAGTCCTCTCCCTCGATACCGCAATACACAAGGCGCTGGCCTTCTTCCGAATAGAGAAAATCAAACAACCGGCAGATCGCCGCCATCTTTTCATCATCCACCTGTGCAGAGATGTAGCTTTCAGACCAGGCTTCCGTATCAACGAAGTAATAGCTGTTTCCATCTTCCGAAGGATATAGTTTGGCAATGCGGTTATCCTCCAGGAAGCTGCCTTCACCGTACAAAGCATCATAATCCTTACCAATCTGGGATTCCAATCCGGCAGGGCCGGACCATGCGAATACCATGGCAGCACTTTGGCCCTGGAGATATTTTTCCTTGCTGGTCTCCAGCTTTGCCAGAGCAATATCCTTTTCAATCACGCCATCGGTATACATATCGCGGGCAAACCGCATGGCGCTCACCAATGCGTCGCGGTCTGCAAAATAGCTGGGCACGAACCGGCCTTCTTCATCGGCCACCCACTTTTTGTCGATGATCCCCGCATAGGGATACACAAAGCCGCCGATCAGCTCGGGCAATGCCTGCGTCATACCGGAAATATTCTTGCCTTCCGGGTCCGCCTCGATGATCGCCTTGATCATATCGCAGAATTCCTCATAAGTCTCGGGTTCTTTGGTAATGCCGGCTGCCTGTGCCAGATCCCAACGGTACACTACGTTCCGATCCAGCACACTGTAAGTAATATCGCCATAGGTGGTACGCGGAATCATGTACAGCTTGCCATCCCGGGCCGCGGCCTGCGCACGCTCCATCTGCATGTGCTCGGCCAGGTTGGGATAAGCCGACAAGTCCTCCGGCAGGGCACGGATCACGCCCTGCTCGATCCAGTTCCCATAGAATGACTGTGCCACAAAATCGCCCGCGAAGATATCCGGAAGCTGTCCGTTGGTCGCCCACAACTGAATCTTCTGACTCGAGTCATCCCAAGTGACATTTTGCGGTACCAGGCGCACGCCGGTTTCTTCTTCGATCCTTTTTAAAATGGGATCATTGGGGTCCGCCAGTCCATCGTCTGCGCCCCAAATCGCCACGCTTACTTCAACCAGGGCGCTCTCTTGCTGCGAGGAAGAAACGGCGCCAGTGCCGCTGGCGGGAGCGCTGCCGGATGCCGGAGCTCCGCATCCGGCAAACAGACCGGCCGCCATAAGTGTACTCAGTGCCAATGCTGCGAATCGTTTTGCTTTTTTCATGTTCAACTCTCCTTTTTTCAATCTTCTATCACAAGGATCGATCCCTATTCCTTAACGGAACCGATCATGACGCCCTTGACAAAATATTTTTGCAGGAAGGGATACAGACACAAAATTGGCAGCATGGTGATGACGATTGCCGCCATCTGCACGGATTGGACAAATACCTTGTCACCCGATAGCATGGACTGTGCCTGACTTCCCAACTGTGTATTGAAGCTGACGAGAATATCGCGCAGATAAATCTGCAGCGGCTTAATGTTCTTGTCATTGATGTACAGAAACGCTTCCCACCATCCGTTCCACCGCTCGACCGCATAAAACAGCGCAAAAGTAGCCATAAACGGCTTAGAGATGGGCACAAAAATCCGTGTGAGCACCACAAATTCATTTGCGCCGTCGATACGGGCGGCCTCTTCCAGGCTGGGCGGCAGGCTCGCAAAATAGTTTTTCATAATGATCAGATAATAGGTGCTGATCATTGTCGGCAGGATCATACTCCAAATCGTGTTATCCAACTGGAGGTCGCAAATAACCAGATAGGTTGGAATCAAGCCGCCGGAAAACAACATGGTGAATAAAATCGCACTGAGAAAAACTTTGCGGCCGATCAGGCGCTTGCGGCTTAAAACATACGCGGCAACCACAGAAAACACCATGTTCAGTGTGGTGCCTAAGACAGTCACCAGAAGCGTAGTCCCCAACGATTTGAAAAAGTATACATCCTTGATGATGGCCTTGTAGCCTGTGAGGTCAAACACATGGGGAAACAAGTATGGGGAATACTTTACACTTGTTACAGTATTGGAGAATGAGACGATGAGTACATTGTAAAAAGGATACAGTGTCAGCAGCGCCAAAACACCGAAAAAAAGGTACAGGCATACCTCAAAGGCGGTGATCTGCTGCTTTTTTTTCAGTTTCATTGCCCTTCCCCCCCTTAAAACAGCCCATCTTCGCCAAGCTTTGTCGTCACCTTGTTCGCCGTCCAAATCATCACAACGCCGATGACAGACTTTAAAAGCCCAATGGCCGTGGTATAGCCAAAATTTGTTCCGGTCATGAAAGACTGGCGGTAGACATAGGTATCAATGATATCCGCAACGGGATAGACCGGCGCTGAGTACAGATTGAATATCTGGTCAAAGGAGGCGCCGCTCATAATTCCGCCCACCTGCAAAATCAGCATGATACAAACTGTGCTTCGAATGCCGGGCCATGTGATGTGCAGCATTTTTTGCAGCCGGTTCGCGCCATCGATGCTGGCCGCCTCATACAACTGGGGGTCGATCGCAGTAAGTGCCGCCATATAGATGATGGCGTCCCATCCAAACTCCTTCCAGATATTTGAGATCCAGATAAACGGGCGAAAGGCGGAAAGAGACATCAGCGGCGCTATTTGCTCGAATCCCATCTGTCCAAGCAATTGATTGATGATACCATTGGAAGCGAACATATTGATAAGGATTCCCGACAACACGACCCAAGAGATGAAATGCGGAAACGTAAACACTGTCTGGAAAAACTTTTTAACGCGAGGATGACGGATCTCATTGAGCAGGATCGCCACAATAATCGGGATTGGGAAGTGAAACAAAAGCTTTCCGAAACTGAAAATCAGCGTATTGGAAAAAGCGCGCCAGAATTCAGCGTCTTGGAACATCGTTTTAAAATGCAGCAGTCCCACCCAGGGACTGTGCCACAGGCCCATATCATAGCGGTAATTGCGAAACGCCAGCGTAATGCCTCCCATGGGCAGATAACAAAAAATAATATACCACAGGAGAACTGGCAGCAGCAGCGCATACAGCATCCAGTCATTTTTCAGCTGCTTGCAAACCATTCGCCGCCTGGAGGCGTTCATCCCTGTCCGTTCTTTCATAAAACACTCCCCCTTCATTCCCCTGGACTGTTCGTTTCTCTGTGTCTTTATTATACTGTCCCTGATTGGCCTTTCGGTATGGAGGCAGCGCATGAATTCTGTTCTTCAAAATGGAAAACGTTCAATAATTTATGTAAAAATCATAGTTTTCATCATAAATATGGAATTTTTTTAGAATTTTGCATCTGTGCTTTCACTATACCGGGCTTTCTCCATATCAATCCCTCTCTATCAGTGATATACTAAGGGCAGGGCAATCGGAAGGAGTGCTGCCCATGCCGTCATTCTTTAAAAAAAGAATTATGAAACAGTTTCGCTTGGTACTCTGCTGCCTGCTCATCATGGGAATCGTTTTGTCACTGCTGTGTTACACAGTGATCGAGCGGCTGATGACCAAAAATTCAACCGCGTATGCCCAGAGTACCGCACAAAAGTTTAACGTTGAGGTAAAATACTTATTTGACCGCGCAGATGCACTGTTCAGCAGCCTGCTGTTCAACGAAAACATTGAACAGATTATGCACACACCTTTTTCAGCAAAGACCCCTTCCTATCTCAATGCACTGCACACCCAATTTTCGTCATACCGCCTCATGAACGCAGAACTCGCGGAAATCGCCCTTGTAACTCCGGAGATGTCCTGGTCCAGCTATTTTGATGCGGCCACACTGCGCGCGTTCAGCGAGGAAATGCGTAACCTTCGCGGCACCACATGCTTCGGACTGCAGCAATCCCCTCTTACGGCACGTGCAGGCAGCCAGGAACAGCGGTTGGTTTTTGGCCACAATGTTTATGGTATGTTTGACGATTCTTTGTATGGTCAGTATTTAGGCAGTATCATTTTATCACTGGATCTCTCCAAGTCCTCGATCCAACTGCCCTTGTCTGAGCGGTCCGCAACCTGCTTTGTCCTGCTGGATCAGAATGGCACGGCGTTTCCGTTTAATTGCAGCGATGAGCAGTACCAACAGATCCAGGAACAGGGGCTTGCCGCCGGCCACGGGACTTGGCCTATGGGCGCTTGTCAAACTGAGGATTATTTAATTTATAATACGCCCTTAAATGATACCGGGCTTTTTATGGTCAGCGCCATGGACAGGCACGCGCTCAGCAAGGAAGGATTGCCCACGATTGCCATCCTCATTGTTATAACGACCGCCGCCTTGATCGTGGTCGTATTGTTGATGAGCTTGATGCTGCAAAGTGTGGTAAGGCCCTTAAGTCAATTGTCAGCATATATCGACCGCATCCGGCTCACACCCCCGGGGGCTGATGCGGAGCCTCTGGAGCTGCAGGGGTGTGAAGAGATCACCCGCCTCTGCAGCTCCTTTAACACGATGCTTCGCGAGCAGGCCCGCTTGACCCGTGAACTGCAACAGGCCACCGTCAATTTGTACGAAATGCAGCTGGGCCGCAAGCAGGCGGAGCTGGAATACCTGCGCAGCCAAATCAATCCGCATTTTCTTTACAATACGTTGGAGGCGATCCAGGGAATCGCACTGGAACATGGTGTTCCCAAAATTGCGGATGCTGCGGGTGCGTTGGGCAAATTATTCAGACACAACATCCAAGGCAGCGATATGATTCCATTGGGCAAAGAGTTGGAAATCACCCAAGCCTACCTCACCATCCAAAAGCTGCGGTTCGCCGATAAATTGAATGTGTTGATCAGCATTCGTGAAAACACTCGCGGCATTCCAGTGATGAAACTGCTTCTTCAGCCGCTGGTGGAAAACGCTGTTTATCACGGTTTAGAGCCGAAGACCGGCCCCGGCACGCTGTTTATCGGTGCGAGACTGGAAAAGGGGGATCTGCTCATCAGCATTTATGACGATGGTGTGGGGATGCCATCTGGCCGTCTGGCTGCATTGCAGGAAGAGTTGGAACGCCCCGCCGCAAGCGGCAAGGCGGAAACCGCGCATATCGGTCTGCTGAATGTCCAGCACCGCATCCGGCTGCGCTACGGCATGCCATACGGCTTGACGCTGCATAGCACGCCGGGTGGCGGCACCCGGGTAACCGTCCGTGTACCTGCGCAGATACAGGAAGAGGAGAATGAGTTATGCTAAACGTTTTGCTTGCGGATGACGAAACCCGCACGCTGCATCATTTGATGACAGGTGTGCCCTGGTTTCAACTGGGGATGGAAGTCTGCTGCACTGCCTCCAACGGCAGCGAAGCTCTTGCCTTTATTGAATCACATCCCATAGATATTTTGATTACAGATATCCGCATGCCCGGCATGGACGGGCTGGAGTTGTGTCAGCGTGTGCGTGAACGGTACCACGATATGTCGATCATCTTATTGACAGGCTATGCGGACTTTGAATACGCACGACGCGGCATTGAGCTTCAAGTGACGGACTACTGCTTAAAACCAATTGATACAGAGCAGCTGACCGCCACATTGCGCCGTGCTGTACGCCAGGGGTACGGGCGCTCCTCCTCACGTTCAGACGCGCTGCTGGATCTTATCGAGGAAGGCAACTCTCAAGAAATTACGCGGACATTTTCTGATTTGGGGATCAAAGGCGACAGTGTTTACATCGCCGGCTCCATTGGCGTTCACAATATTGAACAGGCGATAGGCGCTCAGTTTTCCTGTAAAGTGGGCAGACACAAATACCTGTACTTTTCCGGACATCCGTTTCATACGCAGGAAGCCTCGCACATCATCGCTTTTTCCAAAAAGCGCAGCGGTATCGGTCTTTTTCCCACCTCAGTGCCCTACGGACAGACTGCACGCGCTATCAGCGACGTGCTCGTGATGACATATCAATATTTTATCAACGGCACATCAACGTTGTGTGAACGCCTGGTAGATGGGCCGCTGACTCAAGAACTTTTTCGTCAACTCCCCAAAAAGGGAAAAGAACCAGGCCAGCTCAAAGCCTGGCTGCACGACCTCTCGCAAGCCAACTGCTCGTTGCTTTTCAATATCCGCACCGCATTTCGATTTGTGAACCAGGTTCTTCTTTCTCCTGCCATGCAAAACAGCGGAGAAGGCTGTTTTGACAGCTTTGAGCAGATGGCTGCCGACTATTCTTGCCTGTCGAATCTGCTGGAAGAGCTCAGCGCCGCTGTGTACACACAGGAGCCGCGTCCGGCTCCCCCATTTGAAGGTCCTGACAGCTTCTTGTCCATTATGAGTTATCTCAATGCACACTACGACCAAACCGTCTCGCTGAAACGTGTCTCGGAGGAACTGCACCTCAATGCATCCTACATCAGTCAGCTGATAAAAAATGAAACCGGTTTAAACTATACTCAATATATCACTGAATTGCGCATCGAAAAAGCCAAGGAGCTATTGACAAACACAAAGCTTTCCCTGGCCGAAATCAGCGAAGCGGTAGGTTTTAATGACTATTTTTATTTCATCAAGAAGTTCAAACGGGAGGTAGGCGTGACGCCCGGCAAATTTTTACAGCATGAAAAGGGAACGGGCGATATGCCCGACCGGGAAAGGGAGTGATGAGCATGACCGCAAAGGAATTAGCCGCCCGGCTCTCTCTGCCGGAATCGCTGCAACAGCAGGTTTTTTCCATACCGATTCTCCCTGCGCAGGAACAGGAATGGAATGAGCTGTTTCTTCGCGATCAAGAAGCCTTTGAATTGCGTCTGCACCGTCATCCTACACCGGAACTCCTGGCTCTGGCACTTTATCTGCGCTGGGCCGTTGCGACCTATCGCCGCTATCTCACCCTTGGGATTCCAGAAGCTGTCTTTTGGGATACATTTCAAGATTTTGCGCTCTGGAGCGAAGAGTGCATGCGTGTCACTGGCCAACCAGGATTGATTGAATGGGGCTGGAACGCTCTGCTGCTGCATATGGAGCTCTTCCGGCTGGGGCGTTTGGAATATCAACCGCGCACACTTCAACAGGATATCGTGTTCGGAGAAGTCTCCCTGGCTGCAGGCACACCAATATTGGAAGTACATATTCCCGCGGGCGCGCCGTTTTGCCAGCGTGAATTGTCAGCTTCTCTATGCTCAGCCGGGCCTTTTTTTGAGCGGTACTTTCAGCGCAGCTTTTTCTGGTTCCACTGTCATTCCTGGCTGTTATCACCCGCTCTACGAGATTTGCTTTCCCCTGCATCGGGAATCCTTCAATTCCAGCGTTTTTTTACCATTTACAGTGAAGATTTTTCATTCCCGCAGGCAGAGCAACGCGTTTTCGGGAGTGTACAGGCAGACCCACAGCGATATACCGAGCGCACCAGCCTGCAGCGGGCCTTAAAAAAATATCTCCTCGCCGGCAACCATGTGGGAATGGGGATGGGCGTCGCTCAACGGGTATCCATTGAAGCCGTCGGAGAAGCGGCGGGAGCTGGTCCATTACACGGTTTCATCCCCTAGCTATGTTTTTTTATTATACACGAGCCTTCCCAGCAAAACAAAAGACTCAACGCGGTTTCGAAAAAGCAACGTGCCCTCTGATCTGAACTGCAGGCAGATGAATGTTCTTGTAAACATTCTTAGACATAACAAAAATCCCCCGGCTTCGCCGTAATCTCATTAAGATAATCCGTCCAATGAAACCGTCTCTGAGCGAGAAGGCCAGAGACGGTTTCACCAATACATAAATTTGAAAAAGGGCATGGCAAAACCGCGGAGTCTCCTCCGCGAAAAGCTAATGAAAAGCAGCATCAAATTGCCCTGTACTGAAAACTGACCGGACGCTTCACACGCATATTTCTCGTTTTGGGTTGGTCAGGCCGGACAGGAAGCAGAAAACTTGTAATGAGCGATTCTACTTTTGTCGTAGACACAAAACCAAGCAGGAACTCCCGTGCAATGTGGGCGGCAAAAGCATCGTTCACACGGTAGAGATATTCGCCCTTCGGCTGCATAAAACTGGCATGCAGGCGAAGCAGGGACGCCAAATTGTAGAGCGTCATTCTGGCGAAGATATCCTGCATAATGAATGGACGCTTTTTCGCATGGAAGTGCGTTAGTGCTTACCCCACGGAAGGAAACCGGATGTAGCCATATCACTTGCATCGCTGATGTAGTCAAAATGAACCTTATTGGGGAGCCAACGATATTTCTGCGGCTCCTGGCGGATACGGTTTGTGAGGCGTTTGGAGAGGAAACAGCTGAAAGCCACTTCAAATTCCGGCGTGTCAGGCAGTCGGAGACCTGAAAGGATACCCAGCTTTTTCTTTACGCGAACCAGATAATTCCAGCCCTTCTGCTCGATGTACGCCATGCTATTGTACGCCTCGTAACCGCGATCCGCAATCAGAATAACTAGGTCTGCAAGTTCCGATCGGTCAACCATTTCCACAAGTGCCTGGGACTCATGCTCTTCTCGCCCGTTTTGTATGACGGCTTCCAGATAAAGTTAACTCTCCAGATCATACAATGCGTTCAGATACAATAGGTTGTAGCCACGTCCGTCCTTTGTGCTGTTGAAGTAGGTCACCTCGTCGTGGACATCGCTCGGGATTTGTAAATAGGAGCCCTATGCCGCCAGTAATGTATATTCATCCCACTGCCGTTTGGGGCGATTCTGAAAAGTAAATCGGTGTAGAATTTCTTCAAAAACCGACGGGAAGAGCTTTCCGCGTTGCTGAACGAAGGCTGATGCGGTTGCCGCCGTTGGATCATAGTGAAACTGCCACTGCAGTTCCACATGCAGGCCCTGACTGCTCATGGAGAGTATTGTCCTGCGCAGTTTTTCAAAGAGTAATTTTCGGTTCCGTGTAAAATTCCGCTTGGGATCTGGCGTGTATTTGGGCACCTCTTTCTGCATTCAGGATATGGTATCCAAAAGCTTTTTTCAGGATGTTCGGGTAGTTTATCATTGGCGTAGCCTCCTTGAAACTGATTTCAAGGCGAAGCCGTCGTTTTTTCAAATTGTCAAGTGCTTTTTTGATTTTTGAGAATATTTGTAAAAATAGCTCAGACCGCCGATAAGGCAATCTGGGCTATCGCTTATTTTAATGAGATTAGGCACAGCCGGTGGTTTTTCTATAACAAAAGCAAAGTCGGATACGTCTTGTATCTGGCTTTACTGATACATATACCGCCCCAGTTGTTGCCGCCTACGGGGATTGTGTTTTACTTTCACATTTATCCTAGCTTGTAAATTTCAATCGTGCCCTTACGGAAAACTTTTCTTTCAAACAGCCTACTGGTCACAATTTTATAGAAACAACACTTTTTAAGCCCTCAAGCTGTTCTGTAAGGAGTTTTCTTTCAAGCCCGCCTGGGAAACGCAGATGGAACTCTGCTACCAACTCCCCCCTCTTTTTACGCGACAGCTCCAACCCGATTACTTTAATTTTTTGTTCGGAAAATATCTCGAACATCTGCCCTATTTCGGCACCATTTTCCGGCATGCATACTCGTATCCTGTCTATTTCTGGTGCCCAGCGATGTTCCCAATGCGACAACATCTGTACTCCCAAAATAAGTAATGCACATGCACCCCCCACCCCATACAGTCCTGCGCCTATGGCCATCCCGATTCCAGCGGTGGCCCAAATTCCGGCTGCCGTGGTCAGCCCACTGACCGTACGGTGATGCCAAATGATCATACCCGCGCCCAAAAAACCGATCCCACTCACAATCTGTGATGCGATGCGGCTGGCGTCTGCTCTAAGAAAAGAGTGTCCTTGCAGATCAAAAAAGCCGTACTTGGACACTATCATCATCAAAGCCGAGCCCAGTGCCACGATCAGATGCGTTCGAATCCCCGCCTCTTTCAACCGGTTGCGGCGTTCTATTCCAATCATCAAACCGCAAATTCCAGCAAAAAAGATACGCAGAACATACCCAATCTGCACCATCATATTGTCCACACTTCTATCCCCTTCCCTGGGACAGTCGAAGAGCGGCGCATAGCGCCGCTCTTCAATTTGTTCAATTTCCAATTTACTTGTAACCCTTGGCATCTATTTGTAAATACCATTCAACACCGCACCGTCCACCGTATCCTCAGCGGGTACGCCATGGACTGCCAAGATATTGGCTACGCAGTCCACTGACCGACATTCTGTTTCATACAACTCCCCTTGCTTGATCGTGGGACCATTGAACACCATAAATATCTGTTGTTGCGCCTTTGCGCCATGCTCTGCCACCGAAGTGGAAAAGGCATAACCCTCAGCACAGTCTACTACCAAGTCACCAAGATTCTGCGGAGTATCCATTGCATCCAACTCTGACCGTGTATACACCCGTGCCACACCTGTGATCCCTTCCAGTCCTGCAATCAATGCATCATATTCTGCCTGGGTGAGCGGCTTTCGGAAATAAATCTCTGCCGAACCGCTGGCCAAGTTGTATACCAGCTTGGTGTCCTCCCGGAATGGCCCGATATTGACCGCCGCATTCTCATAAGGAATACCAACAGCATCCAGAACATCCGACAATGTGGAGGTAAGATTCGTATGCACCTCTGTCATCCCATGATCCCCCACCAGCACCACGTTTAGCGCCTCCGCATGGCCTCGCTGCCGATACGCATCCAATATTTGGCCGAGCGCATCATCAATCTGCTCCACTACTGCCTGGATCTGTGGGCCGGAAGTGCCATACTTGTGAGCTGTACTGTCCGTTTCATTGAATAGAACCACCATTAGGTCAGGATCCTCATGCAGGATCATCTGTACCGCTTGGGACGCCGTTTCAGCAATCTCCCCGCCCTCGGCGAACAGGTCGGCGCCCCGGTTCTGCAATTTACGCTGTTTTATCGCGCCCACCAGCAAACCTTGACTTCCAAACATTTCACCTACTGTTGCCACATCATAATTCTGCAAAAAGCGCACACGACGATCATTCACTTTATCATAAAAGGCAAGCGCCGGCACTTGATGGGTACCCGTATGCGCGCCGGTACACAAGGTGGTCATGTTTGCCGTTGTCATGCTCACATATTCGCCCCAAGCATTGGTGCATCGGGTACCTCCACTAATTAACGCATCAAAAACAGGAGTATCCCAATCCTCCCGCTGCACATAATCGTTTCGGAACCCGTCCAAGTGGACATACAGGGTACGGGCCGGATGCTCGCTGCAGCGCTGGATTCCTACCTGTTCCACCGGCCGCACAAAATAATCCCCAACCGGCGCGGCCCCCGCTTCTTTTTGAAGACTTCCACTCACCACCACCTCTTCACCTACTGTGATGCCTTCCAGCGACAGCCCACTGTAAGAGTACACCTTCACCACCATCGTTCCCGTGCCATCTGTTGTATTGCCGTCCTCCGAACCATCCACAGTCAGTGTACGGGTGATACCCGTATCCTTGATTGCCGTCACTCTTCCCTTGATTTTGACGGGCGTCGATTCCAGCCCCTGTAATTGCTCGCGACTCCAGTCTGTGTAGATAAATTTTTCGCTCAAAACCGGTTGTTCGGACGCAGTGACTGTAAGTGTTGACGGTGTGAGCGACACGTTGCCATCGTAACCCGCGTTTCCCAACACGCCTGTCACTGTCAACGCATCGCCCCGAGCCACGGGCTGCGCTATTCCTTCTCCATACACATAGAGTCCGCCGCTGGGGTACACCGGGTCGAGGCCAGGCGTTTGGCGCGGACTGACCATCGCAAAGGCGGTATTGCTCTCATGCCACTGCCCGGTTGGGCCTGCAGCAACACCATGCACCGTAACGCTCAAGCCAGCCAGCGCAGCGGTGCCATCCTTCTTTTGGCGCACCGCTTCGCTCAATCGCAAAACTGTATCCTGTGTGATAAGCTGTATCCCTGCACTGCTGGAAGGTCGGATATAGTACCCTGATGTATAAGGGCTGCTGGCATCGCTCTGCATCAGAATCCCTTCCACTACGACCCAATCGCCCTGTGACACCTGGCTTTCAATGCCGGAATAGCTATACCATTTCACCTGCATCCTGCCAGCGCCATCCTCATAATCGCCGTCCCTGCTACCATCCACATAAAACCCTCGCACAGTTCCCTCAGCGGCAACGTCGCTCACCTTTCCCAACACACGCACCGGCATTCCCTCAAAGCGGAGTCCCGGGTCCAGTTCCACTTCCTCATACAGCGGGTCGGTATAGATGGGATAAGCGTCTGGCAGCGCAACGCCACTGCCGCGCACCTGTATATCCGATGACGAAGCAGTGCGGATCGCTGTGGTCCCCTTATCTGAAGCATAGGCGCCATTCACAACGGTGCCAGTCACCACCACCCGGTCACCCACCTTATACTGTGTCGCATTGCCCGGCGAATAAACCAAAGTTCCTCCACCGAAGCGGTAACTGTCCCGCGGTGTAACGATACTGAAATAGTTCACTTGATCGTGCCACACACCGCTGGCCACCGTCACGATACCCTCCACAGTCACAGTCTTCCCCAACAGCTTGGCCTGCCCATCACTATTGTTTTCGGACAGAAGATACAGGTCGGTAGAACCCGGCAATGGCTCTGCGGCAGATGCCAACGGACACACCCCAACGCAAAACACGCAAATCAATATCACTGCGAGCAGTCTACGAATTTTTTTCATTCGAAAGCACCTATCCTTTCCATCGATTGATTGTCTTCAAACCAACCATGGCATATCTTTCCGGTACTGTCCCGCATCGTGCACCCAAACTGAGTATGCAATAAAGTCGGCAGCAGATCGATCGCACTCACAGCTTCCGGGTAGTCCACCAGATGCCTCACCTTTCCCCCTATCAGCATACCGAAAATGTGCTGCGAGGTCTCATCCAACGAATCATGACTTGCACCAAATGTATCTTCCGACACGTCTTTATGATAAAAATGGCTGCCCGCGTGGGGACATAGCAGAAAATCCGGTCCCCGTGAATCCATCCCATATCTATGCCGCATCTCTTCCTTTTCCAGTACTTGCTGCATATAAGGAGCCGAGCGGCAGACCTTCAGCAGTGTTTGCCGTTGCTCCTGTGTAAGCGGATGGATGCAGTACAGCGACGCCTCAATCGTATATGGCAGCACAATCACTTGGGTATCGGTGGTGCGCATTTCTGGAAGAGTTGCCTTGATTCCGGCTCCGTTCAAGCGTACCAGTAAATCTGGCAAGCTGCTTTTTCCGTAAAAAGGGGTCATCCCGTGATCAGTAGTAATCAAGATGGCCATATTCTGGAACAGCCCTCTCTGCTTGCAGATATCCACAAAATCTTCCAGTTCCTGCTGGATTACTTCCAACCTTTCCTCAATATCCCGCTGTCTTTCTTCAAAGGTAGCCCGCTTCGGGTATGGACCGTAAGCGTTGTTGTGGCCCAGCGAATCGATATCGTCAATATAAAAAGCGGTAAAATCGGGCAATTCAGAATAGACTATCTTCCGCTCACCGGTATACACCGCCTGTCCCAAGGCCATGCGCTTGAGCAATGCAAAGCGGTCGCGGCTGTCGCTGGGGTCTTTGCCGCACCGAAAATACGCACATTGTGCATCGCCCTCTCGGCAGGGGTTGTTTTCCAGCATGAACTGGTGTATCGAGGCCACGGTATGGCCGGTGCGCAGCAGCGCCTGCGCCGCATTTTCCGCACAAAAAGTACGCTTATGTTTTATCACACGCCCCTCGTTCAAGTCATAATGCTGATAAAAATTATGGGTCTTTTCGCTCCAGGCGCCGCACAAGATAGCACTTTGCATGGGATTCGTGATGGACACCAACCCGCTGCGCAGGCCGGTGAATAAAAAGCCATCGTTTTGTAGGCGCTGGAAGCCACCCGCTTTTCCCTTCCGTTTTAGGCGTTCCAGATAGGAGAAGGAAAAACCATCAATGTTGATATATACCAGTTTTTTGTGTGCCATTCTCTCAAATCCCATCCAATAAAAATATCGCAGAGGGCAGCTCTGCGTGTAAAAGCGCCGCCATGGGGTTCTCCACTGCTGTTAAGCCAAACAAGGCGTGAACCAGCTCGTGGTGCGTATAAACCGGCAGCCCCGCCGGAATACCCCGGCGCACATGCACCTTGCACTTTCGCACCTGTATATGGAACCCTTGCCCCTCTGCCAAAAAAGCCGCCGCTCCCTCCGGCACGCGCGGCACGGCCAAAGCAACCAATACCCGTTCGGGGCGCAGCAGCCGAATATTTCCACGGGTAGACAGCGCATAGCTATCGCATTGGCTGCACAGCACTGGATCCAGCACATTGAGGGGGGCCTGATAGAACACCTTGGTCGCCCCCCAACAAGCCGCCATTAGGCGGCAGGCGTCCTCCACCGGCATGGTTCCGCACAGCTCTGTGATGCGGTGATGATCCTCACGGCAGGCCGCATAAGCGGCTCGCCCGTGTTCTTCCAGCCAGTAGACGGCATGTCCATTGGTTGCCGCTGTTTCAAAAAAGAGGGCCGGGCTGCGGGACGGCCCCTTTCCATACTGTTGATATAAGGTAAACAGGTCGTTGTCCCGACAGCCGCGGTCCAAACGCTCCACCCCGCATTCCGTCTGCTGGGCAGGAAAACAAAAGGCATACTCCAAAAATGGGTATACCTTAGCAAAGCCAAACCGCTCATAAAGTCTGCGTTGTCCCAATAAGCTAACGGCATCGTACTGGGGGTACACCTCACGCTCCAAAAAACTGAACAATGCGCGCATCACCCCACGTCCCCGGTACAGGGGCGCGCAGCATACCGAACCCACGCTGAGCCATCGCAGGCTGCGATAGGTCATCCCATACACAG
>OBYM01000439.1_pt1 | contig 23311 bp, 19 predicted proteins | sample 1538191 | NCBI WGS metagenome assembly OBYM01 (sample SAMEA2580165, study PRJEB22360) | human gut metagenome | biome: human gut; feature: human-associated habitat; material: faeces | place: Denmark | collected 2008/2010 | reverse complement strand
CTTTTAAAAGCGCAAGAGGCCGCGCCCGCCTCCCCCAGCCGGTACTTTATCCTGCTTGTCAGCGGAGCGGGCGGCCGGGTGATGGTCCGCCAGTTTTCCCAGGGCTCCTATGAGGAGCTGAAAGCCAACCTGGACCGATGGTATGCCGACCTGGGACTGGTAAACCGCAATGGTACCAGAAAACTGAAACCGGTGAAGCTGGCCGCCCGGCTGATCCGTCTGTTAAAGCGGCAAAACAACAATAAAAAGGTCTTTGACCGGCTGCGGGGGGAGCTCCCCGGCCCGACCGCCCCGGGCGCATAGACCGCCATTATCCACGGGTCGCGGCTGCCGGATTCCGTGGCGGTCCGCGCCTTGCAGAATATCCGCTCCCAGATGCTCACCGAGGAGCCGGACGGCAAGGGCCTGATGGTTCCCGACCCCATTTCCTGCCAGTGGCTGAAAGTCTGGCTCATCCGAAATCAGAAGGAGGCTTTTCTTATGTCGGAATATAACCCCAATCACCCCAGCCCCGCCTATCACATCGGCGCCATGGTGGCGGTCTATGCGGCCTTGCAGCAACGGGCTTACCCCGATGTCAACGTCACCGTGGTACAGCGCTTCTTTGCTTCCGCCCAGCAGACTCCGGCGCTGGTCCTGGGCAGGCTGGCGAAAATGTCCACCCACCACCTTGCCAAGCTGGAAAATCCGGCTGTGGCAAAAGCCTATGAAGCCCGTCTTGCCGACATCAGCGCCCGGATTGGCGACCGGGTCCCCACGGTGCTGGCGCTGCCGGAACAGTCCCTGTTCGCCTTGGGCTATTACCAGATGACCGCCGCAATGAATCAGGAACGCCGGGAACGGTTTGCCAAAAGCACCGCTGCCACCAACGAAAACGAGGAGGAGTAAATCATGGCCATTCAAAATCGATATGAGTTTCTCTATTATGTCGCCTGCACCAACGCAAACCCCAACGGCGACCCGGACATGGGCAATGCCCCCCGCATTGACCCCCAGACCATGCAGGGGTACATCACCGACGTGGCCACCAAGCGCCGCATCCGCAATTATGTGGAGACCGCTTATGGCGACCAGCCGGGCATGGGCATCATCATCCAGCAGGGCACCAATATCAACCGTCATATCGCGGCTGCCAAGCGGGAAGCCGGTGTGGAGGAATGCGCCAAAACCAAGGACGCCGTTTATAAGGGAAGGAAAAAGGCCTGTGAGATGTACTATGATGTGCGCACCTTTGGCGCGGTGATGTCCACCGGCCCCAACGCCGGACAGGTGCGGGGCCCGGTACAGATTACCTTCGGCAAAAGCCTGGACCCCATCCTGCCGCTGGATATCTCCATTACCCGTATGGCCATTGCGGACAACATCAAGGACGGAACCGTGGAGGACTATGAAAAGGACGAGGAAAAGCGGGGCGAGGACGCCCTGCGCACCATGGGCCGCAAACAGCTGATTCCCTTCGGCCTGTATGAAGTGCGCGGGTTTATCAGCGCGAATCTTGCCGCAGAAACGGGCTTCGACGACAGCGACCTGCACATCCTGTTTGAAGCGATTCTCAATATGTATGAGCACGACCATTCGGCCAGCAAGGGGGAAATGGCCGTGGTGTCCCCGCTGATTCTGTTCAAGCATGTGGGAACAGACACGGACGAGCAGCAGCGCATCCGGCAGGCAAAACTGGGATGTGCCCCGGCTCATAAGCTGTTTGAGCTGGTCAAAGTAACCCGGAAGCCCCATGTGGAAGCGCCCCGCTCCTATCGGGACTATGAGGCGGTCATCGATTTGCAGCATGTCCCGGCCGGGGTGGAAGTGGGCTTCCAGACCTACAAAGGCCTGACCTGGGGCGCTGTGCCGGAGGAGGAGAACTGGTTCCATGCCGCTGAATGACCCGGAGTACCTGCCCCTTTCCTATTTGTCTCAAATGGGCTACTGCCCTCGAAGGGTGAGCCTGCTGCTGAACGAACAGGTCTGGCTGGAGAGCGCCGACACGGCAAAAGGGCGCAAGGAGCACGAAAGCGTCCACACCCAGCGAATCGAGCGCCGGGGCAGTGAGGTCAAGCTCTTTGAATACGCGGTTTTTTCCGACGCGCTGGGGATTTCGGGAAAATGCGATTTGGTGGAAGCCCGGAAAGACCCTTCCGGCTGCCGGATTCCCCCGGTGGAGTTTCCGGTGCTGCTGTATCCCGTGGAGTACAAACACGGAAAGCTGCGGGACGAACAGGAGTACAACATCCAGCTCTGCGCACAGGCCATGTGTCTGGAAGAAATGTACCATACCACGATACCGGAGGGCGCTATCTTCTATATTTTGTCCCACCGGCGGCAGACCGTGGCACTGGAGGAGCCCCTGCGCCGTCTGGTGCGGGAGACAGCAGAGGAACTGCACCGGATTCGGGACACCCTGTCAGTCCCGGCTGCCAATTATTCCGAAAAGTGCCGGCGGTGCTCCCTGTTGGAATACTGTATGCCCGGCGTCAGGCAGTCTGCCCGCGCTTACTGCGAACAGCTGGCACAGGAGGCAAAGGAGGTAGAAACGATTTGAAAAAGCTGCTCAATACCCTCTATATCCTGACCCCGGACAGCTACCTGTTTTGCCGGAACGAAACCATTGCCGTGAAAGTCGGCGGAGAAGAAAAGACCGCTGTGCCGGCCAAGGATATTGAAGCCATCGTCTGTTTTGGCCAGATGACAGTCTCTACACCCCTGCTGGAATTTTGCGGGGACAGAGGGATTTCCATTACCTTTTTATCAACGCACGGCCATTTTTGCGGGCGGTTTTACGGCCCGGTCAACGGCAATGTGCTGCTGCGGAAAAAACAGTATGAAAGCATCAGCCAGCCGGAATTTGCCAACCGGCTGGTTCGGGATCTTCTGCTTGGCAAAATCAAAAACAGCAAAACCGTCCTTCTGCGCGCTGCCCGAAACCAGCAGGAGGCGGCCCAATCACTGACACAGGCTGCCAACCAGCTCAGCGAACTGGCGGTTCAGCTGGAATCCTGCGATTCTGTTGACTCCATGCGGGGCATTGAGGGCGCAGCGGCCACCGTCTATTTTTCCCGGTTTGACTCCATGCTGCACAGTCCCGCTGGATTCCGGTTTGAACCCCGAAGCCGCAGGCCGCCCAGAAACGAAGTGAATGCGGTGCTGTCCTTTGTCTATACGCTTCTGACACGGGAAATCTCCTCTGCGCTGGAAACCGTGGGGCTGGACCCAGCGGCTGGCTATCTCCATACCCTGCGCCCCGGCCGGCCCTCCTTTGCCCTGGATTTGATTGAGGAGCTGCGAGCGCCCCTGTGCGACCGGTTTACCCTGTCACTGCTGAATCTGGGACAGCTTGGGGAAAAAGATTTTGAAAGGGATTCGGAAGCCGCGTTTTTAAACGACCGGGGCAGGCGCACGGTGCTGGCCAGCTGGCAAAAGCGAAAAGCGGAAACGGTTCAGCACTCGTTTCTCCGGGAAAAAATCCCCATCGGGATGATTCCCTATGCCCAGGCCATGCTGTTTGCCCGGGTTCTCCGGGGCGATCTGGACCGGTATCCGCCCTTTGTCTGGAGGTAGTCTATGCTGCTGGTCATTACCTATGATGTGGACACCACCGATGCACAGGGAGCAAAACGCCTGCGCAAGGTGGCAAAACTGTGTGAGCGCAACGGGATGCGGGTACAGAATTCCGTATTCGAGGTACTGGTAGACGCCGCACAGCTGGTAGTACTGAAATCGGAGCTTTCCAAAATCATCGACCACGAGCGTGACTCCGTTCGATTTTATCGTCTGGGGAATTCCTATCAGCATAAAATTGAAACCATGGGGCGCACGCCTTTGGTACAAGCAGGCGAAGCACTGCTGTTGTAATCCTGCGCCTACCTGGCCGCTACAGAAAATCCCGGGAGGTAGGCGCAGAGAAACAGGAAAAAAATGGCATACAATCAAGGGGTCTGGCGCCCGTGAGTGCCATTTTCTCCGAAACTCAATGATATTTTTGTTGTAATTGCAGTAAAAACAAGACATATTTTGTCTGATTTTGCTGTCGCCCCTCTCGTAGGGGCGTGAATTGAAATCTGTCCTCGATGATGGAATCATCAAAAGTAACGGTCGCCCCTCTCGTAGGGGCGTGAATTGAAATATCATCCGCATAGTTGGCCCCGAATGGTCGAATATATGTCGCCCCTCTCGTAGGGGCGTGAATTGAAATACTAAAGGAACGTTATGCCACGCTGCATAGTAGCGTCGCCCCTCTCGTAGGGGCGTGAATTGAAATCTGACGGTACCCGACACTATTTTGAGACGCAATCCGTCGCCCCTCTCGTAGGGGCGTGAATTGAAATATACCGTCCGACTGGCTCGCTATAGGGTTGGGGAAGGTCGCCCCTCTCGTAGGGGCGTGAATTGAAATTTTTCACCAAATAGCATAGCGTTCATTTTATCCCGGTCGCCCCTCTCGTAGGGGCGTGAATTGAAATTAATGAATTGAAAACTTGGACAGAGCAGGTAAGCGGTCGCCCCTCTCGTAGGGGCGTGAATTGAAATAGAAGGAAAATTTATGACCTATCAACTGAAAAAGCGTCGCCCCTCTCGTAGGGGCGTGAATTGAAATTTCCGTGCTCCTGAATATACTATTATGTCCTCTGTCGCCCCTCTCGTAGGGGCGTGAATTGAAATATCTTTCTGATTTCCATCTCACGCCCTCCTATCCGTCGCCCCTCTCGTAGGGGCGTGAATTGAAATATATTAACAGAGCTGGTAACAGGTTTTTCAGTGCTGGGTCGCCCCTCTCGTAGGGGCGTGAATTGAAATTCAATACTTGGGGCATATGCGCCTGGATAAAATCGTCGCCCCTCTCGTAGGGGCGTGAATTGAAATATAGAAATCATCATAGGAAATAAATACACCATTCTGTCGCCCCTCTCGTAGGGGCGTGAATTGAAATATAAAAAAAGATTCAAAAACAATATTTGAGTGTAGGTCGCCCCTCTCGTAGGGGCGTGAATTGAAATTCATACAACGCCAAAAGTGCCGGAACCGGGGAACAAGTCGCCCCTCTCGTAGGGGCGTGAATTGAAATCGTGAGAAAAATGTGAGCTTGCATTTTATTTTATCTGTCGCCCCTCTCGTAGGGGCGTGAATTGAAATGGTGTTTCCGATTTAATTCATAGAACTGAGATAATCGTCGCCCCTCTCGTAGGGGCGTGAATTGAAATAGGCTTGAAGCAGCAGCAGAATACCCTCCACCGGAAGTCGCCCCTCTCGTAGGGGCGTGAATTGAAATTGTGAGTACTGTGACGGCTGGTAGTACGAGTATGAGTCGCCCCTCTCGTAGGGGCGTGAATTGAAATACGTTGTCTTGTGGTGGATATATAACAACATCAAAAGTCGCCCCTCTCGTAGGGGCGTGAATTGAAATTGCCGGTGGATGCGATGGTCTGCCGGTGGATGCGATGGTCGCCCCTCTCGTAGGGGCGTGAATTGAAATTTATAGTGAAATAGGTATTCCTAATGCTAATACAGTCGCCCCTCTCGTAGGGGCGTGAATTGAAATTTGCGGGCCAGAAAAGATGATTCACGGAGAGTCGGGGTCGCCCCTCTCGTAGGGGCGTGAATTGAAATTTTCTCTTCAAAGTGTGTCACGGCGATATACCCAAGTCGCCCCTCTCGCAGGGGCGTGAATTGAAATAGCTTTTCATAATCGGATGTACCGCCCCCGCCCCCGTCGCCCCTCTCGCAGGGGCGTGAATTGAAATCAATGACTCTGGTGATTCTTTAAATCTCATAGGCTGTCGCCCCTCTCGCAGGGGCGTGAATTGAAATAACAATATTTCAAGTTCATAATTTTCAAAATAGAGTCGCCCCTCTCGCAGGGGCGTGAATTGAAATCGGAAATGAAGGATATGTACTATCAATTGAAAACGTCGCCCCTCTCGCAGGGGCGTGAATTGAAATCCGCTCAGCTGAATAGTGCGGCTGCAGCAGGTGCAGTCGCCCCTCTCGCAGGGGCGTGAATTGAAATATTCAAGATGAAGCTGCTCATTTTCTTCCCCTTGTCGCCCCTCTCGCAGGGGCGTGAATTGAAATTACTTATTGGGTGATTAGCTGTGACTATGGAAAGCGTCGCCCCTCTCGCAGGGGCGTGAATTGAAAAAAGCAGCGCCGGTCAAAAATCGGCGCTGCTTCTATTATTGAATACTCCAAACGAACCGTTCTATTTTATCACATCTGTATGTACCGTACTCTTGCTGACGCCAAACTTTTTGGCAGCCTTCCGTACTGTGGTTTTGTTTTCGAGAATATAATTGCCCAGCTCAACGGCTCGTTCTTCCACAATGCCCTTCAAAACAATCCCCCCACATGCGTTTTGTTCCATTTGTATGCGGGGGAAAATCGAAATATCACTTTTCCAAAGCCGGAAACGAAATTGGAAACGAAGGGGTAAACACTTTTGAAGTTGTTTTTCCCCTCTTTTTTATACTACTATCTTCTTTTTATAAATCTTTGTTGCTTTCGTTTCCATAGAAGGAGGTACCCCTAAAAAAGCCCGGTCTTATGCGGTTTTTGAAGTTTTGCTGATGGAAACGAACTGGAAACGAACCGGAAACCAACTGAAACGAAGTGGCGTTTTTTTCGCTGTTTTGGGTCTGTGGTGTCCTTGTACAAAGGACGGGTGTGCTGGAGTTTTTGAAATTTTGCGTTCGTTTCCGGGAGTTCGTTTCAAGAGTTCGTTGCTGAGCTTCCGATACTCTCAACGGCTGGAGAGCGTACCTATGTGGCTTTATGGGTGGGAAGCGTTATCAAACAGTTTACTATCTCTATAAATGGGATTGATTTTTTGTTTGTCTATACAAATACTGGTTTGAAATATACAAAATTTTCCTATACTTTAAAATCCAATGATGGTTATATAATCGAATTTTGTACAAGTTTTACATTTTATTTTCTTAAAATCATGATATAAAAGCGTAAGATTGTCTGTTTTATACATAAATCTTACAACTATCAATATATGCAAATCATAAAGTGTTTTTAGGAAGAGTGAATTGACTTGAAAATTAAAAGTATAGTATGATTTTTTTATCATTGCAGTTGGAATATTGCCAGAAATATTTGCGAATCAAATTTATGTGATATCTCCTTTTTGTTTGCCAAATTTATTGTATTATAGCAGGAAAGAAGGTATTTTTATGAAACACATGAGAAAAGCACTCGCATTGATTCTTACGGTACTCCTTCTTACGCAAATACCTGTTGAGGTTTTTGGACGAATCGTATCAAGCCAGACATCCCAAATCCCGGTGGAAGAGATTCTGAGCGAAGATTTCCTTTCGGATTCTACGGATGATTCTGAACCGGAGCCCAGCATTGTTGGGGAGGTAACGGAAAAACGGGAAGAAAATGTCAAGGTTTTCCGGCTGGACGACGGGAGTTTTCTGGCAGCTGAGTATTTGGTTCCCGTTCACTATCAAAATGAAGCCGGGGAATGGGTGGATTATGATAATTCCTTGGAAATCGCCGCAAACCCCTCCGCTCCTTTTTCAGCCCCAAAGGCGCCTTCCAGCAGCGGAGAGATTCCCGCACAATCGGATACCGCAAAATATCAGGTAGCAGATACGGATGCACCTTTTGCCTTATCCGAATCCGCTGCTGCTGGGAATACGGCTCAAATTCAAAATGAAGGATATACTCTTTCCTGGGGCCCACAGGAAAGCCAGGGATCCGAGATTGAGATTGTCGACAATGAAGAAACCCTAACGGGGAATGACCGCTTTCTGGTACTCCCTAATCTGACACAGGAAGCCTATTACCCTTCGGTTTATCCCAATGTGGATTTGCAATATATGATTTCCAGCACCGGGATTAAAGAGAATTACATTCTCAAAAACCGGAATGCCCAGAAAGAGTTTGTAATCTCCTATCAGGCCAACGGCCTTACTGCTGTTCCAATCGATGAGAAAACCATAGACTTGCAAAACAATTCGGGAGAGGTGATTTATCGGATTTTATCGCCGGAAATGACCGATAACAGCGGCAGCAGAAGTGAAGATGTTTTTATGACGCTGCTTTCTCAGGATGGGGATACCATACAAATCCGCGTTACGGCCGATACGCAATGGCTGGATGCTGCCGACCGGGAATATCCCGTTGCCATAGACCCGACCATTACCACCACTACCAGTCAAAGCGATGTACATACGACTTTTATTACCTCTGCCATGCCGGGAACCAATCACAGCACCAAATTTGAGCTGTTGGTTGGCAGAGAAAGCACAGAGTATAATATTTGCAGAACCCTTGTAAAGCTGGATATGCCTTCGTTAAAACCAGGCGATATGATAGTAAATGCTAAGTTGTGCCTGGTGATGAAGAATTATCAATTTTATGGCAGCAGCACCCCCAGCATGCAGATAAACGCCCACAAAATCACAGAGAGTTGGAATTATTCCAATGTAACCTGGAATAACCGTCCTAATTATGACAGTGCGGTGCTGGACTACAATTTTGTCCGGCAAGATGACCCAAAGGTTACCACACAAATTACCAACGACCATGTAAAATCCTTTGATATTACCAAAGCGGTCAAGCAGTGGTATGAAGGAACTTCCCCCAATTATGGAATCCTTTTAAAGTCCTCTGCAGAGTCCGGCAGTTATATGGATACGGGTGTAAAGGCACAGTTCTGGCCGGAAAGATATAATGATTTGTCCGGCGCCTATCCGGTTGCTCTGCTTACCTATCGAAATAATAAGGGTTTGGAAGATTACTGGACTTATACGACTGCCAGCGCCGGTTCGGCCGGAACGGCATATGTCAATGATTATACCGGCAACCTGGTGTTTATCCACGGCGATGTAGCCACTACAGGACTTCTTGCGCCAGTGACTCTGGAACATGTCTATAACGGCTATATGGCCGGAATCAAGTATACCGACAATTATGTGACGGTAGGACGGGGCTGGAAAATGAGCGTCCAGCAAACCGTGCGCAGTTCCAGCAAATATGGCCTGAGCGGCTCAGCGCTGAGTGCAACGCCCTATGCCTATGAAGATGGGGACGGTACGGTCCACTTCTTCTATAAAAAGACGGAAAACGGGAAAACAAAATATCTGGACGAAGACGGGCTGGGATTAGAACTCAAAATTATCAGTGGCTTAAACTGCACCATCACCGACGAAAAGGATAATGTTTTAACCTTTGACGCCAGAGGAAACCTGTCTACCATCAAGGATGCAAACGGCAATGCCATTACCATTTCCTATCAAAAGGACGGCGACATTTATCGGATTACCAAAATCACCGATGGCGCCGGCCATGTCATCACGGTTACCCAGAATGACAGCACCAACCATTATCTGGCTTCGCTGAAGGACCCAGCAGGCAGAGTCACCACCTATACTTATGCCGTCAATGATACTTGGGGTACCGGTTGTTTGACGAAGATTACGTATCCCGACGGTACCAAAAGCCAGTTCCAGTACGATTCCGACAGAGCGCTGAAAAAAGTAATTGCAAGCGACGGAACCAGCCTGGAATTTACCTATACATCGAAAGCAAAGGGGAAACGTGTCAGCAAAATTGTAGAGAAAGGCGCCAATGGTGACACTGGACAGACAATTCTGTTTGACCGCAGCAACTTTAATAATACCGTCATACGAACCAGCGGTGTTGACGGTGTCATCAACAACAATGATGATATTGTCCAGACCTATCAGTTCGATAATTTTGGACGGACGGTTTGTGTAAAAAGCAAAAAAGCTTCTGGAACCGATTTGGGGACCAGCATGTACCAGTATACATCCGGTTCCAAAAACAGCAGCGCCAGCAATATCAAACAGCTGAACCGGGTAAAGAGCGAGGCTGGAGCGGACAACAGTACCCGAAATTATCTGCAAAATCACAGTGGGGAAAGCAGTGGTAATTGGGTAAGCTCCTATTGGATTAACAGTGCAGCAGAGTATACCGCTAACCGGGTTAGCAGCCAAAAACTGTTTGGAAACTATTCTCTGCATGTAAAGGTAGACGAGACTCAAAATAATGGTGGTGGATGTTACTATCAGCAGATAGATGGAAGTAAGCTGACCGCTGGAAGCACCTATACCCTTTCCGCCTATGTGAAAACCAGCGGCCTTACCCGTGCCAATAGCGCCGCCCAGGGATACGGTGCTTGTTTGGGCGCGCGGTTTGTCAAGAATGACGGCTCGATTTCTCGGGAATATTCCAACTACATTACCAGTTCTACCAGTTCCAGTATTAACAAAGGATGGGAACGCCTCACCCTTACCTTTACTGTGCCCCAAAGCACCGACTATGCCAGATTTGGGCTTGTCATTATGAATGCAACGGGAGAAGCCTGGTTCGACGGTATCCAGCTGGAAAAGGCGCCAGGAGCAAGTAACTATAATCTACTGGAAAACTCTTCTCTGGAAGACGTGGACGGCAATCTGCCTGCCGGTTGGTATGGCACAAACCTGTCCAGTACAGACACCACCTCCACAGATGCCAAAGCAGACGGCAGCCGTTCCATGAAAATTGTGGGAGAATCCGGATTCAGCAAGCGGATTTCTCAGCAAATCGTTCTTTCTTCCGATGCCAAAGAGAGTGACACTTATATTGCAGGCGCATGGGCAAAAGCAAATGCGGTACCAGAAAGTGACGTCAATAACCGCCTGTTTGCCATTTCCGTTACGATTTATTATAGCAACGGGTCTGTTGTCGATAAGACACAAATGGCCAAATTTAATCCTGCCGTTTCGGACTGGCAGTATACCGGTATGGCATTTAATCTTTCCAACGGCATCAGCGGAGATAACTTGAAGCCTACCAAGATTACATACATGCTGCGGTATAAGGGACAGGCGAATACCGTGTATTTTGACCGCTGTCAGTTGGTAAAGGATAGCTATTTGGCCTATACCTATGACACGGATGGAAAGCTTATTAAAACTACGGAGAACGGGGACCGCTCGACAGTTCTGAACTATAACAGCGATTCGGATTTAACAGGTTTTACCGATCTGGAGGGGAAAAACTATACCTACAAATACAACGACGCCCATCAGGTAACAGAGGCGAAAACCCCCAGAGGCGTCAAGATTCTGACAAGCTATGATGGAAACGGTACCGCGACTGTTTCGCAAATTTCAAATTCCAGCGGTACTATGAAAATCCGCACCAGCCGCGCATTGACAAGCGCCTCAGGAAGCATTAAGGCAGGCGCCTATGTGGCCGAAGACCGGGACCAGCATTTTAACAAGACCTACTATGATTATAATTTGCAAAGCGGACAGTTGAAATCTGTACGCAACGCCAATAATGTCACGACCACCTATTCTTACAAAGCCAACACAGACCTGCTCAGTGGTGTTTCCTCAAGCGGCACAACGGTGAATTATGGGTATGACAACAGCAACAGCCGCCTGACTTCCATTGCCCATAATGGGTTTACCTATGGCCTGTCCTATGACACCTTTGGCAACCTGTTGAAAACCACAGCAGGGGATTATACCCTGAGTACCAATACCTATGGCGTCTATAATGGCCTGTTAAAACAGACGAAATACGGCAACGGGGATACCATCGACTACAGCTACAGTTCCTTTGGCTCACTGCTGAATACCAAGAAAAACGGAACGACCCAATACAGCTGGGTCTATAGCAACAGCGGGCTGCCAGCTTATCAGACAGACTATGTGAACAAGCAAAAGCATATTTATCAATATGATTTGACGGGCCGGTATGTACAGGAAGACATTATTGATACAGAACGTTCGTCGGAATATGACCGGCTGCTGTATAAAGTGCAATACCGGTATGATAAGATGGATAATGTAACGGCGAGCGTTCGCCAGGCAGGCGGGCGTTCGTGGACGGACAGCTATACCTATAACGATGATAAACAGCCCCTGACATCTGCAGTGAATTCGAGCCGGAAGATTGAATATACGTATGACTCTCTGGGACGTTTAAAGAGCAGAAGCTATACATTGGATTCTCCCCTCAAAAACGATTATATTTATCTATTATCGAATCGAAATGAAGAGGGTTCCGAACTGTATCGCACCACACAGTTACGGTATGAATTTTTGGGAGATACAGCCTACCGATACACCTATGACAATATAGGGAACATTATCAAAATAGAAGAGGGGCAGCGACAGGGAGAAGGCACGGATGTCACAGGTCTGACAGAAAAAGTCACTTATGAATACGATGCGCTGGGACAGCTGAGCCGAGAAAACAACCGGTATCTGAATGCTACGGTGGTCTATGCCTATGACGGCGGAGGCAACCTGACCAGCCGCACCATTTACCCCTATACCACCGGCGAACTGGGCGAAGCCACAGACACCATCACCTATACGTATGACAGCGATTGGAAGGATTTGCTGACAGGATACGACGGGCAGAGCATCACCAGCGACGAAATTGGCAATCCCGTGACCTACCGGGACGGCATGAGCATGAGCTGGGATGGCAGGCAATTGACACAGCTGACACAAGATGGTACAACCATAACATACCAATATGGCTCTGACGGGCTGCGCACCAGCAAAACGGTCAACGGCGAAGAGTACCGGTACTGGTATCAGGACGGCCAGCTGGTGTATGAAGAGCGGGGCGACAGTAAGCAGTTCTACTATTCCTATGATGGGTATGGTCATTTGTCCTGCATCCGTTATTATCATAATGGTACTGGATATGTTTATTATGTACAGACCAACTCCCGTGGCGATGTGGAAGCGCTATATCTTGGCGACGGCAGCCTGCGGGTACGGTACATCTATGACAGCTGGGGCAATACGCTGTCTGTGCAGGACGGAAACGGGCAGGAGATCACCAGTCAAAACGATATTGGCAACCTGAACCCCTTCCGCTATCGTGGGTACTATTTTGATGCTGAGACGGGGCTGTATTACCTGCAAAACCGCTACTATGACCCGAAGACTTGCCGGTTTATCAACGCAGATACGACCGATATTCTGGAAGCAAAAGGGGACTTGTACGACAAAAACCTTTTTGCCTACTGCGATAACAATCCGGTTGCCCGTGTTGACTATGGCGGGGAGTTTTGGCAATTGATAGTAGGCGCAGCCGCTATAGGAGGACTTATTAGTGGTACATATTCTGCTGTTACCCAATATATTGAAACTGGAGAAATAAACTGGTATGTGGTTGGCGTAAATGCTGCTTCTGGAGCAATATCAGGAGCTTTGTCAGCAACCAACATTGGACTGAGTGCTGCCGTAGGAGTTAATGCTGCACTTAATGTTGTTACATATACTTCCGAACAACTTATCAGGAAGGAAGAAATCACATTCGAGGGAATTGTAACGAGTGCTGCTTCCGGTGCAGTGAGCGGTTTGATTGGAGGAAGAGGAGCCAACGCAAAATCATTAGAAACAACTTGGAAGGCTGCCTCTAAAGGGATAACACGAGAAACACGAAGAGCCAACGCAAAATATGCAGCAAAACGAATTGTGCAATACCGTGCTCAAAAAGCTGCCATTAAAAAGGATGTTGCAATCAGCATTGGCAGAATGATTTTAGGTCCGTTCGGAAGTACAATTGTAAATAAACTCATTGAAAAAATAAAGGAGTGAACAACATGGATTTTCTCTCCCGAGTCATTCCATTCACACTAATAGCAATCAGTATTTTCCTGATCCGTATTTATATGATGAGCAAAAGCAGCAAAGAACTGCTCAAAACCTGGCATCAGGAACATGTGGTTCTTCGCTTCCCTTCCATTTTTTTCTGGATTGGTTTTCTGGATGTCCTTTTCTTTTCAGCCTGCCTTTTCATTATGTTTTTCTTTCCAAACGGTACAGAAGCCTGGTGGGTATGGACGGAGTTTATATTATTTATATTGCTTGGATTCTATCTGATGAGTTATGTGCTGCTATTTAAAATTGATGTTTACAGAAGTAAAGACTACTTTGTATACAGAAACCTTTTTTCAAGAACTAAAAAAATTTATTACCATGAATGTATAAGTTATCAATGCACTGAGCACGATCTCATTGTGAAAACGGGAAAGAAAAAAATCACTATTGATATCCATACTATCAACGTTGAAGTTCTGATGGGAATGTTAGGAAAAAACAAAGTCAGGCAAATACGATAGTCATATCTTACTGACGGCAGTCTGCGTGCGCGGTATATCTATGACAGCTGGGGCAATACCATCTCCATACAGGACGGAAACGGGCAGGAGATCACCAGTGAGAATGATATTGGCAACCTGAACCCCTTCCGCTATCGTGGGTACTATTTTGATTCTGATACAGGGCTGTATTACCTGCAAAGCCGCTACTATGACCCGCAGACCTGCCGGTTTGTGAATGCGGATGCTATGATAAAGTCGCCGGGTTACAGTGTATTAAACAGTAATATGTTTACTTACTGTACAAATAATCCAGTAATATATTCAGATTGTACTGGACAGTGGTTTGGTCTAGATGACATAATAGCAGGGGCAGTGGGAGCTGTTGTTGGTGTCGCATCACAGTTTGTTAGCGATGTTACAGTGAGCGTTCTTAGTGGTTCATGGCAAATTTCCAGTTGGCAAACTTATGTTGGGGCTGGTATTGCAGGAGCAATAGGCGGTGTTGCAACATTGTACTTGGGTCCAGTTGCAGGCGCTGCAATAGGTTCTGGTTCATCGACGTTAATTGGAAAAACACTTGAAAATATTACAGGAGCACAGAGCCATACAGCGAAAGAAATTATTGAAGATACTGTGTTTGATGCAACATTGGGAGCTATCAGCAGTAAATTGTTTCCAGTAAAAGCCCGTGGTATAACCAAAGGCCGTAATAATATGTCATCTGTATATAAATCTGGATTAACGAAATTAAAAAATAAAACTGCATCCAGAATGTCTGTAAAAGTTATGGGTAAGGGAACGATATCCAGCTTTGTCTCAGATTTAGGGGTCAGTGTAATCATGGGGATTAAAAGTTATGTAATTGATACTTGGAATTCATATTATTATCCCCAAAAGCCTACCTATACGGGCCCGGTTTATTGGTGCGCACCATAAATAAAGAGGGATTAAACACATGAAATATTTTAGTATAATTATATTTTCAACTTTACTTTCGCTTATTTTATCAATCGTATTTGTTTCTATTCAAAAGTCTAATCATAAAAAATCATCTAAAATGACGGATAACAACTTTACTGTACAACTTCCTAGTTTTGTAGCGTTGCTTGGGGGACTTCTCTGCTTAATAGCACTGATTATGGGAATTGGTTTTACTTTCTTTTCAAATGAATCCCCCCATTTTATATTCTATCTGTGCTTAGGCTTCTTTTTTCTCCCGGGCATATATCTAATTTTGAAGACTGTTTGTTTTAAGGTAATAGTAAATGATAAAAATGTTAAGGTGTTTTCTATTATAAAAAAACCCTATTCGTTCAATTTTGATGAAGTAATTACTGCGGTTCGACAAACTAAAAAGAACCAAGTAAAGTCAGAAAGAATTGTGGTGAAAACAATCCATGGACAGAAATTAATTGTAGAAAGTGCGGAGGTCGCATATAAAAGATTTGTTAAAAAAATCAAAACAGAAGTAAAAAATGAATGTTTGCATGGGTTTGACAAATCCGTATAATTATATATTTTTTAAAGGTTTACGGAGTTAATTGCTCTGTGTATTAGAAGACAGCAGCCTGCGAGTACGGTATATTTATGACAGCTGGGGCAATACCATCTCCATACAGAACAGAACCGGACAGGAGATTACCAGTCAAAACGATATTGGCAACCTGAACCCCTTCCGCTATCGTGGGTACTATTTTGATTCTGACACAGGGCTGTATTACCTGCAAAACCGCTACTATGACCCCAAGGCCTGCCGGTTTGTGAATGGGGAAGCGATTACAGATGGTGGGGCAGGAATTTTAGGAAATAATATATTTATATATGCTGCTAATAATTCTATCAATAATTCTGACTCAACTGGCCAATGGATCATTAAAGATGCGATTAAATGGGTTGCCAAAAATATTGTTAAACCTGTGGTAAAAACAATTCAAAAAGCTCTTTCAAAAGTAAATCTTACATATTCGACGGGAGTAAATATTAGCGGCTCTCCAAGTGCATTTAGTTTTAATTTACAAGGAGGAATATCTATTGATACAAAAGGGAATGTAGCTCTTCAAGGTAGTTTTTCTGGAGGAGTTACTGCTGGCTCACCAAGTATATCCATTACTTCATATAGAACTATTACAAATGCACCTAATATTAAAAAACTTACAGGTCCTGGATATCAAATAGGAGGTTCCGTAGGTGTTCCCGTGTCAAGTGTTTCACTCGTAGCTGGAGGAGACTTTAATATAATACCAGATACAGAGTTAAATAAAACCTACTATGGAATAACAACAAACGTGGGACTTGGCACACCTGGATATGAATTTCATGTTGAGTGGGGAGAGACAGCAACATGGGGGCAGACACAATTTAATGTTTTTGATGTTGCAGAAGGCATTTATGTTAAAATTATGGAGTGGTAGAAATGAAAATCATAAGAATCTTACTTATGCTATTTTTAATGTCAGCATTCTTATGCAATGAAAATGGGAGTGCTTTAGAGATGAAAACAGGATTCACTACAGACAATATGGATCTTGAAGAACAAAAAAGGTTTTTGTCTAACATTAATCTGTCTTTGATAACGGAAGAGCCGTCAAAAAATGCAATCACATGCTTTGATGTAAATGACAGTGGGTTGATAGCTATCGGCTCTAAAAACTCAAAAACAAAATCAGTATTGGTATATACAACAAATGGCGATTTTAAGTATGGGTATGCTTTTAACTGTAATGGAGATTTTGGAGTGGAATGGGATGAAAACAACATAATAATTTATTTTGTCAGAAGTGATGTAGCAGCCTTATTTGATGAAACAGGAAAAAGTATAGACCTTAAAATTATTCAAGATACGATTGATAATAATTCTTATTGGAATCATGTTGTTTATTCAACAAAAAGGACCATTAACGGAAGTCAATATATCATGAGAAACAACATGGGGATTTTTAATATTTTTGCTATTTCTTATTCCCAACTTATCAAGACAGATTCTGATGCTGAAACCATTATTTACGATGTGAGCAATGCATACTTTGTAAAGTTTATTATAATATTTATAACTATAATTCTGCTTGTTGGATTTGTTGTATCAATGCTTATATTACAATTTGTTAAGTTGAGAAAAAATAATAACATTTTTCACGTATAGTATTCTAGCACACTATATTTACTAACTGTCGTGGCGATGTGGAAGCGCTATATCTTGGCGACGGCAGCCTGCGTGCGTGCTGTTAACATGATCGACTCAGCCGGTAACTGGCCTTTAAAATTATCTAATCAGATAATAAACACAGCGAGTTGGATAAAAACGAAATTCGTTAAAAACATTCAAAAACTTGTCACAGGTATTTTTGAAGATCTTAGAAATTTTGATATGAAGAATCAAAATGAAGAAAAAGTTTTTTCATCAAACTGTTTTTGTAAATATAAGGGAACTTTAGTAATAAAAACGCCTTTTAATGCATCTTTTTCTTTTGGATTTATTGGGTTAAGTAAAAAACAGCAATCATCTGAAACATTAAATCACGAATACGGTCATACTATACAATTCAAAAATATGGGTATTGTAAATTATACAACAAATGTTGCTGTTCCTTCGCTAACAATCAATTTGTTACATAGAGCAGGCAAATTGAAATCTGATTATTACGGAGCGCCGTGGGAATCAGAAGCGGGTTTACTTGGTGGCATGAATAGACAATATTCCAACAAACCATGGCCGGAAGATGCGTATACTTCATATTATGATTTAATTAAAATGTTTTGGGAATAGAAGGTGAATTTATGAAAAAATTGTATCTGATATTTGCTATATTTTGTTTATTTTTGTTTTCTTCTTGTAGATGTTCTGAAGAGTACAATTTTCTAAATCCCACTGATGCGATTGAAGAAATTGCAATTGTAAATCTACATTTTGGTGATGACGGCTATTTAATAGAAACGAAAATTAAAACAATAGAAAATGTAAATGAATTTTTGAATGATTTTCAAAGAGTTGATTGTTACACATATTTTGGAGATCCAATACCTGCTACTCCGGAGGGTATTGAAGATACTGTTATCAAAATTTTATATAAAAACAACGAATATGAGTTAATTAATTGGAATGGACAGTCCGAGTATACTTTAAAAAAAGGTTTGACATATTATGCAGGATATAGTGTTTTTGATGAATATCAATTTGAAGCATTAATAAAGAAATATTTTGACAGCTGACAAAAGATGGTACAACCATAACATACCAATATGGCTCTGACGGGCTGCGCACCAGCAAAACGGTTAACGGCGAAGAGTACCGGTACTGGTATCAGGACGGCCAGCTGGTGTATGAAAAGCGTGGGGACAGCAAGCAGTTCTACTATTCCTATGATGGGTATGGTCATTTGTCGTGCATCCGTTATTATTATAATGGTACTGGATATGTTTATTACGTACAAACCAACACCCGCGGTGATGTGGAAGCGCTATATCTTGGCGACGGCAGCTGCGAGTACGATACATCTATGACAGCTGGGCAATACAATCTCCATACAGGACGAAAACGGGCAGGAGATTACCAGTCTAAATGATATTGGCAATCTGAACCCCTTTCGCTATCGTGGGTACTATTTTGATTCTGGCACAGGGCTGTATTACCTGCAAAACCGCTACTATGACCCGCAGACCTGCTGGTTTATCAACGCAGATACGACCGATATTCTGGAAGCAAAAGGGGATTTGTACGACAAAAACCTTTTTGCCTACTGCGATAACAATCCAGTTGCCTGGGCTGACTATGGCGGGGAGTTTATGATAGCTATAAATGCAGGTGTTTCTATGGCTGAAAATACAGCTGAACAGGTCATCGAATTAATAATTTCAGTATCGGTAGGGTAGGATTAAATGGTGCTGTTGGTGCAGTTTCAGGAGCAACAGGTGGAGCCGGAAATGGTACCAAATCTTTGATGAATCTTGGAAAACAAAGCGTAAAGCAAACGGCTAAAACAACCATTCATAAAGGGGTTAATCCTGGATTAAAGGAAGCAAAAAAAGCATTTACGTACTATTTGAAGAACACCAAGAATTACTACAAACAAATATACTGGCACGGTTTACCTGGGAATTTGCTATCTGTTACAGGTGCTACCATTGCAACATCAGATTACATGATAAATAAGTACCGACAATTTATAAGATAGGTGATAGTTATGGATTTGGGAGGAGAAATTTTTGTTATAGTTGCTTCCTATTTGTTGTCGTTTTTCTCTATTCGTGTATTTCTTTGGGGAGTAAAAGAATATCCACTGAACAACAGCGCCAGAAAAAAGAGAAAAAAGGGAGAAACATTTAAAGAATGGTTTTTATATAGCAGATATCGCAAGGAAATACCCAAAATATTACTTATATTATATTTTGTGATAGTAATCATTCACCCGTTAATTTTGATTCTTTGTATTATATTTAATTACATAGATCCATCAAATAAAATCGGGTCTAAATTGGCAAGAGGAATATTCTTATTTGATGGACTATGGGTTGTTGCTATTCAACTATTGTTTTGGCAAGCTAAACCGGGACTTAAATATGAACGTTGGTTAACAAAGAAAGGTGGTAATAGGAAATATAAGAAATAGTGTGATATACCATTCATGCGATTTTAGTTTGCAAAAATTTGTAATTTCTATTCTGAATTTTCCTATTCCAATAAATCATCTTATATCAGTATAAGCCGAACAGAAAACTTTCGGCTTATACTGATATCTGTACGAGAATGTAAAAGCGTTGTATCTCGGGGACGGAACTCTGCGAGTACGGTATATCTACGACAGCTGGGGCAATACCATCTCCATACAGGACGGAAATGGTCAGGAACTTACTGGTCCGAACGATATTGCCAACCGGAACCCCTTCCGCTATCGTGGGTACTATTTTGATTCGGAGACGGGGCTGTATTACCTGCAAAATCGCTACTATGACCCGCAAACCTGCCGATTTGTGAATGGGGATGGGGTTGTCAGCACAGGGAAGGGGTTTACAGGCAATAATATGTTTTGCCTACTGTTTGAATAACCCTGTTAATAGTACTGATCCCTCGGGTGAATTGGATGTAACCGCTACGGTAGCCGGGAGTGCTATCGGTTTTATTCTTAGGGAGCTTGGAAAGGCTCTTTTGGGGCTCATGGCAGGATATTTAATAGCTGATACACTTGTTAACAATCCACCTGCTTCAACATCCATATCGATTCCTGAAAATACAAAACCTGAAATTGATGAAAAAGAAAAGAATATTACGATTCCACCCTAAATTATAGGAGAACGTTATGATAAGTCAAAATGATTTATATGATATTACATATGCGTTGGTGACTATACGAAATGATATCAAATATAAATTTAATTCTGAAATATTATCTAAAATCATTCAAGTGTTGAGATATGACGCAAAAGAATATGAGGATAATCAAGTTCGAAAGGCGTTGGCAGAGGCACAAGGTTTAGATCAAGAACGGTGGTATTATGTATATCACAATAACGTGTATGTAAATCATCATTTTATACAAAACAAATATGTATATGAACTTCTTATAAAACTGTGTCAAGAATCAATTAGTATTTTAGAAACTAAGAATTTTGATAGAGCTTATGATTTGATAGATTGCTATTATTGTTTGCCGGATATTATGGCAGATAATAATTTTTGTATCTCCAAAAGTTATTGGAAAACTTATATAAAATCATATCGTAATAAATGGGATAAAACCTTCTTGGTTGTGGAACAAAAAAAGTGGGGACGTTTTTTGAAAAAGCCTCAAAAATAAATTTCTAGGAATAGTTAATATTTCTATAGATGACAGAAATATTCCTGTCGAGTGGTATGATATCTGGGTAGTTATACTGGTTAGTATTTGGTATATGGAATATCTATCCAACAAATGATCGCCAAAAAGCTATACCCCGAAGAGGTATTTCTCTCCGGGGTATAGTGGCAGATACTTACAACAACTGGGGCAATATCATCTCCATACAGAACGGAAACGGACAGGAGATTACCAGTCCAAATGATATTGGCAATCTGAACCCCTTCCGCTATCGTGGGTACTATTTTGATTCTGACACGGGTCTGTATTATATATCCAGCCGTTATTACGATCCTGAGGCTTGTCGGTTTTTAAATGCGGACAGACTTATTGACGAGGCTGCTGAATTACAAGGTGCAAATCTTTTTCAATATTGCGGAAATAATCCTGTTAATCATTTTGATTCAATCGGTCAATTTGTTCTAACAATATCTGCTTGCATCGCAATTGGTTCTGTTGTAATAGGAGCATTGGCATTTGGACATACTGCGGCTACTAGTTATAAATACACTGGTAGCGTAGATTGGTTTGGAGCCGCTGTTAATGGAGTGAGTTGGGGACTAACTGTTTATACTATGGGTATGAGCGTTTATGGCGTTTACTGCAATTATTCTTATTCAACGGGGAAAACGCCAGTAACAAGTGTAAATGTTGGGAAAAGATTCGTGGCTCCTGTTAATACTCCAGTGGAGAAACTTTCACTACCTCCTGATAAAATTAATGCACCTAATCAAATCTTCAAAAAAACGGTTATCTTGAAATTTTTCCGGAATGAGGTGACGAAATGCTATTTAAAAAATCCTGGAAATATAAAACAACAGGCACTGATGGAAACGGCAAACTTTTTGGTGTTAATATTTTTGATTATGAATGGAGAGATACAGGGGAAACAGTAACAATTATCGATCCGCAATATCATCAAGAACATATCTTTAATGTATTTACTATAGAAATTGATGGAAAGCTGAAGAGATTTGCTGCTGGAGAATTTAGCAACTGTGTTTGGGGATTTTATGTGGAAAGGTAGTCGCGCTGCGGATTCAAGACTTATAGATATTAGTAAATGTGGGTTACTAGTTTCAACGCTTGTCGGTATACATACATTATTATCCCAAATTCTTAAAGGCTTGAGAAAATAGGAGGAGGGCTTGTTCTCCCTTGTTTTTTCGCAAACATCACATATCATTAGAAGGGCTGTGCACCAGCAAAACAGTTAATGGCGCAGAGCACCGATACTGGTATCAGGACGGCCAGCTGGTGTATGAAGAGCGTGGGGACAGCAAGCAGTTCTACTATTCCTATGATGGGGATGGTCATTTGTCATGCATTGGGTATTACAGCGATGAGGCAGAATACACAGCATATAATATTGACCAATAGCCGTGGAGATGTGGAGGCGCTATAATGTCAGCACAAGGCAGGAATTTGCAGGCAATAGCACTCCTCTAGTGAATTGTTTGCAACAACTACGATAGCCGGAGTGCAAAAGAAAAGGAAATTACGATTCTATCCAGACCAAAAAAGCAAGTATTTTTCACAGTCGATCCTCATCAATTTAATCCTTGTGGACTTGTTCGAAGGATATATGTTGCCATAGGAACCGGAAAAACGGAGGTATTATAAATTGGAAAATATATTTTTAGGAGAATAAACAATATGATAATTTATAATGAAAATAAAAGCATAATTGATGAGCTGTATATACATGATAGTATTTTTACAGGTTTTAATTATGATTATATCAACAGAAAAGTATATTTTGTATGTGAAAATCCATATTTGAACAAGAAATTTGATTTTAAATTTCATAATGTTTTATTATTGGATATGCAAAGCTGTTCTTTTTGGCATGGCGGAAACAGAATTTTAGATATATTCATCGAGGAATCTACACCGCAAATGAATGAACTTTTTGAAATTCAAAAGCAATATAAAGAGTTATATGAAGATTCTTATTTGGATCGAAAAATTTTGTATTTACAAGTTAAATTTCAAATTAATTCAGGTGATGTTTTGCTTATTATATGTGAATATATTGAATTTAAAGAACAAAATATTTAGAGTTATATGTGACCAATATCTCATGCAGATACGACCGATATTCTGGCAGCAAAAGGGGACTTGTACGACAACCCCTTTTTTGCCTACTGCGATAATAATCCGGTTGTCCGGGTTGACTATGGCGGGGAGTTTTGGGAATGGGCAGCAATCGGGGCAGCTGTGGGAGCGCTTATTAGTGGTACATATTCTGCTATTACCCAATATATAGGAACTGGAAAAATAAATTGATATGTAGTTGGTGCGAACGATGCTTCCGGTGCAATTATCGGTTTGGTTGGCGGAAGAGGAGCCAACGCAAAATCATTAGAAACAACTTGGAAGGCTGCCTCTAAAG
>OBYM01000436.1_pt1 | contig 23439 bp, 19 predicted proteins | sample 1538191 | NCBI WGS metagenome assembly OBYM01 (sample SAMEA2580165, study PRJEB22360) | human gut metagenome | biome: human gut; feature: human-associated habitat; material: faeces | place: Denmark | collected 2008/2010 | reverse complement strand
GCTCGGAGGGCTTCCCAGCGTACCCAAGCGGTATGAGGCGGAAGACTACCTGAAAAAACTGTCCCAACCATAACCGGAAGATACTGATAAAAAAAACGAAAAAGGCCCGCCTCAGAGTGCAATCTCTAAGGCGGGCCTTTCTGTTATTGATTGTTTGAAGTTGGCAGCTATTGGGAAAAACTATCTGTCCCATTTATCACACAGGGAAATAATCTGGTCGGCAAATTTGGCAAGGTCTTTGTTGGCGCCTCCCTCGTTGTGGGCGATAACCTGCAAAAGCCTGCGTCCAGCCGCCACCAAACGGGCATATACAGAAGAAGCCGCACGGCGCTTTTGGCGGGAAGGCTTTTCGGCAGGCTCCAGCCCTTCACTAATCACCCGGTCGGCCAATAAATCATAGGCGGCCAGATAGTTGGGGACAATGGCCTGATACCCCATGGCCTGTAAGGCAGCGCCAAAGGAAGCCGCAGATTCAGACTCTCCATGTACCACGAAAACGCGGCGTGGGATAGGGGAGAAAGAGGTAATCCACCGGAGCAGGCCGGTTTTATCCGCATGGGCAGACAGTGCCCGGAAATTGTAAATTCGGGCCATAACCACAATTTCTTCTCCAAACAGTTTTACACTGGGAACCCCGTCAATCAGCCGCCTCCCCAGCGTGCCCTCTGCCTGATACCCCACAAACAGAATGGCGCTCTCCTTTCTCCACAGGTTGTGCTTTAAATGGTGCCGGATACGTCCGGCTTCACACATACCGCTGGAAGAAATAATCACCTTGGGCAAGCCATCGGAATTCAGGGTTTTCGATTCCTCTACGCTTTCACATAGGCGCAAATCGGGGAAACGGATGGGATTATAGCCGTTTTTAATCACTTCCACGGTTTCCTCATCGGCGTATCCGGTAAGGTCGCCGCTGTAAATATTGGTGGCACGGCTGGCCAGAGGACTGTCCACATAAACGGGAAAATTGGGGTGATGCTGTACCAGCCCCTGTTCCTTGATTTCCCGCAGCAGATATAGAAGCTCCTGGGTCCGGCCTACGGCAAAGCTGGGAATTACCACATTGCCGCCCCGGGACAGGGTATCGTCGATAATATTGGCCAGTTCCACCCGGTAATCCGCCACACGCTCGTGCTCCCGGTTTCCATAGGTGGATTCCATAATCACATAGTCGGCCTCATGCAGATACTGAGGGTCCCGGATAATAGGGCGGTTGGGGCTTCCAATATCCCCCGAAAACACCAGGGTTTTGGTGACCTCCCCTTCGGTCAGACGCAGCGTGACGCTGGCAGACCCCAAAAGATGGCCTGCGTCAGTCATGGTAAAGGAAATCCCCGGCGCTGGGGAAATGGTCTGGCCATAACGGCAGGCAGTGAGAAGAGGAAAGGTGTTTTCTGCATCCTGTACGGTGTACAGAGGTTCACATTCTGCCCGACCAGCCCGGCGGCCCTTTCGGTTTTCCATTTCCGCATCCATTTCCTGAATCCGGGCACTGTCCATGAGCATGATTTCCAGCAAATCACAGGTAGCGCCGGTGGCAAAAATGCGGCCCCGAAATCCTTCTTTTACCAGAAGAGGCAGACGTCCGCTGTGGTCAATGTGGGCGTGGGTGACAATGACAAAATCGATTTGGGATGCCTTAAAAGGGAACTCATCGTTTCCGTCATCGTCTCCGCCTTGACGAAGGCCGCAGTCAATGAGAAAGGTTTGGCCGCATGCTTCCACACAGTGACAGCTGCCGGTAACTTCTTTATCGGCTCCGTAAAAATACAGTTTCATGAGAATACCTCCTTATCGGAAAAGAAAAGGATTTGTTTTCTTCATAAAGCATAGCTTCTATACCTATTATACATCATTTATTGCATATGTACATAAAAATTATAAAATAAAGTACATATTTTATTCTATATTAAATGCAGGAATCCCCCCGGCCAAGGCCGAGGGGATTCTAAAAAGGTAGGAAAATTGATTACGCAGGACGGCGGCGCTTGAATACCACAACCACAATGATTATCAAAGCAACTACTATCGCTGCGCCAATAAAAATCCACAGTGTACTAATGCTGGAATCGGGATTCAGATAGGCAGCATTGAGTACATCGCCGCCTATTTTTTCAGAATCGGCAGGCGGGGCGTTTTTCACTGCCTGTGCGACTTTATCATATTGATAAATACCGTCGCTGACGGAAAAGCCTTCCGCTGCCAATTGTTGCTGTTGCTGATCCGTGCCTTCCAGCCCCATGGGAGTTTTGGACTGCACCAGATAAACGGCGTTTCCGTGCTGGAATACGACTGCAACCGGTTGGCTAAAAAACCGAAGTCCTCCTACCAGTACGGCCGTATAGGTTCCTTCGGGAAGTTCTTGAATGCGCGATTCTGCCGGGGAAACATAGGAGAGTTCGGCGGCGGAATCACATTCTTCCGAGTAGGGGACGCTCCATTCACTATCCGCATAACAGACCGGGATGTTATAGCTTTTTCCTTCTATATCCGGGAAAGGAATGACCCAGAAGTAGGTTCCTTCTTCCAGGGCAGCACGGAGATCAGACTCTTTGAGAGTATCCATGGTTAAAATGGGCGTATCGGTATACACCTTGTAAGCCTGTGTATAGTCTGGTGTAAGGCCATCGGGGAGCTTGGCGCCGTTGGAGGAAAGATGGTCTTCCAGCTTTTGCAGGATATCATCTTCCAGCGCGGTGACTTCTTCATAATCCGGGTTTTCTTCGGTCAGAAATTCAAAAGTCGCGGTACTGTCTGTTTCGGCGGCAAAGGCCGGCAGCGCAGCCAAAAAGCATAGGGAGCAGGCCAACAGAATAGAAATCCACTTTTTCATAAACAATACATCTCCTTTGTTTACAAATTATAGGATTTACCAATTGTATGTGTCAGAAATAGACCAGGTATCAACCCACTGTTTTCTTCCCGATAGAAGATTTACAGAAATTTTAGCTTGATCATAGTCAACAAAAATTTTGCTTGAACAGCCGACGGCCGGATCGACAATCCGAATATTATTTTGTGAAAAAGCATCAACTACTACAGCGTGTGCCACATAGCCAGAAGAATAGAATTTAAATACAAGAGGCTGGTCACTAAGGATACCGCCTTATTTCAAAAATATTGTAACATGTTACGATATTATTGTAATATATGTACATTCTTTTTTCAATAGAAACAATACACAAAGTAAATGATAATTTTGTAGCAATAGATGAAAACAATTACAAATTAGTTATTATTTTAAAAATCAGGGGGTTATTTCGACAAAACCAATTCTACCGGGCAGTGATCGCTTCCCAATACATCTGTATGAATCCGGCTCTCTTTTACACAGGGGAGAAGCCGCCGAGAGGTGAGGAAATAGTCAATCCGCCAGCCGGTGTTATTGGCCCGTGCATTGCCCATATAGGACCACCAGCTGTAGGCGCCGGTTTCTTCCGGGTGCAGGGCACGGAAGGTATCCACAAAACCGCTGGCCAGCAGTTCGGAGAATTTTCCACGCTCTTCATAGGAGTATCCGGCATTTCCAATGTTGGGCTTTGGGTTCTTCAGGTCAATCGGACGGTGAGCTACATTCATATCCCCACAAATAATGACCGGCTTTTTCGCGTCCAGCTCCATCAGGTACCGGCGAAACGCATCCTCCCATTCCATCCGGTAATCAATCCGCACCAAATCCCGCTGGGCGTTGGGGGTGTATACCGTTACCAGGAAAAAGTCCTCCATTTCCAGCGTAATGCAGCGCCCTTCCCCTTCGTGAGCCGAATCCCCTATGTCATAAGCGACGGAAAGAGGCTGGTGCCGGGTGAAAATCGCCGTTCCGGAATACCCCTTTTTTTCCGCCGAATTCCAGTACATTTGATAGCCGGGCAGAGTAAAATCTGCCTGCTCCGGCTGCATTTTGGTTTCCTGAATACAGAAAAAGTCGGCGGTTTCCCGGTTAAAATAATCCAAAAAGCCTTTCGTCATACAGGCCCGCAGGCCGTTTACATTCCATGAGATACATTTCATCCCACAAAACCTCCTGTCCTTTCGGCAGTTATCAAAGTATCTTTAGTATAGCACAAAACCCCGTTCCGGGAGAAGAGAAGGGGACAATAAATAGCTGTGGGAAAAGTTACCTAAAATTTTGGTTGTGTTTTTGGAGAAGGGCAGGTATAATGAAATAAATATTACTGGCTGATTGGAGGAGATAGCCATGAAGTATCCAATTGTAACCTTCCAGACTACCGCTGGCACTTTTAAGGCGGAGCTGTATCCGGAAATTGCACCCAATACGGTCAACAATTTTATTTCCCTTGTCAAAAAGGGTTTCTATGACGGAACCATTTTTCATCGGGTAATCCCCGGTTTTATGATTCAGGGCGGCGACCCCGAAGGCAGCGGAATGGGCGGCCCCGGCTATGGCATTAAGGGCGAGTTTTCCGCAAACGGGTTTAAAAATGATTTGCGCCATACCCGTGGTGTGCTGTCCATGGCCCGTTCCATGCGGCCCAACAGCGCCGGTTCGCAGTTCTTTGTCATGGTAGCCGACGCCCCTCATCTGGATGGACAGTATGCGGCTTTCGGCAAGGTGATTGAAGGCATGGAAACCGCTGACGCCATCGTTTCCGCCAAGCGGGATTACAGCGACCGTCCCTATGAAGACCAGATTATGGAAAAAGTAACGGTCGAAACCTTCGGCGTGGACTATGACGAGCCCGAAATGGGTCCGGAACGCGGCTGATAGCGTCGTTCCCTTCCTGATTATCCCAATAGAAATTATAAAGCAAGAGGAGTGTATCAAATGGCACTGCCCAATTTGAAACCTGAAATTGACCGTATCTGCGAAAAGCTGGAATCCCGCCCGAAGCTGGCCCAGCTGTTCCGCAACTGCTACCCCAACACCATGGACACCACCGTCCGGGAGATGGAAGACGGCACCACCTTTGTGCTCACCGGCGACATCCCCGCTATGTGGCTGCGGGATTCCACCGCACAGGTGCGTCACTATCTGCCGCTGGCTGCCCGTCAGAAGGACGTGGCCGATTTGATTGCCGGCCTGATTCGCCGTCAGCTGTTCTGCATCAACATCGACCCCTATGCCAACGCCTTTAACTCCGAGCCTAACAACCAGTGCTGGGAGCCCGACGAGCCCCGTCAGGGACCCTGGGTGTGGGAGCGGAAATATGAAATCGACTCTCTGTGCTATCCCATCCAGCTGGCTTGGCTGTTCTGGAAAACCACCGGCCGCACGGATATTTTTGACGACAACTTCTTCGATACTATGGAACTGATTGTGGGCCTGTGGGAGAAAGAGCAGAATCACGCTGAGGATTCCGATTACTACTTTATCCGTGACACCGAGCTGACCCAGGATACCCTGAGCCACAACGGCAAGGGCGCTCCCTGTGCTGTTACCGGTATGACCTGGTGCGGCTTCCGTCCCAGCGATGATGCCTGTGTATATCCCTACCTGATTCCCTCCAATATGTTTGCCTGCGTGGTGCTGGGCTATCTGGCAGAAATTTGCCGGACTGTCCGCAATGACGAGGCACTGGCCAAAGAAGCCGATTTGCTGGCCGGGGAAATCCGCGAGGGGATTGAAAATTACGGTGTTGTGGACCATCCCAAGTTCGGCAAGATTTATGCCTATGAGACCGACGGCCTGGGCCACTATACCCATATGGACGACGCTAACGTTCCCAGCCTGATGTCGATTCCGTATCTGGGATACTGCGAGCCGGACAATGAGATTTATCAGAATACCCGCCGGTATGTGCTCAGCGACGAAAACCCCTACTATTTTGAAGGCAGCTTTGCCAAGGGCGTAGGCAGCCCCCACACGCCGCCGGAGTACATCTGGCACATTGCCCTTTCCATGCAGGGCCTGACCAGCACCAGCCGGGAAGAGCGTCTCCAGCTGCTGGACATGCTGGAGAACAGCGATGCCGGTACCGGCTTTATGCATGAGGGCTTCCACAAGGATGACCCCAGCAAGTTTACCCGTCCCTGGTTTGCATGGTCCAACTCTCTGTTCAGCGAGTTCGTTATGTTCTGCCTGGAGCAGGGCGATTTGGACTGAGCTTCTGACAAAATTTTTCCTAATATATAATGCATATAAAGAGCAGCCCCCTTTTTGGCAGGAATTCCTGTGAAAAGGGGGCTGCATTGTTTCTTTCTGGAAAGGATTTGTTTTTTTGTTTATAAATTTTATTTTTTGACAAATTATTTTGTACTTATGAATAAAATATGAATTTGTCATTTCCGATTTATTGACACGTTGTCTGATGGGTAGTAGAATAGTATGACAAGAGAACCTGATGAGGGGAAATCTCAATCTGGAAGTTCTGCATGTGCTTGAATGTGCGGGAGTAACAAAATAGGAGGTCATCATTTATGAATGGTTTGCTTATGATGATCATTGCCATTGTGGTTCTGGGCGGCGCATACCTGATCTATGGCCGTTACCTCGCCAACACATGGGGCATTGATCCCAAAGCAAAAACGCCGGCTTATGAACTGGAGGACGGCGTTGATTATGTCCCGGCAGACACCAATGTGGTGTTCGGCCATCAGTTTGCGTCTATCGCTGGCGCGGGCCCCATCAACGGACCCATTCAGGCAGCAATTTTCGGCTGGGTGCCGGTACTGCTGTGGATTCTGATTGGCGGCGTATTTTTCGGTGCGGTACAGGATTTTGCTTCTATGTACGCTTCTGTCAAGAACAAGGGCCGTACCATCGGTTACATTATTGAAGAGTACATTGGCAAGACCGGTAAAAAGCTGTTTTTGCTGTTCTGCTGGCTGTTCTGCATTTTGGTGGTTGCCGCCTTTGCAGACGTGGTAGCCGGTACTTTTAATGGTTTTAGCACTGCTACTGACGGTACGGTTTCTACCATTACCGCTAACGGCTCTGTTGCTACCACTTCTATGATCTTCATTGTGGAAGCTGTTGCACTGGGCTTTTTGCTCCGGTATGGCAAGCTGCATAAGTGGATCAATACGGCAATTGCCATTATCCTGTTGGTGGCAGCTGTTGTGTTGGGCCTGTATTTCCCCATCTATATTCAGCAGAGCACTTGGCATATTATCGTGTTCATTTATGTGCTGATTGCTTCGGTCGCTCCCGTGTGGGCACTGCTCCAGCCCCGTGACTATCTGAACAGCTATCTGCTGGTAGCCATGATTCTGGCTGCAATTGTGGGCGTGTTTGTGGCACAGCCTGACGTAAACCTGCCGGCTTTCACCAGCTTTGTGGTGGACGGCCAGAGCTTGTTCCCGATTTTGTTTGTTACCATTGCCTGCGGCGCTGTGTCCGGCTTCCATTCTCTGGTATCTTCCGGCACCGCTTCCAAGCAGATTAAAAATGAAAAGAATATGCTGCCGGTATCCTTCGGCGCTATGTTGATGGAATCCATGCTGGCTGTTATTGCGCTGATTGCAGTGGCTTCCTTTACCTCTACCGGCGCAGCGGCCGAGCAGGGCTATACCACCCCGCCTCAGATTTTCGCTGGCGGTGTGTCCAACTTCCTGCAAGTTGTGGGTCTGCCCAAAGATATCGTCTTTACGCTGATTAACCTGGCAGTTTCCGCTTTTGCTCTGACTTCTCTGGACTCTGTGGCTCGTGTTGGCCGTCTGTCCTTCCAGGAGCTGTTCCTGGATGCCTCTATCAAGGATGAGGATATTGGCCCGGTCCGCAAGGTGCTGACCAACAAGTATTTTGCTACCATTATCACTTTGGTACTGGCTTATCTGCTGGCCAAGGCTGGTTACGCTTCCATCTGGCCGCTGTTTGGTTCCGCGAACCAGCTGCTGTCTGCTTTGGCACTGGTAGCCTGCGCCGTGTTCCTCAAGCGTACCAAGCGCAAGGGCTTTATGCTGTGGATTCCCATGGTTGTGATGATTGCCGTTACCTTTACTGCATTGATTATGACTATCTGGCAGCTGGGTTCCGGTCTGGCTAATGGTACTTATGCATGGGTTTCCGGCATGACTACCATGGTGAACGGCGCCAGCGTGCTGACTGCCTGGGGCGCTTGCCTGCAGTTGGTATTTGCTGCCTTGATTCTGGCTTTGGGTGTTGTTGTGGTCATCCAGGGCGTAAAGAAGCTGTTCGGCAAAGAAGAAGCCGCTGCTCCGACTGCTGCTTAATTGCTTAAAAATATCCAGTAAGTTTCCCATAAAGAAAAGCCGCTCCGTGTGTAAAAGCGCGGGGCGGCTTTTTATACATGTTTTGCATGTTTTTGAAATTTTACAGTCAGTTATATGCACGAGCAGGTTCAAATGGAATTTTGATGTGCAGGACAGGAAATAATCGGCAAGAAAAAATGGAAAAATGCAGGATTCCGTCACGTATCTTGCATTTGTGACGGAAATTTTACGAAAAATAAAAGATTTTTGAAGGACGGGAAAGACTGAACATCTTAATTGTTGATTTTGGCAATTTTTTTCGACTTCGCTTCTCTTCTGAGGACAAAGAAGGAGGAATTCCATTTTACAAGTACAAGTGTATTTGTATAAGGAACAAAACAAAAGAATGACCGTCAAGAGCGGACATTCAAAAACAAGCAAGTTGCACAAAGTAATAAAAATGCAAAAATTGTTCGAAAAGGCATAAGAAACCGTTTTTTTCTGTCAATTCTTCAAAGATTAGAGAGGAAAGTCGGCGAAAAAACTGGGAAAAAAAGCACAGAGCCAATGGCTTTTTCTAATTTGTATGGAAGTATAAAATGAAAATCAGCGTATTTGTAAAAAAGCAGGGGGCTTTTTGTGCATTTTGAAATAAAAAATGGGATGAAATAATTCCCAGAAAGAAGTATTGTGCAATACTTCTAAAAAGTTGTCGAAGATTCTTACAGGGTTTCCCTGTATCAACAAGAAAGATTTCGGAATTTAACTTGCAAAATTTCCGTTTTTGCAGTATGATAATGCAAGTGATGATTCACCAAAATTCATTTGGAGGGAAAATGAAATGAAAAAGCTTCTGGCTTTGCTGCTTGCTGGTCTGATGGCTGTTTCTGTTGCCGGTTGTGCTTCTACTCCGGCTACCAGTTCCGGCGATACGACCACTAACAGCACTACTTCTGAAAGCGAAACTGCTCAGAAGAGCAACTATGCCGGTACTTCCGATCCCGACATGGTAACTGTGGATATGCGGGCTGAGCCCCCGGATCTGAACCCCACCACCACTTCTGACGTGGCTTCTGCTGATATTCTGCGTATGACCACCGCAGGCCTGTTCAAGCTGGACGCAAACGACCAGCCTGTTCCGGATCTGGCTGAGAGCTATACGGTTAGCGACGATGGCAAAACCTACACCATTAAGCTCCGCAAGGATGCTAAGTGGAACAACGGTGACCCGGTTACTGCAAAAGACTTCATTTACAGCTGGACCATCAGCATGACCAAGGAAACCGCTTCCGTGTATGGCTTCATTCTGTACAACAACATCGAGAACGGCGACAAGTTCTATGCTGGCGAGTGCGACGCTTCCGAGCTGGGCTGCAAGGCAGTTGACGACTATACTCTGGAAGTTACCTTCAACACTCCTTTGACCTATGCACTGAACCTGTTTGCTTTCCAGAGCTATCTGCCTGTAAACCAGAAGATTTATGAGGCAGCTGGCGCCAACAGCGATGGTACTTCCATGTACAACAAGGACATCGATACCATGGCTTACAATGGCCCCTACTATGTGAGCGAGTGGGTACATGATGACCACATCACTCTGACCAAGAACGAAGACTTCTATGATGCTGATTCTATTAGCATCCCCAAGGTCAACTATGTGATGATGACCGATGCTAACGCCCGTTTGAGCGCTTTCCAGGCTGGACAGGTTGACTGCATCAACGTGAACAACGAGCAGATTAAGCAGCTGCAAGCTCTGAATGAGCCTGTGTATTCCTACACCGATAACAGCAACTGGTACTTCCAGTACAACCTCGAGGGCAACAAGATCCTGAGCAATGCAAAGGTTCGTATGGCTCTGGGTAATGCTGTTGATCCTCAGTCCTATGTGGACAACGTGCTGGCTGATGGTTCCGTTGTGGCCAATGGCTTGGTTCCTACCTCCATTAACGGCGCTAACGACGGCAAGTATGTGGATGGCCGTGAGGACCTGCTGACCCATGATGTGGAAGGCGCCAAGGCCCTGTTTGAAGAAGGCCTGAAGGAACTGGGCATGAGCGTGGAAGACGTTGGCACCCTGACTTATGTGTGCGACGATCAGACCAGAGCTCGTACCGAGGCTGAATACTTCCAGAATCAGTGGAAGACCGTTCTGGGCATTGATGTGGAGATTTCTCCCATGAGCTTTAAGGCCCGTCTGGATGCTATGGAGAACGGCAACTTTGACATCGCGTTCGCTGGTTGGGCTCCCGACTACAACGATGCTATGACCTTCCTGGATATGTTCATGGTTGGCAACGGCAACAACTATGGTAAGTACAACAACCCCAAATATGACGAGCTGCTGAACCAGGCCAGCGAGGAAGTTGATGCTGCAAAGCGTCAGGAAATCCTGCAGCAGGCTGAGACCATCCTGATTAAGGATGACTGCGTTGTCTATCCGCTGTACTTCAGCGTTGTTAACTATGTAAAATCCAATAAGCTTTCCGGCATGACCCGTACCGGCTTCCAGGAGTTCGACTTCTGCGACGGTGCTGAGATTGTAAAATAAGACCTGCTTTCTAAGCGGTTTTTCGGAAACACCATAAACGCAATTTGTGAAAAGGGCCATATGGGTTCATGTGGCCCTTTTTGCTTATGAAAACCGCAAAATCTTCCTGAGCTGGGGGTTTTGCGGCTTTCATAGGTATTTCTGCAAAATATGACGAATAAAGCACATCTTCTGGTGGTGCAACAGGGATTTGTATGGTATCTGCCTGCAAAATACCTTTATATATAGATATTTTTCAGAAGGGAATGATTTTGCTTGAATTCAAAACAGCTGATGTACATCCTCAAGCGGATCCTGTATGCAGTCATCACGGTGTGGGCTCTCATCACTGTGACGTTCTTTTTGATGCGTCTGCTTCCCGGCGATCCCTTTACTGGTGGCAAGGCAATTCCAGAAGAAGCCAAAGCCGCATTGTTCGAGAAGTATGGCCTTAATAAACCTCTTTGGGAGCAATATATTATTTACTTTGCCCGTATTTTCCAGGGTGACTTGGGTTCTTCGCTGCGCACAGGGCGCGCTATGACTGATATTATCGCCCAGTCCTTCCCGGTTTCTTTGGATTTGGGTCTGCGGGCGCTGATTTTCGCATTTATCATCGGCGTATTGCTGGGAATCATTGCTGCTGTAAAGCGCGGCACTGCCTGGGATACCCTGACCATGTTTATTGCTTTGGTTGGCGTTTCCGTTCCCTCTTTCGTCATCGGTTCTTTGCTCCAGTATTTCCTGGGACTCAAGCTTTATCAGGCTACCGGCGTTCAGCTTTTTGCCGTTATGGGTTGGGCGGATTTGAACTCGAAGCTGCTGCCCCCGTTTGCATTGGCCTTTGGCTCTATGGCTACCATCAGCCGGTTGATGCGTACCAGTATGTTGGACGTGCTGGGACAGGATTATATTATGACCGCAAAGGCAAAGGGCCTTTCCCAGAAAGCTATTATCTGGAAGCACGCCGTGCGCAATGCCTTGATGCCGGTTATCACCGTTATGGGTCCGCTGGTTGCTGCATTGCTCACCGGTACCTTCGTGGTGGAGAACATCTTTACCATTCCCGGCATGGGCAAATATTTTGTCCAGTGCGTACAACAGAACGACTATCCTATGATTGCTGGTACGACCATGTTCTATGGTGCTTTCCTGGTGCTTGCAAACCTGGTGGTAGATATTTTGTATGGTCTGATTGATCCTCGTGTCAAGCTGACTGGCGGAAAGGAGTAAAGCCTGTGGGACTTTTCAGTATTAAAAAGAAGGCTCCTTTTGAGCCTGTCGTTGATGTGGCCCAAGCCGCTTACAGTGCAGACAGCCATATCGATGCTTCCGAGTTTGAAACGGTTGGAACCGACGCTGGTTCTATGGAATCTATTGTACGTCCGTCTATCAGCTTTTGGAAAGACGCGTTGGGACGAATTCGCCGCAGTAAAGTGGCTATGGTATGTACGATTATTTTGGTTCTGTTGATTATCGGTGCGGTTATCGTACCTATTATTTCCCCGTTCGCTATTAACGACCAGAATGTTACTTTTACCCATAAGCCTCCCATGTCCATTGACCCGGTGAATGGTCAGGTGCATATTTTCGGCACCGACACCTTGGGCCGTGACATTTTTGTCCGTGTTTGGTATGGCGCCCGTATCTCCCTGATTGTTGCCGCAGCCGTTGCTTTGATCGACTGTGTGATGGGTATTGTGTACGGCGGTATCTCCGGTTACTTTGGCGGCGCTGTGGATAATGTCATGATGCGTGTGCTGGAAGTTATCAGCGGTATTCCCTATCTGATTATCGTTATGCTGCTCATGGTTGTGCTGGAGCGTGGCGTTGGTACCATCATTCTGGCATACTCCATTACCGGATGGACCGGTATGGCCCGTCTGGTTCGCGGACAGGTGGTAGCACTAAAGGGGCAGGAATTCCTCATTGCCGCACAGGCTATGGGCGCAAAACCCCGCCGGATTATTGCCCGCCATCTGGTTCCCAATATTTTGAGCGTGATTATTGTCAATATTACACTGGACATTCCGGCTATTATCTTTACCGAGGCTTTCCTGTCCATGTTGGGTCTGGGTATTTCTCCCCCGGAAACTTCTTGGGGTATTTTGGCCAACGACGGAATCCAGTTCTTCCAGTCCTATCCCACGGAGCTGTTGTTCCCGGCACTGTTCATCTGCTTCACCATGCTGTCCTTCAACCTGTTGGGCGACCAGCTGCGGGATGCATTTGACCCGAAGTTAAGGAGGTAATGGAAGTATGGCAGACGTATTGAAAATCGAAAATCTCCACGTTTCCTTTGACACCTATGCCGGTGAAGTTCATGCTGTCCGCGGCGTCTCCCTTCATGTGGAGGAAGGCGAGGTGCTGGCAATTGTCGGTGAGTCCGGCTGCGGCAAGAGCGTTACCGCAAAAACCATTATGAAGCTGAACCCCATGCCCCCGGCCCGCATCAAAGAGGGTACTCTGGAGCTGTGCGGCAAGGATATTGTTGCTGCCAGCGAGAAAGAGATGCAGAGCATCCGCGGCCAGTTGGTGAGCATGATTTTCCAGGACCCCATGACCTGCCTGAACCCCACCATGAAAGTGGGCAAGCAGATCACCGAGACTCTGCATAAGCATAAAAAGCTTTCCGGCGCAAAATGTCGGGAAGAGGCTATCCGCCTGCTGAAACTGGTGCAGATCCCCAACGCAGAGGAACGCGCCGACCAGTATCCCCATGAGTTTTCCGGCGGTATGCGTCAGCGTGCTATGATTGCCATGGCTCTTTCCTGCAACCCTAAGCTCCTGATTGCTGACGAACCTACCACTGCTCTGGATGTGACCATTCAGGCACAGATTATGCAGCTGATGGGCAAGATTCGGGAAGATACCGGTACCGCTATTATTTTGATCACCCATGACCTGGGTGTTGTGGCCAATCTGGCTGACCGTGTGGCCGTTATGTATGCCGGTAAGGTAGTGGAACAGGGCACTGCACAGGACATTTTCTATCGTCCCAGCCATCCCTATACCGCTGCTCTGCTGCGCAGCTTGCCCACCGTGGAAACCAGCCGCGACGAAGAATTGGTTTCCATCCCTGGTACACCTCCGGACCTGTTTGCACCGCCGAAAGGCTGTGCATTTGCCAGCCGCTGCCAGCACTGCATGAAGATTTGTAAAGATAACCAGCCTCCCATTTTCACGGTAGGCGAGGGGCATACCGCTTCTTGCTGGCGGCTGCATCCTGACTTTCCCGGAAAGGAGGACAAGGCATAATGGAAAAGGAAAAGCTGATTACTCTTGAAAATGTGTCCAAGCACTTCCGCGTTGGTCCCCGCCAGACACTGGTAGCTGTCAACAATATTTCCCTCGATATTTATAAGGGCGAGACGCTGGGCGTCGTTGGTGAGTCCGGCTGCGGTAAGTCCACTATGGGCCGTGTGGTGATGGGCATTTACCATCCCACTAAGGGTAAAATCCTGTACCGCAACAAAGAGGTTAATCTGAAGCACACCAAAGACCGTTTTGCCTATTCCCGCAAAGCACAGATTATTTTCCAGGACCCCTATGCTTCCTTGAACCCCCGTATGACCGTGGGTACCATCATTGCAGAGGGTATGGAAATCCACAATATGTATGATAAAGAGAAGCGTCAGCAGCGGGTATATGAGCTGCTGGAAACCGTTGGCCTGAACCGTGAGCATGCAAACCGCTTCCCTCACGAGTTTTCCGGCGGACAGCGTCAGCGTATCGGCATTGCCCGTGCTTTGGCCATTGAGCCTGAGTTTATCGTGTGCGACGAGCCTATTTCCGCTTTGGACGTTTCCATTCAGAGCCAGATTATCAACCTGCTGAAAGACTTGCAGAATAAGCTGGGCCTGACCTACATGTTCATCGCCCATGACCTGAACATCGTGAAATACATCTCCGACCGTATTGCCGTTATGTATCTGGGCAACTTGGTAGAACTGGCAGACAGTGACGAGATTTATGACCATACCCTGCATCCCTATAGTAAGGCGCTTCTGTCTTCCGTGCCGATTCCTGACCCGGATAAGGAAGCCCAGAAAAAGGCGCAGGTGCTTTCTGGCGACGTGCCCAGCCCCATCAATCCCAAGCCGGGCTGTCCCTTTGCCAACCGCTGCCCCAATGCCACCGACCGGTGCCGCCAGGAGACTCCGGTGCTCAAGGAAGCACGTCCGGGCCATTTTGTGGCCTGTCATCTGGTGTAATACCGGAGAAGTTTTGCCTTACCACAGCCTCCGGCAAGTCCGGGGGCTGTTTTATTTTCCATAAAGGAGTTGTTCCCTATGACTGTCAATGAAAAAATTGCCGCTTTGCGCGGTGAAATGGCAAAAGCCAATGTGGATGCGCTGATTATCCCCACCAGCGATCCCCATATGAGCGAATATATCCCCGAGGCTTGGAAGGCCCGCAAGGAATTCTCCGGCTTTACCGGTTCTGCCGGTACGCTGGTAGTGACTACCGAAGAGAGCGGCCTGTGGACCGATGGCCGGTATTTTATCCAGGCCGAGGGCCAGTTGTCCGGCAGCGAAATCAAACTGTTCCGGATGCGGGAAAAGGGCGTGCCCACTGTGGAAGAGTATCTGGCCGATACCCAGGCCGGTAAGACTGTGGCAGTGGACGGCACCATTTATCCCGCTTCCAGCGGCTTGCTGCTTCAGGAAAAGCTGGAAAAGGTGGGCGCTTCTCTGGTCAGCGAAGATTTGGTTATGCCCGTTTGGGAAGACCGTCCTGCACTGCCCCATACCCCTGCCTATGTGCTGGATGTGAAGTATGCCGGCCTTTCCCCCAAGGAGAAGCTGCAGCAGGTGCGGGAGAAGCTGGCAGAAAAGCATGCCGACGCCCAGCTGTACAGCACCCTGGACTGCGCCAACTGGCTTTCCAATGTCCGCGCATCCGATATTGCCTATAACCCCTTCGCCACCTCTTATGTGTTGGTGCTGAAGGATGAAGCCCGCCTGTATCTGGACGAGGACCGCCTGAGCGCTGAGGACATCGCTTATTTGAAGGAAACCTTCACTCTGCGCCCCTATGCAGCCATTACCGAGGATTTGTCCGGTGATTTGGGCGGCGCCAAAATGCTGGTGAACAAGGCCGCAATCAGCTATGACAACCTGCTGCGCCTGATGAAGAACGACACGGTTTCCATTGTCTATGGCACCGACGTGGTAGAGGCGCTCAAGGGCGTGAAGAACCCCACCGAGCTAAAAAATATCCGTGAAGCCCATGTGTGGGACGGCGTGGCACTGGCCAACTTCTGGGTGAAGCTGCAAAAGCGCATGGAAGCAGGGGAGACCGTCAACGAGTATGACGTGTGCCTGATGCTCTCTGCCGAGCGCGCCAAAATGCCCGAAAACAGAGGCGACAGCTTTGATACCATTGCAGGCTACGGCCCCAATGCGGCTATGATGCACTACGGCCCCACAGCGGAGAAGTCCGACGTGCTGCAAAAGAAGGGCTTTTTGCTCATCGATTCCGGCGGACAGTATCTGACCGGCACCACCGATGTGACCCGTACCTTTGTTTTGGGACCCATTACCGACGAAGAAAAAACCGACTTTACCCGGGTACTCAAGAGCCATATTCAGCTGGCCATGGCTGTGTTCCCGGAAGGAACTAAGGACGGTATGCTGGATTGCCTGGCCCGTCAGCAGGTTTGGAAATATGGTCTGGACTACCGCTGCGGCACCGGCCATGGCGTAGGCTTCTTTGGCGGCGTGCATGAAGGCCCCCAGAACTTCAGCCAGCGTTCTTCCGGCGTGCTGAAAGTGGGCATGACCATCACCGACGAGCCCGGTTTGTATATGGAAGGCAAGTACGGTATCCGCACCGAGAATATGCTGGAAGTGGTGTTCTGGAAGGAAACCGAGTATGGCCGCTTCCTGAAACTGGAGCCGCTGACTTTGTTCCCCATTGACCGTAAGGCCATTGATGTGGACATGATGACAAAAGAAGAGCTGGAGTATCTGAACGATTACCATCAGAAGGTATACAATGCTTTGGCGCCTCATGTGGAGCCTGAGACCCTGGCTTGGCTGAAGGAAGCCTGTCAGGCACTGTAATTTTAATACCCAATCACACCCGGAGTATCCTGATAGATGCTCCGGGTGTTTTTTATGCTTTTATATGGCGTTTTCGGCCTGACAGCCGGGGCCGTTTTCTTTTTTTTGTTATAACTGTACTATTGACATTCATACAGCTGTGTGGTACACTCTAACTGTACTAATACACATCATACACTTGAGAAAGGCGGTGAAACCATGAGCCTTTTTACCCTCAATCCCGCAGGAAGACAGCCTATCTATGAACAGCTGTATCAGTCGGTGGTCAAAATGATTGCCCTGGGCGTCTTTGCCGAAAATGAACAGCTTCCTTCCGTTCGAAGCGTTGCCCAGGAGCTGGGGGTCAATGTGAACACGGTGCAGAAGGCCTATCGGATGCTGGAAAGGGATGGCGTGATTGTGTCTTATCCCGGAAAGGGTTCCTTTATTGCATCGGGGGACAACGCCCTGCTGAAGCAGCAGGAAAGCGCTCGGGAGGCCTTGGTAGCGGCCGCACAAAACGCGGCGGAATGTGGGCTTTCGGAAGAGGAGATTGTCAGCTGTGCCCGGCAAGGGGCGCAAAAACGGAAAAATCATCAAGGGCTTTGAGAAAGGTGGGGATTCCATGATTGCAATTGAACAGCTGGTCAAGCGTTTTGGCAGCAAAGCCGCGCTGGACGGCATTACGTTACAAGTGGAAGAGGGCTCGGTGTTCGGCTTGGTTGGCTCCAACGGGGCGGGAAAATCAACCCTGCTGCGAACCATTGCAGGCGTATACCGGCCCGATGGCGGCACGATTTTGGTGGATGGACAGCCGCCTTATGAAAATAGCGGCCTGAAAAACCGGATTTTCTTTGTACCGGATTACCCTTATTTTTTGCCTCGGGCCACTTTGCAGGAGATGGCAGTTCTCCACCGGCGGGTGTATGTGCGGTGGAATGAGGAAAAATACCGGTCCCTGTGCCGTACCTTTGGATTGCAGGATGGCGAAAGGCTTCAAAACTTTTCAAAGGGTATGCAGCGGCAAGCGGCACTGATTCTGGCGCTGGCTACAGAGCCCGACTTTTTGCTGCTGGACGAAATTTTTGACGGCCTGGACCCGGTGGTGCGTCAGCTGCTGAAAAAACTGCTGGCCGAAGAAGTTTCCCTGAGAAGCATGACCGTCGTCATTGCCTCCCACAACCTGCGGGAGCTGGAGGACGTGTGTGACCATGTGGGATTTTTGCACCGGGGCGGCGTGCTCATGGAGCAGGAGCTGGACGATTTGCGGCTGGGGATTCACAAGATTCAGGCTGTGTTCCCCCATATGCCGGAAAAAGAGCAATTCTCCGGGCTGGATATTGTGCGGTGGGATACCCGCGGCTCGCTGGTGAACATGGTTGTGCGGGGAGAAGAGGAAGAAATCCTCAAGGAGCTGGAAAAGTGGAGTCCGGTGTTCTGTGAATCCCTGCCTTTAACGTTGGAGGAAGTATTTATTAGTGAAATGGAGGCGGCTGGTTATGACATCGACAACATCCTCTCGTGAATCCCTGCGGGAATGGAAAGCTCTGTATAGCTGGAATTTACGGAGAAGCCGGGGGCTTAGCCTGCTGTATTTGGGGCTGATTTTGCTGGCTGGGCCGGTACTTCTGTTTTTGGCGGGAAGCGTGTCCAGTACGGGGCTAAGCGGCACCGCAATTCGCAGTATGGCGACTGTAAGCGGTGGGTTGAGTCTTCCCATTACTATGATTTTTACGCTGGTATTTGCCATCCAGCGGCTGGGATATATGCATAATAAGCGCAGCGTGGACTTGTATCATGCCATGCCGGTTCGCCGGACGCCCATGCTGCTGTCTGCCTGGAGCGCGTCGCTGACGGCACTGCTGGTGCCTTTGCTGGTGGACGTAATACTCATGATTCTTTCGGCTATGATGTTGGGAGCCGGTGAAATAGGGCTGCTGGTCACAGAGTATTTCAGGATTTTTGGAAGCCTGATGTTCTTCTCGGTGGTGTGTTTGACCTTCTGTATGCTCATGGCCGTTTGCAGCGGCACAACGATGGATATGGTGATTTCCATTGTGCTCACCAACATTTTTTATCCCCTGGTCATCCTGATGATTATGCTGCTGGGTTCCTGGCTGCTGCCCGGATTCAGCGGAAATTATTCCCTGACGCTGATAACAGCGCTGGCTCCGTTCCCAGCCATGGTGATAGGAATGCTGATGGCAGGAGACTATATCGGGACTCTGTTCGGATACGATTATCCGGGGGATATTCCCGGAGTTTTCTGGGGCTGGTGGGTGGTCCTGTTGGTGCTTATGCTGGGAGCTTCCCTGTGGCTGTATACCCGCCGCAAAAGTGAGAGTGCCGAAAGCGAGCTTGCCTTCCCGGTGCCAAAAATTCTTCTGCGGTTCCTCTGCTCGGCCGGTGTGGGCCTGCTGGCCGGTATGATTTTCTATCTGGTCAACAGCAATGAAGCTGCGTTCTTTTTTGGATTCTTCTTTTTCTCCATTATGGCGCACGCCGTTACCGAAGCCCTGTATTCCCGTGGGCTCAAGCGGTTTGTACGCACGCTGCCCTCCTATGGCGCCATGGTGCTCTGCATCGTAATCTTATATTTGTGCGGGGCTACCGGATTTTTTGGGTATGACACCTGGATGCCCAGCGGAGTAAAGTCAGCTTCTGTTCATATGGGTTATAGCTCTAATTGGGGCTATCAGCTGAGTTCTGATTGGTCAGTGGAACAGACCCCCATTGAGTTGTGGTCGGATGACACGTACAGTAAGGCGATTGCAACCCGGGATAGTGTGACTTTTGAAGATTCCGATAATATCGCCACGGTACAGGAAATTCAAAAACTCCTTATCAGCAGCCGAAAGCATACCGGCAGTCCCTTCTATTCTTTTATGATAAACGGAAGCTCTGCCCGCTTTACGTACGAAACCAATTCCGGGACGGAAAGCCGCACAATCATTACCAACTCTAATAGTCAGGATTCCCAAGTAAAGCCTCTTTGGAAAAAGCTGGCTTCCAGCGATGAATGGAAATCTCAAACTTTGCCCTATGTTCTGGATGCGCAAAGTGTTTCCAGCCTGCGAATCACGCCCAATATACTTGTGGAAAATTTGGAAAACAGCTCCGAATATAGCGGATATAGTGAGTATAGCGATACCTATATGGAAGGAAACGAAGTTCAGGTACAGCCCACTCTGGAAGAGACAGAAAAGCTGCTGCAGCTTTTGCAGAAGGATGTACAGCGGGGAGATGTGTTTTATCAATATGAGACTGAGAAATGCCTGTATTTGGAGATAGACGCCAGCCGGGAATTTAAGCTGACCAAGGATAGCCCATGGTATGAACTGGCTCCAGAATATGAAGGCAAATGGGTACGACAGGTCTATACGTATGGTTCCTCGCAGTTGATAATTGCTCCTGAGATGGAAGAAACTTATGCCTATTTGCAGCAGCTGATGGAGAAGTATGGCGGGGAAAATATGCAATGAAACGGGTTTTGTGTCTGAGTCTGCTGATGGTGCTGATGCTGATCGGGTGCGCCCCAGCCGTGGTGGAAAATAACGGGCCGCAGTCCCAGTACACAGCAGGCCAGATTGTCCACCGGGAGCAGGGGACGGTAGCTTTTGGGTATGGGATGGAAGAGGTGTATCAGGCCGCGGAAAAATTTTGTGCGGGAGAGCGGCTTTTTCCAGCAGTATCCGGGAAACGGCGGGAAAGTTCGTTTTCGGGAATGTTATAGCGATGTACTTTATCTGTTTAGTTTGAAAAAAGGAGAGGCGCAGCTGGTACTGGAAGTTGGCCATACCCGTTGGCGCCTGTATATGGAAAGGACCTTTTGACAGGAGTGGCAGGTGACCGCCTGCCTTCCGGACGGCGGGGCCGATTATACGACCGGGAAAACATAACGTCATTCGCCGGTGGAATTATTTCGAGCGCTTCCCATGGTATACTGTAGCTGGAAAATAAAACCGCAAAGGAGGCGTACCATATGGCTCTATGGAGCTTGTGCTGTATCCCGCTGATGGCGTTGGGGACGGTGTTGTATTTTGCCTTTCAATACAGGGGAAAGAAAGGGGTTTCTCTGTTTTGGAAGTCGTTTGCCAGCGGCATGATGGTGCTGCTGTGTGGGGCAGGGCTGGTGATGGGAGGAAAAAGCCCTTGGGAGTCGCTGCTGTTTTGGGGGCTTGCGGCCTGCTGCGTGGCGGACTGCGTGCTGGAACTCCACTTCGTTTCGGGAATGGCGGCTTTTGGAGCGGCTCACGTGCTGTTTATTGTATGGATTGTGCAGCAGGGGAGGCCGGTATGGTACAGTATTCCCATATGGGTGGTGCTGTATGGGAGCACGGCCTTTTTGTACCGGAAGATTATCCCGACACTGGGGAAAAATCTGGTCCCATTTATGCTGTATCCGGCAGTATTGATGGCTATGGCTTCTCTGGCGCTGGTGCTGCCCTTTACGGCAGGAAAACAGTATTGGACAGCCGCTGTGGGAGCGCTGGTGTTTGCCATTTCCGATTTGCTGGTGGCAAAAGGCGTATTGGTGGGGAATTCCCGGGCTTGTCAGCATTTTACCCTGGCGCTGTATGATGTGGCGCTGGCAGGGCTTGCCCTGGCAGGCTTTTTCAGCCAGATGTCTTTCCCCAATTAACAATGCAGCCGGAAATCAAAACAAGCGGTCTCGGACAATTTGCCCGGGGCCGCTTTTGTGTATGGAGAAACGGGAAGGGAACCAAAAAGTCTGGGAAGGTATCTTGAAAAATCCCCGTTTTATTGACTTGTCCTTGGCGGAAAGATATACTGAGATTATCCCCACCAGGGGAATCCGAAAACCATGTGGAAAGGAAGGTCGTGAAAATGGATATTATCATTTGCCTCGATGACAGAAACGGTATGCTCTTCCATCACCGCCGCCAAAGCCGTGACCGAGAGGTCATTCGGGATATGCTGCAGGAGTGTGCAGGCCGGAAATTACTGGTCAGTCCGTTTTCTGCCGGGCTTTTTGAAAAAGGCGCCCGTGGGGTGATAGTTGTGGACAACCCGTTATCCCAGGCGCAAAAACAGGATGTCTGTTTTATCGAGGCGGAAGACATAACGCCGTATCGGGACAGCGTGGAAACATGGATTATCTATCGGTGGAACCGGCGGTATCCGGCCGATACCTGGTTTTCGATTGATTTACATGAGGATTGGAAGCTGGCGGAGACCACCGAGTTTGCCGGCTATTCTCATGAAAAAATAACAAAGGAGATTTATACAAGATGAAGAGAAAATGGTATGCCATACTGCCGGTTCTGCTGGCATTGACGTTTTTGTTCAGCGGCTGTTCTCAGATGGAGGGATGGGTTCCGGATTCTTCCTCCGGGCAGACCTCTGTCATTTCTTTGGAGAATCTTCCCGAATTCAGCGATTCCGCCTATGTGGAACTCAACGATAACCAGCCGGAATTTTCTGATGAGGAAAAACAGGACACCCAATCCTTCGAGACCTACAGCGAATTGGACAGCCTGGGCAGATGCGGCGTTGCGTTTGCCTGTATTGGACAGGATTTGATGCCGACAGAGGATAGAGAGAGCATCAGCCAGGTAAAGCCTACCGGCTGGCAGACGGTCAAGTATGACTTTGTAGACGGCAAATATCTGTATAACCGGTGCCATCTCATCGGCTTTCAGCTGACGGGAGAAAATGCCAATGAAAAGAATTTAATTACCGGTACCCGGTATATGAATGTGGAAGGGATGCTGCCCTTTGAAAATATGGTGGCCGACTACATCAAAGAAACGGACAACCATGTACTGTACCGGGTAACCCCTGTGTTTGAGAATCAGGAGCTGGTAGCCCGGGGGGTTCAGATGGAGGCCTGGTCTGTTGAGGACAAAGGGGACGGCATCTGTTATAATGTCTATGTTTATAATAACCAGCCCGGCGTTGCCATTGACTATGCCACTGGAAAAAGTGAGGAAATGGGAGAGGAATCCTCTCAGCAGGGGGAATCGTCCCAGGCCACGGAAGGGGATTACATTTTGAATATCAGTTCCCGGAAATTCCATTTGCCGGATTGTCCCTCCGTCGATAAAATCAAAGAAAAAAACAAGGAAGAATATCATGGCAGCCGCGAGGATTTGATAGAACAGGGATATGAACCGTGTCAAAGCTGCCATCCATAAAAGTCTTTTGCGTTCCTGCTGACAAAAGTTTTTATATAAACAAAACGGTCCCGGACAACTCGTCCAGGACCGCTTTTTATATAGGATTATGATATTTACTTTCGCTTATTTTTTATGGCTGCCGGTTTTACGGCTGAGATGCTTTTCCATCCGCCGGGAAATCTGCTTGACGAAAGCCAAATCCATGGCCGGAACATAGCCCCGTGCATGGAACAGATGCTTTACTCGAATCACGGTAAACAGTACGCCGGAAATCACAAACACAGCCAGTACGGCAACAAAGCCCATCAAGCCCGGGTCAACGCTGACAGCTTGTTCTTCCGGAGCCACTACCGCAGCTTTTACCTTCGGCATGGTTTTTTCTTCCAGAGGGACTGTTTCTAACAGCAGGGACTGTGCCAGCTGTGTTCCCTGTTCGGAAGCAGCTTCTTCTGCAGCAGCTTTTTCTTCGGCTGCCTTCTTTTCGGCCTCTGCCTTAGCCTTTGCTTTGGCTTCTTCCTCGGCCTTCTTGCGAGCTTCTTCCTCAGCAGCCTTTTTAGCCGCCTCTTCTTTGGCTGCCTTGGCTTCTGCAGCAGCCTTTTCCGCAGCAGCT
>OBYM01000429.1_pt1 | contig 23679 bp, 25 predicted proteins | sample 1538191 | NCBI WGS metagenome assembly OBYM01 (sample SAMEA2580165, study PRJEB22360) | human gut metagenome | biome: human gut; feature: human-associated habitat; material: faeces | place: Denmark | collected 2008/2010 | reverse complement strand
CGTGGAAGGACCGCCGCGCCCTCCCCCGCCAGCTACGCCATCCGATTCGCCGCAGGCTTCCCCGGTATCCGAATGGTCCTCTCCGGCATGAGCAACATGGCCCAGATGGAAGATAACCTCAGCTACATGAAGGACTTCAAACCCCTGAACGAGCAGGAAATGGCCGCCGTCAACAAGGTCCAGGAGATTTTCCACAAGATGCACCTGATCCCCTGCACCGCCTGCCGGTACTGCGTGGAGGGCTGCCCCAAGCGCATCTCCATCCCGGATCTGTTCGCCGCAATGAACGTCAAAGTGGTCTACCACGACTGGAATGCTGATCGGCACTATACCCTGCACACCGCCAACGGCGGAAAAGCCTCTGACTGCGTGAAATGCGGCAAGTGCGAGGCCATCTGCCCCCAGCACCTGCCCATCCGGGAATTGCTGGTGAAAGTCGCCGAGAATTTCGAGACAAAATAAGGATATTCCCCCGGCAAACGCAGAAATGCCCCCGCTGCAGACGCAGCAGGGGCATTTTTCGGTAGTTTATTTGGTATAGTAGGGGTCCAGCCACCAGCAGAAATCATTCCGGGCCCGCATATCGCTGCTCCGTCTCTCTCCGTTGGGGTAGAAGAATACAAACTCGCCGCCGCAGAAATTCACGTTGTACGAATCCGCAACTCGGGTGGTGTCCGTCAGGAAGTTCCAGTAGATATAATGTTCATCGTACTTATCCTTCATCACAAACCGTTCCCGATGCAGCGCATCGCTGTAATCGTACCAGGGACAGCCTTCTTTTGTACAGTCCTCTCTGTACTGGTCATAGCTGACATATTCTCCATCGTTCAACAGCGCATAGTACGCCTGGGGTGTCACATACTTGCTTTCCACCCAAATGCAAGGCTCCGTCCAGGAGTCCCGCATATCCTGTGCGGCATTCCACTCCATGATGCGATATTGTACTTCCACATTTGAGATCACATCTATATCATGGGCAGCGCCATAGACAAATTTCCCATCTCTCCGGGCACGGGGCAGGTCGTCCAGCATCAGGTCCACCGTACCGTCCGGCAGATAAAGCCGGTAAATGCCGTCGTGTTCCTCATCCACGCCATCCAGAAAATAAACGCATTGGTCGAGAAAGTCGCCATCCTGGAGCCGCCCATCCGGGCTTTCCCGTAGGACCTCATATTCCCCGCTGGGGTACATCATGACCAGCTTCGTTCCGTCCTCGGTAACGGCCATGAACCGCTCTCCATCGCCGGAGGGATAATCAGTGGGTTCCGGGAACATAAACGTGGCCGTCTTGGTCTTTTTGTCAAAATAATAGGGGCAGCCCTCGGTACCGGCCTCAAATTCACCGGATTCTACCTCCTCCGGCCGGACGCTACTGACGTACCAGGGGACCTCAAAGGGGAGACGGTCCCAGGTGTAGCCATTTTCTGTCTCGATTACTTTGGTCGCCGCAACGTGTGAGAAATAGGTGTCGTGGTCCTCCACAACAGGCTCGGTGGGCGCTGTGGTAGGCGGCTGCGTGGCCACAGTGGTCGGAGCCGTGGTGGGTGCCGTGGTGGGCTTGGCGGTGGGGGCAGTAGTCATAGACGGGGCCGTCGTTTCCGCCGGGGCCGCCGCACATCCGGCCAGCAGCGCCGCCAACAAGAGCAGGGCAATCAGCTTTTTCATGGGTCGTTCCTCCTTTATGTTTTGGGATTCTAAAGTTATCATACTCAGAAAAATCTTCCATGTCAATATGATTTTATAAATTCGTCGTTCTACACAATCCGCATGAAGAAATCTTGTTTTTTCGAGTTCCGAACTGGCTATTTTGACGAAGTAGGAAGCCCGGACCTTCCAGAAAAGCCTTCTCCCTGAGGAGAAGGTGCCAGCCCGCAAGGGCTGACGGATGTGGGGTGTCTCGTTTTTTGAGCGGTCCAAAAATCCCACCGGGTCCCCTCCACACCCGGCCCCTTCGGGGCCACCCTCTCCAGCAGGAGAGGGCTTGGCTCAGAAGTACCGACTCCCGGCGAGGCGCTGCCTCCCCTGTGTAGGGGGAGCCATTGGCTGGTGCGTTGTCGGCAGCCCCTACCGCCCCTCATCCGGTCCGGCTTGAGCCGGACCACCTTCCAGGCTATTTTGCGCCACGCCGGAAGTCGGCACGTCCTGGGAAAGGCTCCCCAGAAAAGCATCCGCCCCGTCGGTTCGACCATTTTCCGTTGCTATTTTCAGGGAAAGTCCATAGAATAGAGTACCGGAACGAAGTTCAGCAGAGGTGATTCCTTTTGGTTATCCTTTTTGCGGTCTGCTATCTGATTCTCCTGCGCGGCAAATGGCAGCGGTAAACGAAAAAAGAGCATCTGCAGCGCAGATGCTCTTCTTTTGGAGGTACCGCCCAGATTTGAACTGGGGAATGAAGGTTTTGCAGACCTTTGCCTTACCACTTGGCCACGGTACCATTCTTTGATTATGAAAGAAGGAACGCAATACGGCGTTCCTATCTTCTTTGTTGGAGCGGGTGACGAGGCTCGAACTCGCTACCTCCACCTTGGCAAGGTGGCGCTCTACCGGATGAGCTACACCCGCATCTCTGGTGCCTCCGGTCGGAATCGAACCAACGACACGCGGATTTTCAGTCCGCTGCTCTACCTACTGAGCTACAGAGGCATATTGAGCAGAGCTTCCGCTCTGCTCGATGCGTAAAAATATGGCGACCCGGAACGGACTCGAACCGTCGACCTCCAGCGTGACAGGCTGGCGTGCTAACCGACTGCACCACCGGGCCAGATAAATGGTGGGAACAACAGGGCTCGAACCTGTGACCCCATGCTTGTAAGGCATGTGCTCTCCCAGCTGAGCTATGCTCCCTTCGTGTCGCTTTTGCGTTGCTCACCTCAGCGACGGGGTTCATTATACACGCTCGCCCCCGTTTTGTCAACCCCTTTTTTCGCAAAAATCCATCTTTTTTTCGCAGGACGTTTTGTGTTCCAAAGCTGTCCGTCCGCTTGACATGTTTCCCGGAAAATGTTATACTGGACACCTATGGAGAGTTGTCCGAGTGGTTTAAGGAGCCAGTCTTGAAAACTGGTGATGGGGAGACCCACCGTGAGTTCGAATCTCACACTCTCCGCCATAATGCCACCGTAATTTTGATAGAATTACGGTGGCATTTTTCTATGTCCGAAAACCGCTTGAAATAAGGCTTTTCGGCTGTTTCAGCGCATAAGTGAACCCCGCTGCAGAGCAATTCTGCGGCGGGGTTTTGTGCTTTATATGGGTTTTGTGGCTTTTTTGTCGTTGCAATCGTTAAACAGCTGGGGTAATCGTTGAATTATTGGAGTATTCGTTAAACTACCGAGGTAATCGTTAAACAGCCGAGTTCTGATAATACTCCTTATGAGAAAATCGGCGATGAAGTACGGTCGCTAGCGGATGAGGTGCCATTCAACATCCCCGATTCGTGGGAATGAGTGCAGCTGAGAACGGTTATTGAGCAACAATCCAGGCAAGATATGACACCCGACAAATATAATGACAGTAGGAAGGGCATTCCGTATATTACAGGTCCCTGCTGCGGCAGGGGTTTATAAATATTACATGAGTGGGTACCGCCATGCCCTGCTTGCCAAGTATGTTTTCGGTATCTTCATTTGTAACTTTTCTTTGAAATCCATTGACAGTGGCGAACACAAAGAGTATAATTATGACTGAAAGAACAAAAGCGGTCAAAATGTTTTGGGGGTTATCACTTGGCGTTTACAGAACAGAAAAATGAAATGATCCGCAAGGATTTATTAGACGAAGCGTTGCGTTGTGCTGTGACCGTTGGGATTCGGAAAACATCGGTGGAGCAGCTGACGGAGGCCGTTGGGATTTCCAAGGGGTCATTTTACAAATTCTTTGAATCCAAGGAGCTGCTGTTTTTCGCTGTACTGGAGGATATCCATACCGAGTGCTTCGCGGCAGCGCAGAAGTCCTTACAGGAGAACGCAACCCTGCTTCCTGCCGACCGCGCGGCAGCGGCGATCCTGGCTGCCTGCCGTTGGCTCTCCAAGACAAAAGCTTTTGTGTTCATCGAAAATGACGCAGATTTTCTTCTGCACCGGCTGCCGGAGGAAGTGAAAACCGCCCACTACCACGATGACGAGACACACATCCGTACCCTGCTGGAGATGGGCGGCTTGCAGCCCAAGGGCGGTATGGCGCTGGCTGCCGCCACAGTGCGGGGCTTGATTTTAACCATCTCCCATCAGGAGCAGATTGGGGCGCTTTACCCGCAGGTGCTGGAAACGCTGGTGCGGGGCGCCTGCCGGGAGCTATTTGCATAAGCGGAAAAGCCGCAGTGATGCGGCTTTTCAAAAGGGATACAGTTAGCTTGCTCTAACTCACTTGCGTCATCTGTGTGAGTTAGAGGAGTTTAACATCTCGTTGTGAGGGCGAAATCATGAGAAACAGTCAAAATTTCTGGGATAAAAACGCCGGGCGGTACGACCGCTTCATGCGAAAGGATGCCGCAGCTTATGAGCAGATGTACGAGCTGCTGCGCCCCGTGGTGCGGCACAAAACCGTGCTGGAGCTGGCCACAGGCACGGGAGTGATCGCCAAAAACATTGTAAACAGTGCCGCTCATATAGAGGCCACAGACGCTTCGCCGGAGATGATTGCAGAAGCGAAGCGGGACAACCGATCCGCCAAGCTGCATTTCTCCGTGCAGGATATGTTCCACCTGCCTTATGCCGACGAAAGCTTTGACGTGGTCATCGTGGCCAATGCGCTGCATATCGTGCCGGAGCCGGAGAAGGCATTGGCTGAAATTCGGCGTGTGCTGAAGGACGACGGCGTGTTGGTTGCGCCGACCTTTACCCACGCGGACAACTCCTTTTTGGGGAAGGTCAAAGCATTTTTCATGAAGCTGGCGGGCTTTCCGCTGCACAGCAAATGGACGAGTGCAGATTATCTTTCGTTCCTGCGGGAAAACGGCTGGATGGCGCGGAAAAGCACCGTGCTGAAAGCGTCCTTCCCACTGACCTACGCAGAGTGTGTGAAATCGGAGGGATGAACCATGCAGATATTGGAACACGGGCAGGAACATGAGCGGACGCTGCTGTTTTTCCCCTGCACGGCAGAGCCTGTATGGGCCTTTGCCGACACAATCGCGCAGCTTTCTCAGAGATGGCATGTTTTTCAGGTGGTGTATGACGGCCATCAGCCGGAGTACCCCGGGGACTTCACCTCGGTTGAGCAGACTGTGGATGAGGTGATTTCTTATCTGAAATCCCGCAGCGTCTCCCGTCTGGACGGGGCCTATGGCTGCTCCATGGGCGGTGCCTGCCTGACCCGTATGCTGGCATTGGGGGAAATGCCCATCAGCCGAGCCATCATCGACAGCGGGATCACGCCCTATCAGCTGCCCTACCCGGTGCGAAAGCTGCTGCTTTGGCGGGATATTGTGTCCTTTAAAATGGCGGCGAACAATAGAAAAATTCTGGAAGCGGCTTTTCCACCGGAACGGTTTACCCCTGCAGGGCATGACCCTAAAAAAGAGTACGATGCCATGGAAGCCTATCTCAAGACCTTCTCTGTCCGGTCGATCCGCAATATATTCTGGTCTGCCAACAACTATGCGCTTCCGAAGCGCCCTGCGAAAATTGGCACAAAGATTACCTACTGGTACGGTGACGACGAAAAGAAGGAGCGCAAGCGGGATATCCGGTTCATCAAGGCTTATTTCCCCCAGACACGCATTCACGGCATCCCCAGGATGGCCCACGCGGAGCTGGTGATGGTGCATCCGGAGAAATTCTGCTGGTATGCGGAAAAATTTCTGACTTTGCAAACGGAGGGAGTATGACATGAAAGAAAAAATCAAGCTCTCCGGCGTGCCGGAGACCATGCTGCAAACCGTTTACGCAAGGGCGAAAGAGAACAACGGCAGAGGTGCGATCCACGACGCAAAAGCGGAAGAACTCATCGAAAAGCTGGACTATGATTTTTCCCTTGCGGACAAGGATACGGCCATGCGCAGCGGCGTGATTGCCCGAACCATTGTGCTGGATAAGCTGACAAAATCGTGGCTTGCATCGCATCCCGGCGCGGTGGTAATCGACATCGCCTGCGGGCTGGACACCCGCTGTTACCGGATGGCAGGTTACGCGCATTGGTATAACCTCGACCTGCCGGAGACGATGGCGGTGCGGGAAAAGCTTCTGCCGGAAAGCGGCACGATTTCGCAGATTGCTATGTCCGCCATGGACGATTGGGGTGGCGAAATCAGTGAGCTCAGCGAGCAGAATGTGCCGGTGCTGATCGTCATCGAGGGGCTGACCATGTACCTGAACGCAAAAGATGTGCAGCAAATTTTTAAGGTGATTTCCAGCCGTTTTTCCAAAGCAACCGTATTTGTGGAAACGATGAATCCGATGATTGTGAAGCGCTTTAAGGAAAGATCCATCGAAGGCAGCCATGCAAAATTTACTTGGGGAATCAAGAATGGGAAAGCACTTGCCGAACTGCTGCCGGGTTTTCGATTCGTCGAGGAACACAGCTTGACGGAGGGCATGGCGGTATTTGCACCGATTTATAAACTGCTGGACAAGCTACCCGCTGTGCGGAATATTTCCAATAAGATCATCGTTCTGGAAAAGGAGTTGTAGAAGATGTCATTCTTTGAAAACACCCGCAAACCCGTGGGTCTCGGCGGGAAGCTCATGGTGGTCATGATGAACCTCGGTCACAGTCCTGTGGCCCGGTGGGGACTTCAATTTTTAGAGCTTGCGCCGGACGCCAAGGCGCTGGACTGCGGTTGCGGCGGTGGGGCGAACATCAAGAGACTTCTGAAAAAATGCCCGGAGGGTATTGTCAAGGGCATTGACTATTCGCCCGTCAGCGTGGAGAAATCCCAAAAGGTCAACGAAACCGCCATAGCGGAGGGCCGCTGCACCGTCCTGCAAGGCAGTGTGGCGGATATGATCTTCGCAGATGACTGGTTTGATGCGGTCACGGCCTTTGAAACGGTCTACTTCTGGCCTGATCTGCCGCAGTGCTTTCGGGAGGTCTGCCGGGTGCTGAAGCCCGGCGGGACCTTCCTCATCTGCAACGAGAGCAGTGGCGACACGGACAAGGATGAGAAGTGGACGGAGATCATCGGCGGTATGACCATATACAGCGGCGATGAGCTGAAAACATTTCTGGAAAACGCTGGATTCTGCAATGTTCAAATCCATAAAAACAAAATGGGCTGGCTCTGCGTGACAGGACAGAAGCGGGAGGAATAAGGAATGCTGCTGCAAACGATTCTGGAAGGACTGGGGCTGGGGGCGCTGCTGGTCTTGGTGTGCGCTGTCGGCATCCACAAGGGCGCTGTCGGCATGGCGCATTTGTATGACGAAAAGGTGCAGGAGCGATGCATCGCACTGGGGCTGACCACAAAGGAAAAGATCAAGCAAAGCTCGCTGCGCTTCAAGCTGATCTGCGTTCCGGGATATCTTGCTTATGTGCTGATTTTCGTGTATGCCATCAACGGCGCACATACATTTTGGGACGGCTTCTGGCAGTGCTTTGTAATCCTGTCTGTGATGAATCTCATCGACCGGCTTGGCATCGACGGCTATTGGGTCGGACACACCAAGGCGTGGGTAATACCGGGGACAGAGGATCTGATGCCGTACATCTCAAAAGCCGATAAGCAGAAGAAATGGCTGTTCGGAACCGTGGGAATGGCCGTGATTTCCCTGCTCCTTGCGGGACTCGGGCTGCTGCTGTAAGGAGGAAATACCGATGTCAAAGAAAGCGACCGAATTTCAGAAAAGAGAAATGAGCAAGATGTACCGCGGCAAGGAAATATTCAAGCCGCTGAACACTGGCTGGGTGGATGAGCACGTGGCCTGTGTGCGGGAGTGGGTGGCTAACATCTTCTTCTATCGCAAGGGTGACACCACCATCATGATCGACGCCGGGTACAACTATGACCGGCTGGCGGAAAAGATGGGCTGGCTGGGTATTGACCCGCAGTCCATCCGGCACATCCTCATCACCCATCAGGACACCGACCACGTGGGCGCGGTGGAATTGGACAGTCCCGGGCTGTTCCGGAACGCAAAGCTCTATATCGGCGAGATTGAAAACCATTATCTTACTGGTGAACTCCGCCGCAAGGTGATCTATCACCTCTATAAGCTGCCGCAGGTCACTATCAACAATGAGAAGGTGCTGCTTACAGACGGGCAGATTCTGGATATCGACGGGATCAGGATCGAGTGCTTTCTCGTCCCCGGCCACACCTGGGGGCATATGGTCTATCTCATCGACGACACGTATCTTTTTACCGGCGATACCATCTGGTTCGGGGCCGACGGCGGCTACAGCTTCATTTCTGCGCTGGCGGAGGATAACAAGCTGGCGGTGAAGTCGCTGGCGGCGCTGGAGCAGAAGCTGCAAAGCCGTGGATTACACCCGCTGTTTCTCACCGGTCACACCGGCTGGACGGACAACTTCGAGTTCTCCTTTGCCCATAAGGACAAGCTTTGCTCACCGTTCCAAAAGCGGGTTCCCGACCCCACCGCGCCTTATGACGCTTATGATGAATCGGACGACACGGAAAAAATGGCAAAGAGCGGGTTCCTGAAGGGAGTGGGAAGATGAAAGTTTATTCCTTCGGTGCGGAGCACGCGCCGGTCATCCTGCTGCTCCCCGGCACCTGCTGCCACTGGAAGGGCAATTTTGGACGGGTCATTCCGCTGCTGGCGGACAGCTATCGCGTTCTCTGCATCAGCTACGACGGCTTCGATGAGACGGAACATACCGAGTTTCCCACTATGCCGGAGGAAACAGAGAAAATAGAAACTTACATTCAGGAGCATAGCGGCGGACATATCCGGGCGGCCTACGGCTGCTCGCTGGGCGGCTCCTTTGTAGGGCTGTTGGCGGCGCGGGGGAATATTCATATGGATTACGGAATTCTCGGCAGCTCTGATCTTGACCAAGCATCTCCCATTGCGGCAAAGCTGCAAACAAATCTGCTGCTGTCGCTGATCTACCCGGTGATACGGGGCGGACGGTTCAAGAGTCGATTACTGCAAAAACGCCTCACGCAGCGAAAGTCGGAAATGGGCGGTTATGTGCAAGCGTTCATGGAGATGCTCGGCGGCGCACGACCCTATGTGACCGTGCAGAGCTGCAAGAATCAGTTCTATTCCGACCTTATCACCCCGCTGCCGGACAAGATCAACGTTCCGGGAACAGAGATTCATATTTTCTATGCGCTCAAAATGGGTGAGAAATACCGCGAGCGCTATGAACAGCATTTTGCCCGCCCTATTTTTCACGAACAGGACTTGCAGCACGAGGAGCTGCTGGCCTGTTATCCGGAGCGCTGGGCACAGTTGGTGAAGAGCATCATAGGAGGGAAAAGCAATGAAACATCTGCACTTTAATGTGGAGACCGCCGGCTTTTACGGCGCATATTGGGCGTGTAAAACACCCTCTAACTGTGCCATGATCGCCATGATTGGGGATGATCCGGAGGATTACATGGCTCGTTCCTGCGTGAAATGGCTTTTGAAGCAGGACATCAATGTCCTCACCATGTCCCCGGCAAAAAAGGATTATGGTCATCACAACTATCCATTGGAGCGTGTGGAGGCAGCAATTAACTGGCTGAAAAACCACGGTATCCGCAAAATCGGTATTGCGGGTGCATCTACAACGGGCACACTGGCGTTGACAGCGGCAACCTACTTTTCGGATATTACCCTGACCATCGGCATGACACCCAGCGATTTTATCTGGCAGGGATTCATGCAGGGCAAGAAAGATGGTTGCAAAGAATGGCCTATTGAGGGGGAATCTCTCTTTTCCTACCAAGGAGAGCCTTTGCCCTATATGCCATTTGTTTATCAGCACCCGCAGTATTGGAAGTGCATTGCCACCGAAACCAAGCGTACCGGCGATATGGTCAACTCATGGAAGCTTTTTGACGATTCCGAAAAGGCACACCCTATTACAGAAGCCGAGTTCATCAAGGTAGAAAATATCAAGGGTAAGCTCCTGCTCATTGGCGCAGAGGATGATGTGCTGTGGGACACAGCGAAATACATTCGGCGCATGGAAAAACGATTGACAGAGCGCCCACACACCTGCGAGGTAGAAACAGCGGTATATCCTTATGCTACGCACTTTGTTTTCCCCGAAGGACTGATGAAGATCATACTGCCTGTTGGGGCGAGTCTGTTTGTGAAAATGGCGTTTCAGAGTGCGAAGAAGCATCCGAAAGAATGCAAGTCGGCTCGTGTGGATATTGATCGGCGTATCACCGCCACCATTGAATCATGGAAGAAGGCTACGATATGAAATACATAGGAATGCCTTTGGGAATATGGTTGTTTTTTAGGAAATCCTTTCAGTGGAATTTGACTGCCGTGTTTGAACTGACGCCGACGGAAGCCCAAGCGGTCATGGTGGAATCAAAGGGAAAATACAAAGAAATCATCCGGAACCTGCCCAAATTTGAAAAAGGCGACCGTTTTCAGATGAACATCGTGGGTTGCGCCATGCTCGGTGCGGTGGTGCTTTCCATGCCCAGCTGCCCCGGTGTGGAAAAGCTGACGGTCTATTACCGCCAGTCCATGATGACAACACCGATGAGACGGTTTTGCCGCATGAGCGGAAAGCGTAAATTTACGCCAAAAGACATCGATGGCATGAAGAAAACCGCCGCTTTCCGTGCCGCTGACCGCAACCCGTACTCGTGGAACATGGAGTATCTACCTTATGCCGATGACAGCGGATACGAAGCAAGGTTCACGAAATGTGGTATCTGTACTCTGATGCAGGAGTTGGGGCTTTTTGACCTTGTTCCAGCTATGTGCGCTTTGGACTACGCCATGAGCGAAGCGAGCGGCACATCAAAATTTGTGCGGGAATGTACCCTTGCGGGCGGCGATGCCTACTGCGACTGCGGCTACAAAAGGAGAACCTGATATGAAAATTATCATCGCTTTTGCATTTTACTTTCTTTACTGGTTCTGCTTCTTTCTCGGCACAGGCACGGACAGGAAGAACCTTGCCGGACTCCGTTCCTATCCCGATGCCGTCCAGAAAGCGGTACAAGAACATCCAGTGCTGGGGAAAGCTGCACCGCAGGAGAAATCCATCATAGCTATTCTGCTTGGCAATTTGCTTCTTTTTACAGTCGTGTTTTCTGTTTTAGGGTTGGCATTGAAAAATATCCTCGACTTGAACAGCTTTGGAACAGCCTTTTGGTTTTTCTGACCCTGGGCGAAGGGCTGGGAGTGTTTGATCTTGTCGTCATTGACCTGCTGTGGTGGCGAAATACCAAGCGTATCCGCTTCTCCTTCCTGCCGGAGCAATCCCACTATCAAGACCCCACCAAGCACATCAGCTCTTTCCTGCGGGGTATCCCGCTGTTTGCGCTGGTAGCAGTATTGTCGGTGGGAATCGTGTACTTATATTATAAATCCGGAAAGGAATCTGAAAATGAAGGCGAAGTGCCACAATCTTATGGATACACCCAAGCAAAATGACAACCGATACATAACGACTACCTATTCCGTATACACAAGGCCAGTAAAACGGAAATCAATGACGTTTTATTTCGTATACCCTCTAACCACTATTTCAGTACCTGATACATCGAAATGCTCATAGCTGTGGATTATTCACTGAGATATGACAGGTTGAAAAACCTTAAATTTTCAATAAAAAAAACACTCGATTATACGAGGAGGGATGATGTATATGGCTGCGTTTTACGGAATACTGCTCCCGTTCCTTGGGACAATATTGGGAGCAGGCTGCGTATTCTTTTTGAAAAGGTCACTTGGAGTACCGGTACAGCGGGCATTGACCGGCTTTGCCGCAGGGGTCATGGTGGCGGCGTCTATCTGGAGTCTGCTGATTCCGGCTATGGAACAGGGGGCGGATATGGGCAAAGGTGCGGTGATTCCTGCCGCAGTCGGTTTCTGGGTTGGCATCCTGTTCCTGCTGATTTTGGATAGGCTCATCCCACATCTGCATCGCAATGCTGACCAGCCGGAAGGTGTAAAAAGCGGATTCGGCAGGACAACTATGATGCTACTGGCAGTAACGCTCCATAACATTCCCGAAGGAATGGCAGTAGGCGTGGTCTATGCAGGCTTTTTAACCGGAAACGGGGAAATCACCGCAGCGGGTGCATTGGCATTATCCCTCGGTATCGCCATTCAAAACTTCCCGGAGGGCGCTATTATATCTATGCCTCTGCGGGCAGAGGGAATGAAGAAAGGGCAAGCCTTTCTAAGCGGTGTCCTATCCGGCATTGTAGAGCCGCTGGGGACGGTGTTAACAATTCTTGCAGCACAGTTTGTTGTCCCCGCTTTGCCGTATTTGCTGAGTTTTGCCGCAGGAGCTATGCTCTATGTGGTAGTGGAAGAACTGATTCCTGAAATGTCTGCCGGAAAGCATTCCAACATCGGTACAGTATCCTTTGCGTTGGGATTCAGCGTGATGATGGTGCTGGATGTGGTGTTGGGATAAGAAGCCAGACCGTCAAGAAAAGTTTTTCGCCAAATGGAGTGAAAATAACAAATCGGATTAGAAAGCAAACAAGAAAATCAGTATAATTACTATGAAAGCCGTAAAGAGCGGCTTTCCTTAATCAGTATGGGTTAGCCTTCTCTAACCCGCTTGCAAGGAGGTGTTAATTTGGAAAATGAATATAGTCCATGGGCGATGTTTCACAGTACGGACATGGGCGACAATCTGGAAGAAGTGGTTGAGACCGAGGATTGCAAGGTACTGCGGATGAATGATCCCAGCGGCGATGGTCTTATGACCATCTATCGGGTTTTTGACGGCGTTTATCTCATGTATAACGACTTTCACATGACCCATTGTTACAGCCGTTTTAACAGTTCGTCCCGCATCTTCTGCATCGACCATTGTCGGGAAGGACGCATTGAGCATCGGACGGACAAAGATATGCGGTATTACATGGAACAGGGCGATTTGCGAATGGATCGCCGGGTGCACCATAGCGGCGATATGTATTTTCCTGTGTCTCACTATCATGGTATCACGGTTGGCTTCTTCCTCGATCATGCGGAACAATCCGTGCGGGAGGCAATGCCTGGTGTGTCCTTTGACTTATCGGCATTGGCAGACAAGTTCTGCGGTAAGGACAGCATCTATATTTTGCGCAAGCATCCTTCCATCGAGCATATCTTCTCCGAGCTTTACAATGTTCCGGCAAGGATACGCATGGACTATTTCAAAATCAAGGTCATGGAGCTACTGGTGTTCCTGCGAGCTTTGGAACTGTCCGAGTACAAGGATGAACGCCCGTACTTCTATTCCAGCCAAACTGAGAAGATCAAGGCGGTACATAAGCTGCTGACCGATGATTTGACCCGAAATTACACCACCGAAGAACTGGCAAAGCAATTTGATCTCAGCACAGCGACCCTGAAAAACGGCTTCAAGGGTGTGTATGGCAGCCCCATCTATACCTATATCCGCAACTACAAGATGAATGTGGCAGCGTCCATGCTGGTAACAGACCGTAAAAAGCGGATTATTGAGATTGCATCTGCTGTCGGCTACGATAACCCTAGTAAATTTGCAGCGGCTTTCAAGGAAATCTTTGATATGACCCCTGCTGAATACAGAAATGACAGGAGGTAGGACATGAACACAAAAATAAAACGCTCCACAGCAACGTGGATCTGGGACTTTGCGGGAGGATATCGCTCCCGTTATGTACTCAGCGTACTCAGTGCTGTGTGCGGCGTGATCTGCGGCATTTTGCCCTATTTCGTCATGGCGAATATGATTGGCGATTTACTGGGTGGATGCCGGGACATGAATATTTACTTACAACACTGCCTTGTGATGGCGCTTCTTTGGGTGGGGCGATGCGGCTTTCACAGCATTTCCACCACGCTTTCTCACAAGGCGACCTTTGCGGTATTGGGCAACATCCGCAAACGGGTATGTGAGAAGCTGACCCGTGTGCCGCTGGGGACGGTGCTGGATATGCCCTCCGGCTCGGTGAAAAATGTGCTGGTGGAGCGCATCGACAGCATCGAAACCACGATGGCACATATCATCCCGGAATTTACATCAAACCTGCTGGTTCCCATTGCTCTTTTGGTATATCTCTTTGTACTGGATTGGCGCATGGCATTGGCGGTACTGGTGACAGTGCCTATTGGGTTTGGCTGCTACGCCCTGATGACCCGTGGCTATGCCGAAAGCTATCAGAACACCGTGGATAAGACGAAGGTGCTCAATGATACGGCGGTGGAGTACATCAACGGTATCGAGGTCATCAAGGCTTTCGGCAAGGCGCAAAGCTCCTACGAAAAGTTCGTGGTTGCCGCTAAAGAGGGGGCTTCCTGCTATGTGGAATGGATGCGGCGGTGCAATATCTATTTCTGCATCGCAATGTCCGTTTTCCCGGCAACTATGGTCGCAGTTCTTCCCATTGGAGGTGTGCTGTTCCGTGCCGGTACTCTGGATGCCAACACTTTTATTCAGGTCATTCTCTTTTCCGTTGGTCTGATTGCGTCGCTCATTACCGTCATGTCCTATGGCGACGATCTGGCAAAGCTGGGGACAATCATCGGAGAAGTGACCGACATTTTGGAGCAGGAGGAACAGGAACGTCCTCAGACATCCACTTCCGTGCCGAAAGATAATGATATTGTGCTGAAGGATGTTACCTTCGGTTACCAGGAAAAAGAGGTGCTGCACGGCGTCTCCATGGAAATCAAAGAGGGTACGGTCAATGCCCTCGTTGGTCCTTCCGGCAGCGGGAAATCCACCATTGCCAAGCTCATTGCAGGCCTGTGGGATGTGAAAGGCGGCAGGATTACCCTTGGTGATGTGGATGTTCGTTCCATGACTCAAGCAGACTACAATCGGTACATTGCCTATGTTTCACAGGATAACTACCTATTTGACACCACGGTTATGGAAAACATCCGTATGGGCAACCAGAGCGCAACGGACGAAGAAGTCATTGAGGCGGCCAAGAACAGCGGTTGCCATGACTTTATTATGAGTCTGGAAAATGGTTATCAGACTGTTGTGGGCGGTGCCGGTGGGCATCTCTCCGGCGGCGAGCGCCAGCGCATCGCCATTGCCCGTGCCATGCTGAAAAACACACCGATTATCATTCTGGACGAAGCTACCGCTTTTACCGACCCGGAGAATGAAGCCCTCATCCAATCCTCCGTAGCCAAACTGACCCGTGGCAAGACCCTGCTGGTCATTGCCCACAGGATCTCCACCATTACGAACAGCGACAAAATCTTCGTGGTGGAGGACGGAAATATCCGGGCAACCGGAACCCACGAGGAACTGCTCAAAAAAGATAAACTATATGCCGAGATGTGGCGTTCTCACATTGCCGTGCGGGATACTGCGGAAGGAGGTGCACAAGTATGATCCGGATTTTCAGACGGTTTTTTGATTTTTGCGGCGAGACCAATAAACGCAAATTTACAAAATCCATTTTCCTCGGTGTGCTAAAAGCACTGTTTGAGGCTTTGAAGATTCCTGCTATCGCCGTGACATTGCAGGGTGTTCTGAGTGGGAATCTGACAGCTCAGCACATTCTGCTATCCCTTGGCATTATGCTGTTCAGTATCGCAGGCAATGCTTTTGCAAATTACCGCTCCACCATGCTCCAATGCGAAGCCGGTTATGGTACCTGCGCCGACAAGCGCATTGAAATTGCCGAACACCTGAAATATCTCCCGATGGGCTACTTCAATCAGAATAGTCTCGGCTACATCACCTCCGTCGCCACCAACAGCATGGAGGCTCTGGCGGATGTAGCTACCCGTGTGGTCATGATGGTGACCCAGGGCATTTTGACCACGGCGGTGGTCGTGTTGATGATCTACACCTTTGATCTGCGTATCGGCGGTATTGCAATTTTGGGTGTTCTGCTGTTCTTTGCCGTCAACTCACTTTTGCAAAAGAAAGCAAAGGAAATTGCGCCGACCAAGGATGCCTCTGACCGCAAGCTGGTGGAAAAGGTATTGGAGTACATTCAGGGCATTGCGGAAGTCAAGTCTTACAATCTGACCGGAGAAAAGAGCAAGGCTCTGAATCGTGCCGTCGACGAAAACACAGCGGCAAACATAAAATTGGAGATCACCTTTGTCCCCCTCATGTTCCTGCAAAGTCTGACAGCCAAGCTCATCGGCGTGGTCATTGCGGGCGTATCCGTTGCGTTTTATCTGAACGGCACAATGGAGCTGCTGAATACCGTGGTCATGGTTATTGCCGCCTTTATCCTGTTCGGTGCGCTGGACAGTGCAGGCAGTTACTCTGCACTTCTGCGAAATGTTGACCTGAATGTGAGCAAGGCAAACTCTGTGCTGGATATGCCTACGATGGACATTGATGGACGGGATATCACACCCACGAATTACGATATTGATGTGGAAAATGTGGAGTTTTCCTACGGCAAGCGCAAGATCATCGATGGCGTATCCGTCCATATTCCGCAGAAAACCACCACCGCCATCGTCGGCCCCTCCGGTGGCGGCAAGACCACCCTTTGTCACCTCATCGCCCGGTTCTGGGATGTGGACAGAGGCTGTGTCCGCTTGGGCGGCATGAATGTGAAGGATTACAGCATGGACAGCCTGATGAAAAATTTCAGCTTTGTATTCCAGAGCGTGTATCTGTTCCAGGATACCATTGCCAACAACATCCGCTTCGGTCAGCCGGATGCACCGATGGAAAAGGTCATGGAAGCGGCAAAGAAAGCCTGCTGTCACGATTTCATCATGGCACTACCCGATGGGTACGAAACCATTATCGGTGAGGGCGGCGCAAACCTTTCCGGCGGCGAAAAGCAGCGTATTTCCATTGCCCGTGCCATCATGAAGGATGCGCCTATCATCATTCTGGACGAGGCAACCGCTAATGTTGACCCGGAAAGTGAACAGGAGCTGACCGCCGCTATCGAAGCATTGACGAAAGAGAAAACCATCATGATGATCGCCCACCGCCTGAAAACCGTTCGCCATGCCGATAATATTCTGGTGATCGACGGCGGCAAAATCGTCCAAAGCGGCACCCATGACGAGCTGATGCACCAAGGAGGGATTTACCGCCGCTTCGTGGAGTCCAGAGAACTGGCCGTTGGCTGGAAAGTATAAAAGAAAGAGGAAAACAACATGAAAGACAACAAGCTCAAAGGAAAAGATTTAATCAACATCGGTATTTATGCTGCAATCTACTGCTTGCTTATGACCTGCATTGCTATGCTGGGATACATTCCCATTATGATGCCCATGCTGGCAGTTATCGTGCCAATCGTTCTCGGCGTTCCCATGATGTTGTTCTACACCAAGGTCAAAAAATTTGGCATGATCACCATCATGGGTACCATCATCGGCATCTATCTGTGCGTGACCGGAATGGGCTTCTGGCCAATCGTGTTCGGCGTCGTATTCGGTTTCCTTGCGGATTTGGTAGCCAAAAGCGGTAAATACGTAAGCTCGAAAAAAACCATCCTCAGCTACGGCACCTTCTGCGTCCTGCTGTTCGGGAATTTCCTGCCGCTCTATATTGACCGGGAAGCCTATTTCTCCACCCGTCAGAGTTTTGGAGCGGAGTACATCAATAGTCTGAGCAATATCATGCAGCCGTGGACAGCACCAGCCATCATTATTGCCGCTTTTGTGTGCGGTATGCTGGGTGCGCTGCTGGGAAAGGCTTTGCTGAAAAAACACTTTGTAAAGGCAGGCATCGCCTGATGGCGGCGGGTATTTTACAGGCCAGCGTACAAAACAGAGGACTTGTGCTTGACCCCAGAACAAAACTGATGATGCTGTTTAACATCGCCCTGTTTGTTTTGGGGTCTGCCGGGGGCGGGAGCGTAGAACCTCTTGTCCCCGTTCTTTGCTTTATGCCTGCTGTGCTGTTCATCAGTGCAAAAAAATGGAAACAGGCTGCAACCTACACCATAATTTATCTTGCATCGTGGCTTGCCTACACCCGTCTGGTGCCACTGACCACCGGAGCGATCAACTTTATCCTGCTGGGGTGCAGCGGGATGCTATCCCGATTTCTTCCGGGGATTGCCATGGGCGGGTATCTCGTTTCTACCACCACAGTCAGCGAGTTCACTGCTGCCATGCTGCGGATGCACCTGAGCGAAAAAATCATTATCCCACTGTCGGTCATGTTCCGTTTCTTTCCCACGGTGATGGACGAGGCAGCTTCTATTAACGCTGCCATGAAAATGCGTGGGATACATATTGGCGGAAAAAATGCCGGGAAAATGCTGGAGTATCGTCTTGTGCCGCTGATGACCTGCTGTGTCAAGATCGGTGAGGAACTGTCTGCGGCTGCACTGACCCGTGGCCTTGGCGGAGAAGTACGCCGAACCAATATCTGCAAAATCGGCTTTCATGTGCAGGACTATATTCTGCTGGGGATCGGGCTGATCCCATATATTCTCTGGATCTGGGAGGTGGTCATGTGATCGAACTGGAAAGAATCAGTTTCCGGCACGAAAATGCCGATGTGCCGTCACTAAAAAATGTTTCCCTGACCATTGCTGATGGAGAATGTGTCCTGCTTTGTGGCGAATCCGGTAGTGGAAAAACCACCATCACCCGACTGATCAATGGTCTGATTCCCCATTTCTACGAGGGAGAGCTTGAAGGCTTTGCAATGGTAAATGGTCTGAATGTGACGGAAGCAGAGTTGTATGAAACGGCAAAACTTGTAGGCAGTGTGTTTCAAAACCCCAGAAGTCAGTTCTTCTGCGTAGATACTACCAGCGAGCTTGCTTTCGGCTGTGAAAATATGGGTATGCCGGAAAATGAAGTCCATGCCCGTGTGGATGCAGCAGCAAAAGAGCTGAAGATTGAAAATCTTCTGGGACGCAGTATCTTCGAGCTGTCCGGCGGCGAAAAGCAGAAAATCGCCTGCGCCTCGGTTTCCGCACTGCGCCCACAGGTGATGGTGCTGGACGAGCCAACCTCCAATCTGGATTTGCAAGCCATCGAAGAATTGAAGCAAACACTCCTTGCTTGGAAAGCCGAAGGAAAAACCATCGTGATTGCAGAGCATCGCCTGTCATGGCTGAAAGAGATTTGTGATCGGGTGATCTGCATGAAGGATGGCGAGGTCGATTTTGACATTCCTATGACGGAGTTTGAGCAGTATTCTGCGGAGCAGCTTCACAAAATGGGACTTCGTTCATTGGATGACAACGCTGTTCCGCAAATCTGCTCTGAACCGACAGACGGCGAAATGCTGGAGCTGGTGAATTTCTGTTTTTCTTATGACGGCGTTCCAGCACTGCATATTCCACAGCTCACGCTGCCCGTTGGCGGTATCATTGCCGTTGTAGGCAACAACGGTGCAGGAAAGTCCACCTTCTCCCGCTGCCTGTGCGGACTTGAGAAAAAGTTCAAGGGCGAAGTCAGAATCAACGGCCAAGTGTGGAAAAAGAGGCAACTGCTGAAAAACTGCTACATGGTTATGCAGGATGTAAACCACCAACTTTTTTGCGAAACGGTGGAGGAAGAAGTGCAGCTTGGAATGCGGTCGGAAAACGCTGAAGAAGTTGACCGTGTGTTAAAGCAGCTTGATTTATCTGATTTGCGTGATCGTCACCCCATGAGCCTGTCCGGAGGACAAAAGCAGCGTGTGGCCATTGCATCTGCCATCCTCGCAGGAAAGGAAATACTGATCTTCGATGAACCTACCAGCGGTCTGGATTTCAAACACATGAAACGCACCGCAGAGCTGTTCGCTTCCCTGAAAGGAAAGCAGACGGTGCTGATTGTGACCCATGACCCGGAATTGATTCAAAGATGTTGCGGCTATCAAATTCACCTTAAGAGTGGGCAGGTTATTCTACATGAGCAAATGTGATTTTGAACAATTATCTCGACCAAAAAAGTTTAAAGAACCATTCATATAAATACAAAACCGCCTTTTACGACGATTTTGCACAAGTAGCGAAAGCTGCGGTTTGAAGCATCAAGCCGCCGATTGCGACGGCAAAAAATGTACTACGGTGGTATCTATGGACAAGTGGGACAAATGCGAGTTCGCTGTATGCGAGGATGATCTGGAAGGCCGTGTCTGTTACGGCGGTCTGGACTTGTCCTCCACAACGGATATTACAGCATTCGTTCTGGTGTTTCCGCCGGAAGATGAGAACGACAAATATGTCATCCTGCCGTACTTCTGGATACCGGAAGACAACCTCGATCTCCGAGTCCGGCGTGACCATGTGCCATACGATGTGTGGGAGCGGCAGGGCTTTTTACAGACCACGGAAGGCAATGTCGTTCACTATGGCTACATCGAGAAGTTCATCGAAAGCCTGGGCGAACGGTTCAATATCCGTGAAATTGCCTTTGACCGTTGGGGCGCTGTGCAGATGGTGCAGAACCTTGAGGGTATGGGTTTCACGGTCGTTCCTTTCGGACAGGGGTTCAAGGATATGTCCCCACCAACTAAGGAACTCATGAAACTGGTGCTGGAACAGAAAATTGCCCACGGCGGGCATCCGGTTCTCCGCTGGATGATGGACAACATCTTCATCCGCACCGACCCTGCCGGAAACATCAAGCCGGACAAAGAGAAATCCACAGAGAAAATCGACGGTGCCGTGGCAACGATCATGGCACTGGACAGAGCTATCCGTTGTGGCAACGACACCACTGAGAGCGTGTATGATTCACGAGGGCTGCTGTTTCTCTGAAATTGTAAATTCTTTGCGAACCGCTTGCATATCGCAAGCATAAGTGGTATACTATATTCGCAAGGAGGCGATAAGCTATGGCAAGAACTTCTAATGTATTCGCTCGTGTAGAGCCTGAAATCAAAGAGCAGGCCGAGCAGGTGCTTGATCAACTGGGTATCCCCATGTCCAATGCAGTCAGTATGTTCCTGCGGCAGATTGTTTTGCAGCGTGGTATCCCATTTGAAGTGAAACTGCCGGAGCGCAAACCGGTAGCTTTCGGGTCTTTGACAAAGGAGCAGCGGGATGCAGAGCTTGAGAAAGGCATGGCAGATATCCGTGCCGGTCGCACCCATTCTGCACAAAGCGTCATGGATGAACTGAAAAGAGACTACGGCGTATGAACTGGGAAGTAGAGTTCACCGACCAGGCAAAACAAGACCTTCGAGATATTCTGGACTATATCACCTATGAGTTACAGGAACCGAAGGTCGCTGTGAACCTGGTGCGGCAAATTACAAAAGAAATCCTCTCTTTGAACCAGATGCCCATGCGGTATCGGCTCTATGATGAGGAGCCTTGGCAAAGTCAAGGATTACGCTGCTTTCCGGTCAAAAACTATCTCATTTTCTATTACCCGAACGAAACCAAAAGCACGGTCTATGCCGTGCGTGTGATTTATGGTGGACGGGACATCAGCCGTCAACTGAGCGAAACCGAAACGATCTGAATTCAACACAACGAGAGCATCTGTCTACGGACAGGTGCTTTTCTTTTGCCCATTTTGAAGGAGAGTGATTTAGGTGGGTATTTTTTCAGGGCTGTTCAAATCCAGGGACAAGCCTCAGAACCGCACATCGGGCAGCAACTACGCCTTTTTCTTCGGTGGAACGACCTCCGGCAAAGCGGTGACAGAACGCTCCGCCATGCAGATGACCGCCGTGTATTCCTGCGTCCGTATCTTGTCGGAAGCTATCGCAGGACTGCCGCTACACCTTTATAAATACACGGACAGCGGCGGCAAGGCAATGGCGCTCGACCATCCGCTCTACCGCTTGCTCCACGATGAGCCGAACCCGGAGATGAGTTCCTTCGTATTCCGGGAAACCCTCATGACGCATCTGCTCCTCTGGGGAAACGCTTATGCGCAAATCATCCGCAACGGCAAGGGCGAAGTGGTGGCGTTGTACCCACTTATGCCCAACCGCATGGAGGTCAACCGGGACAAGAACGGCAAGCTCTACTACCTCTATTCTACCCAGTCCGACGATGCACCCACCATGAAAGGCTCAACGGTCTATCTTGACCCATCCGAAGTGCTTCACATTCCCGGTTTGGGTTTTGACGGCTTGGTGGGCTACAGTCCCATCGCTATGGCAAAGAACGCCATTGGCATGGCGATTGCCTGTGAGGAATACGGTGCAAAGTTCTTTGCCAATGGGGCCGCCCCGGGCGGTGTGCTGGAACACCCCGGCACGATCAAGGATCCGCAGCGTGTGCGGGAGAGCTGGCAGTCCACCTTCGGCGGCAGCGGCAACGCCAATAAGATTGCCGTGCTGGAAGAAGGCATGAAATATACGCCCATCGGCATCTCGCCGGAGCAGGCGCAGTTTCTCGAAACACGAAAATTCCAAATCAATGAAATCGCTCGAATTTTCCGAGTGCCACCTCACATGGTCGGCGACCTGGAAAAGTCGAGCTTTTCTAATATTGAACAGCAGTCCCTTGAGTTCGTGAAATACACCCTTGACCCCTGGGTCATCCGCTGGGAGCAGTCCATTCAGCGGTCGCTCCTGTCCAAGGACGAAAAAGCCGTGTATTTCGTGAAGTTCAATCTGGAAGGCCTGCTCCGCGGCGATTATCAGAGCCGCATGAACGGGTACGCTATCGGCCGCCAGAACGGCTGGATGTCCGCCAACGACATCCGTGAGCTGGAAAACCTCGACCGCATCCCGGCAGAGGACGGCGGCGACTTATACCTCATCAACGGCAATATGCTCCCGCTGAAGAATGCGGGTGCTTTTGCAGATACACCTACCGATGACGGAAAGGAGGAAGAAACCGATGAAGAAGTTCTGGACTTGGAAGAACCAGACGGAAACGAACTCGGAGACGCAGGAACAGATACAGGAAAGAACCCTGTTCCTGAACGGGACCATCGCCGAGGAAAGCTGGTTTGACGATGATGTCACCCCGCAGCTTTTCAAGGACGAGCTCATGTCCGGCAGCGGAAACATCACCGTATGGATCAATAGTCCCGGCGGAGACTGCGTGGCAGCCGCCCAAATCTACAATATGCTGATGGACTACCACGGCGACGTCACAGTCAAGATCGATGGCATTGCCGCCTCTGCCGCATCCGTCATTGCGATGGCTGGTACAAAGGTGCTCATGTCGCCCACGGCGCTCATGATGATGAAGCTGAAGATTCCGAACAAGTAAACCGAACCTATCACACGCCCTCTGCGGATTTTTCCGTGGAGGGCGTTATTTTTTTGCCCATTTTACCCTGACAAAAGTGCCTTTTCTCTGGGTATAGCGAGAAACGCTATTTCTCAGGAATGAGGTATCAATCACTATGACAGACACGGAACGCTCACGAATTGTGGAACTCCAACACCAGGGCTACGGGTATAAGAAAATATCCGCTATAACAGGGCTACCGCTAAACACTGTAAAGTCCTTTTGCGCCAGACATCCTGTGCAGATCAAAGAGATGCCGGACTCAAATGCCCTGTGCCGAAACTGCCTGACTCCGCTTGAGCAGACACCGCATAAACGGAAAAGGATGTTCTGCTCCGATGCCTGCCGAATGGCGTGGTGGAACGCACATCCCGAAAGAGTGCAGCGAAAAGCGTACTACACACTCACTTGCCGGCATTGCGGAAAGCAGTTTGAAAGCTATGGCAACAGCCATCGGGTGTTTGAACTGCACCCCATTTGTTAGACAGTATGATATACTATCTAGCAAGTGGGGT
>OBYM01000427.1_pt1 | contig 23721 bp, 24 predicted proteins | sample 1538191 | NCBI WGS metagenome assembly OBYM01 (sample SAMEA2580165, study PRJEB22360) | human gut metagenome | biome: human gut; feature: human-associated habitat; material: faeces | place: Denmark | collected 2008/2010 | reverse complement strand
CTTCTGACGCATGGTGGCCCGCTCGTCCTCCCATCGGCTGTCGAAGTCATAGCCGTCCCGCCGCCAGTTGGCGAAGTGCGGGAACCAGGCTTTGGAGATGAAACCGACCCGTTTGCCGAAAAACTTGCCATAGGCCACCCGGCCGCTGCGAGCGATGAGCGCGCGCCACTCCCAGGGGTCCTGCTCCTGGTCTCCAGTCCACCAATAGAGGTCTGCGGTGTTCTCTTCCGCGGAGAAGCTGTCCACCTCGTTTTTGAACAGAGGCAGGAAGCCGATCTCATCGACCCAGCGGATGAGTTCCTCCCAGCTCTGGATGCGGGCAGGGTCGTCCCAGTCCATGCCCCGCATGATCCATTCGCCGTTTTCAATGGCCATAGTGAAGCCTCCCCACTCTCCTTTTATGGGTACGATTATAGCACAACTGTTCTAAAAATTCTACTACGGTAATTTCCTAAATGAAAGGTCATAACGGGAAAGACAGCTTCTGTGCTGTCTTTCCCGTTATGGCCTTTCTTACAAAATCTGTACGATCTGCTCCCAGAGCAAGATGTGTTTCTGGTCCACCGATCGGTTGTCATGGAAGTGTCCGAAGAACCAGTATTCATATTTCATCCGCTGGTCTATTATCTCCAGGAACTCGGTGAGATGATCCGCTTCGTTGCGGCGGTCTATAGACAGAGTGATGCTGGTAGAAGCACAGTGGGTGATCACATAGTCTGCCTTCCAATTTGCCTGCTCCAGCGTTCTCAATGCGGTATGGTATTCTTCATCAGAGGGCAGCTCTTCCGGCCACCAGGATTGGCCCAGCACTCGGAACCGGTTTCTTCCGGTGCGCTTGAGCACCCGCTGTCTGGTCTGGAAGTTCGGATCTGCCGGATCCAGGATGCCGTCTTCCACATCGTGGCTCTTGGCCCCGCCCATAGTGAAGAAGGTCTTACCGCTGATCTCATAGAGCTGCCCCCGCATTAAGTGGAGGACGTGGGGGCGGATCTGATGGACGTTGCCTCCATGCCAGGCGCGGGAAGGGAATGTTTCCAGCCGGCGGAAATTTTCATGGTTCCCATCCACAAACAGGGTTGTGAAAGGCCGCTGCTCCAGCCAGTCCAGCCAGTAGTTTTCCTCCGGTGTGTCAGCCCACACCCCGCCGAAGTCCCCCGCCACCATTATGTAGTCATCCCGATCCATAGTCTCCTGCTCTGGGAAGTACCTGCGGCCAAACCGCCGGAAGTTTCCATGGCAATCGCCTGTTATAAATACCATGTATCTAGGCCTCCTTCAAGTTTTGCTCTATCTCCAATCCACCCCGGAAGGTCACTCGGATTCTGTCCTTAGATAGGACTGTGACCTTTTCCAGCAGTTGATAGACCGTGCTCTCGTCCCACTCCGTGATGTCGGCGGAAGCTCCCTCCAATGCGGCGGAGATTGCTCGGAGCCGTTGGGAAGCCTTCTCATTTTCCTGATAGATTGCTTTGAGGTGCTCTCTCCGGTTTTTCAATTCGGCCATGGAGGTGGATACCGCACGGAAGCGCTCGGTATATTCCTCTTGACGCTCAGGAGATGCGGCCTCTTTCAGAAGACTATCAAACTGCCGCCCCAGATCTTCCAGAGCTCGCTCCACATCGGCCAGGCTCATGGTCTCCCCCTCCACCGGCAGCAGCTCCTGCTCCATGGCCGCCGTGATCCGACACTCCAATACGGTACGGCTGTCCATGGAGGAATTGATGGCATCCAGGATAGCCTGCTGGAGCGGTTCTTCATCCAATGTTGGAGAATGCAAGCAGTATTTTTTTCCATAACTCAACCGGCTGACACAGCGCCACACAGGCCGTTTTTCCCCGTGCTGGGTCCAGATACACCGGCGATAGGCTGTGCCGCACTCACCACAGAACAGTATACTGCTGAGAGCATATTTCCCGCTATACTTCCGAAGGCCGGAGGGAGAGCTTTTCTTTGTTCCACCCTCCTGTGCCCTCCGGCGAGCCATTTCCAATTGAACAGCGTCAAACATTTCCCGGCTGACGATGGCTTCGTGGTGATTGCGAATGAGATACTTGGGAAGTTGCCCAGTATTGGGGATCACCTGCTTACTGATGCAGTCCTTAATAAATGTTTTTTGGAGCAAGGCATCCCCACAGTATTTTTCGTTAGTCAGGATGCTTTTGATGTTGGAGATTATCCATTCCGCCTTCCCAGCTGCGGTGAGGCAGCCTTGGGCCTCCAACTGACCTTTGATGGAGCGGAGGGTACCTCCAGCCAGATACTGTTGGTAAATAAAGCGGATGATTTCTGCCTGTTCCGGCACAATATGAGGTTTCCCGTCCGGCCCCCGCTCATAGCCCAGCAGCTTCTGGTACTGCATAGTGACACGGCCCTCCTTCATGGACTGCCGCTTTCCCCAGCGCACCCGGCTGCTGGTGCTCTCGCTCTCAGCCTGGGCGAAGGCCCCGTGGAGGGTGATCAGGAACTCGCTTTCCGGGTGAATGGAGTTGATATTCTGCTCCTCGAAGATCACTGGGATTCCTAAGTTTCGCAGTTCTCTGGTAAAGTTGAGGGTATCCACTGTGTTCCGGGCGAAGCGGGAGACGGACTTGGCCAGGATCATGTCGATCTTTCCTTGGCGGCACTGGCGGATCATCCGCAAAAATTCCTTCCGTTTATTGGCGGAGGTACCTGTGATGCCCTCATCTGCAAATACACCGGCCATGGTCCAGTTGGGTTCCTTCATGATTTTCTCTGTGTAGTAGGAGAGCTGGTTTTGATAACTGGTGAGCTGTTCCTCGCTGTCGGTGGACACCCGGCAGTATGCGGCGACCCTAAGATTCCGTTTTTTCTCCTGCTCCTGAGGTGTCTCTGTTTTAGCGGGAATTACAATGATCTTTGGAACAGAATCCGTCATTAGGGCGTTCCCCCTTCCACAATCTGATTGTTTTTCAGCAGGATGGAAACTGTCCTGCCGTTGTATGTAATGCGCCGGACACTCTCATGCAGGAGTCCTTGATCCAGGTCATCCATAGGACGGTGTTTTTGAAACAGCCTCTGAAGCCGAGTGGTCTCGTATTCCTCCGGCCCGATGGCGTTCAGCTGGAGTTCTGCCAGGTGGAGGGCCATCTCTCTAGCACGATCCTCGTCCACCGGCGGGGTATTCAGCAGCTCATCCAGCTTCCGGCTGAGCCGGACAACTTCAGCAGGCGGGACATTTTTACAGGGAGGACAGCGGAGCTGTTTCGGGTGGGTGATCAGGTCGTTCAGAATATCCAGCACTTGCCGCTCCACCCATGGGGGCGGAGCACCGCCGCACAGTCGGCGCAGCTCCTTCTGTGCCGGTGTTTTCTGCGGAGGCGCTGTCTGTTTCTTTCGGCGCACTTGTACCGCTTCAAACTGCTCTTGGGAGACCAGAGGCGGATATTCGGACTCGCCGGTATACTTGGGGTTCTCCAGGATGCGGGCAACCATGTTTTTGTTCCATAGCTTTCCCGTGATGTAGGGAATCGTTTGCTTTCGCAAGGTCTCTACCAGGTCGTTATAGGAGGCACCTGATAGATAGGTCTGGTAGATCCAGCGGACTACAGACGCTTCCTGTTCTTGGAGGACGATCTTGCCCCATTGCATTTTATAGCCGAATGGCTGTTTTCGATTAGATCCCATTTACCGCACCGACCGTTCGATGGACTCTGTCAGTTCCAAGCCATTGATGAGCCGGAACCGCAGGCGATTATTGCTCTCTACGATGATCTTTTCAACGAGCTCGCGGAACAGTTCCTCATCGAAGGTATCCAGAAAATCCGGGCTAGACTCCAGTGTTTCCAACAGGAATTGTGTCTGTCGGATGGTCTGGTTTTCCTCGGATTCCAGGAGACGTTCCTTCTCCAGCTTTACGGCTCGGAGCTGTTCCGCCAGCGCGTCGCGGCGGGAGATAAAAATGTCAGGATCCACTAACCCCTGATGTTTCAACTGGGTCAGTAAGCGATCCTGACGGGTGATGTCTGCGATTTGATTGTTGAGTTCCACGATGTCTGCACTCCAGAGCATCTTACCATTTTGGGCAGCCTGGAGATCGGCAGTCATTTTATCTAGAACAGATTTCCCACACTGTAATTTGTGGTATATACGAAGAAATGCTTCCTTGATGTCAATTTCACAAAGAGGTCGCATTTCGCATCTCTCTTTATTACGCTCGTGTACTCTGCACACCCAATACATGTTTCCTCGCACCCTCTTTTTCCTGAAAATGGTGCCACAAATTCCGCATACTATGTTTCGATTCAATGGAGAATCCTGTTCTCTACCGGGGAAATATTCCTCCCCTCTTCTTTTCAGTAGAGTTTGAACCGTCTCAAATATCTCGGGTGCTATGATGGGCACAGGTGTACTTTTTAAGTAATATTGCGTCACTTCTCCGTGATTATTTTTCTGTTTTGTAGGAAACCCTTTTGTATGATATGTTTTTTGCCATAATGAATTTCCTGCATATTTCTCATTTTTAAGAATTCGTGAAACTGCATGTGGAGTCCACCTCTGATGTGTCGGCAAACTATCCGTGGTATTACATTTATTGAGATTTGCTGCGATCTCAGCAATGCCAATTCCCATAAGGTAGTCAGAGAAAAATTTTTTTACAACGTTTGCCTCCTGCTCCACCACTACATAAGGCCGCTCTTTTTTTGTATAGCCGTATGGCATGGTAGCAGGAACAAACGTTCCTCGCCTCATCCGAATTTGGTAGCTCCACCGCATGTTCTGCGAAATGGATTCGCTCTCCTTCTGATCCATCATGGCAAAGATAGCCGTCAGCAGTTCCCCGGAAAGCTCCGCCGTGTCGATATTTTGTTCTTCAAAGCAGATACCAATGTTCAGGGCTTTCAATTCTCGAATCGTCTCCAGGCACTCCTTTGCATTCCTTGCAAATCGAGAGGAAGATTTAACTAGTATTTTATCGATCCGCCCCCGCCGACAGTCCGCCAGGAGCCGCTGGAAATCTTCTCGTTTCTCGGCGGAGGTACCTGTGATCCCCTTATCCGCATAGATGTCCACAAATTCCCACTCCGGATTGCTGGTGATGAGTTCCGTGTAGTGAGCATTCTGAGCTGCGTAAGAGTTCAGCTGATCCTCTGAGTTAGAACTCACTCGGGCGTATGCGGCTACCCGGAGCTTTCTGGTCTGCTCCGGGGCGTTGGCCGGAATCACCACAATGCAGGGACTTTTTAGGGCCAGGGAGCCGTTTATCTTTTTCTGCTCCTGCTGCTTCACAATACTTTCACCTCTTTTTGCAACACACAATACCAGAAACCGTTTAAAATATCTATATCCAAAGGACACAAAAATCAAAGAGAAACAATGACGTCCGCGCCAGTCTCCGCATTGAGACGAGCAGCAATCTTTCGGGCCTCCTTCCGGCTCACCAGGCCGGCGGCCTGGTGCGACCGGAGCAGATTTACCATTCCTAAGTAGTTGATATTTTCTTTTCTTGAGTATGTGTGAGAGGGGCGGAAAGTATGATCCCTCCGCCCCTCTCGTTCCGTTGACACAAGACAGCTCCGCAAATCGGTTGCGTTTCTATTCTAAAATAGCCAGATGCGGAACTTACCTTGCTGTCATCTTGTTGATTCTGCCGGCTCTATTTGACACTACTTCCCGAGCCCTGGGCGGCAATCTAAAGACCGTGCTGGCGCACGTCACGGGAATCTCACCCCTCCGAGGATCTCTCCGAGCTGCCCCCATTGCTTGATCCCGATTTCACTCAGGGCTGTGGCTGGGCAGGAGTATCATGATAGGTTGACGGGGTCGTCGCGCTTCGAGTTGCCAGACTCGAACGCCGAAAATGGATTCACGCTCGCCGCCTTATTTAGCCGTCTTTTTATGGAGCTTTGCTCCACAGGCAGGTCTTGGCGCATTTTCGGCTTCGCTGTCCCCTCCTCGGGGCCCGTCAACTAACGTATCCCGTTGCCGGATATTCAGTTTTCAAAGTACCGTCGAGCGGCAGAACATTTTTCGGCCCTCACTTTCTATTGCAGAATTTCGGATGATTTAATAACCACTTTTTTAAATTTTTCAGTATTTTCTTTTTCTGCTTATGTACCGCAGATTGCGAAACCTCAAGTTTCTCCGCTATCTGGCTTTCCGTTTTATGCTCTTCCGCTAAATAGTAAGAGTAGATAATCTGATAGCTGGCGGGGTCCAGTTGGGATAATGCAGCGTGAAGATCATGGATTTCCGAGGACAGAATTGCATCTTCTTCTACATGGACTGTCTCGTCTGAAATCACATCCTCTCCCCTTCCCCTTTCTGAAATCTCATCGCTGTTCAGAGGCAAAATCTTGACTCCAATTTGTGACGCCTGATTCTGATGATAATTCTTCCAAGACTGCTCTCTACGCCATTCCTCATAAACTTCCTTTGGGGCCTCAATCACAACGTCTTCCATATCAATAAAAAAACACCCCCGGCCTGCGGGGGAAGTAATAAATCGATAGAATTCCTGGCCGCTCATCTCGATCCATTCTGGTTTTGCTTGCTGAGTTTCCGGATCTTTTTTTCTAAAATACCGCCTTGTCACGAGGTAACCTCCATTTCTTCTGGAATTTGAAAATGAATTTACAAATTTCAGAAGCTGGAGGTGAGCGACACTTAGGGAGGGACCATTTAAAAAACGGGCTATAAACTTGGACCGCAAGTAAACGGATGGCTACATTATTGTACCCATCGGATTGGTATTTCTTTTGCGGCCCACTTCCAATATTTGTTCGTCACCCCTATAAGAGCAGCATCTCCAATGGAGCTATAGTCTGGAGTGATGCATATATCTGTAAAGGTGACTCAGTGCGCACTTTTGTGAAACATAATATTTACTTTTTAAACTAATTCCTGTTGCGCTTTCATTGTTCCTGCGTCCTTTTATATATAGAGTTGATTTTAAGGAGCTGGAATATTTAACACGCCATCAATATTTGCAGGATCGATATGAAGACGCTTATTTTGCACTACTTATGTACAAGCTGCTTTTATCTAGAAGACATCAAAGGGTGAAGATTTGCAAACACTATAAATTGCGTCAAAAATATAACTTTCAGACTCTGAAGATACGCATATGATAGTTTGAAAAGGAGAACCGGATTTGGCAATGCTAAATCTGGTTCTCCTTTTACATCAAAAAAGCTGTTGTATTTCTTCGATTATGGAGTCTTATAGATAAAAACGCATGTAGGAGGTCCTTTTGTGAAAGAACTCATTGTGTAATTAGATTTCCTTCATTGTCTGGCAATTCATTTTGTTATCTATTTCTCTTGAGATATACTGTTTTGAAGATAGATGAAAGAAACCGTTGACTTGGAGTTGGAATTATTAATGTGCTAAAGGATGAGACAAATCGACGGCATTGGGGGTATCGAATTGATATTCCGATATTATTACATGAGACAGACTGTGAAAAATTAAACAGAGCGGTGAACAGATAGATTTATACTCTGCCCACAGCTCTGTTCCTTGTACTTGCACAAAACGGGAGGAAGTTATAGGTTACACATTGGGAGCGGTTATTTTATTCAATAATAACAGCAACATTCATGGTTAGCGGGGATAACTTTTTAATAAACTTTCCTTCAACTCCAACATTGCGTCCAATCCGACTTGGGTCGTTACGAAGAACTCATTGGAGGATACCTCAGAATAGGGTACGTAGGTACTTACTCCATCGGGGGTTACGATTACATTTGGAATGTCATCGTAACAAAACATAGGTACAGGGGTAGCTGTGTCAGATTCCTGTAAGAAACAGATTGTTCGATCTCCATCGGCAATCACTCGGTTAGAAAGAAAAACCAGGTATTCCCGGCCCTGTTGGGGTATGTTTACAAAACCAAACTCGGCATATCGACCGCCTTCACGTTCTACAATCAGACCTTTATGTTGACGGCCCATCCAGATTTCCTCCCCCACAGAAATAACATCTCCAGCGTATACTTCTATAACTTGAAGTGGGATCAGATAGATGCCAAATTGTGGTTCTATATCAGATATGGGGGTGACCCGAGCGATGACGGGGGCGTTTGGCAGTGTTTTTTTCATTTCTTGGCAACTATCAATGCATCGTTGCTCTGAACTTTCTGCTACAGCGAACTGATTAAGATAACCTGGCTGGTCAGTAATATTGGTGTAGCTCTGACGGTTGATCCAGCCGAAGACCCCGAAACCTATTGTCAAAAACAACACAAATATGCAGTAAAGCAATTTCTTCATGCCAATTCCTCCAGCCGACCAGAGTCGATGCGGAATAACTTGTCAGATAGAATCTGGATATCGTCCTGATTGTGGCTTGCCAATAGAATAAGAGCTCCTCGCTGCTTTTCTTCCAAAATCAGATTCCGAATCTTTTTTACACCATCGTCGTCTAAACCGTTGGTAGGCTCATCCAGCATAATCACATTGGGCCCCTCCATCACCGCTTGGGCGATAGCCAGCCGTTGTTTCATACCTAGAGAATATTTCCGATAGGTACGTCGATCATCCGGATTTAAACCTACCCGAAGGATTGCATTACGAATTTCGGCTTTACCTACTTTTCCGGTAAGCTGAGCCAAGTACAGCAGGTTCTCAACACCGGTGAGATTAGGGTACAGACCGATATGTTCTAAGACAATACCCAAACTAGGCAAGACGGCAAAGTCTCGATGGAGTTGCTTTCCATCTAGAAAAACCGTACCAGAAGTCAGCCCCATCAGTCCGGACAGCGCCCGGAACAACATGGTTTTCCCGCTGCCATTCCGCCCTATAAAACCATAGATAGTACCTTCCTCCAATTCCAGATTTATATCCCGAAGGATTTCAGCGTCTCGAATAGTCTTGCAGACTTTTTCTGCAACCAGTTTCATCTTACTCATCCTCCATCTGTATCAGAGATTAATAGATCATGGCGTTGGACAATTAGACCGCCTGCTACTGTAACAGTTGTAGCCAGCACTAATACCAACAGTAAAGAGTCCTCCAGATACAGTTCCCCACTCCTGTCAAACAGCTTGCTAGTTTGCCAGCACAGAATTAGGCAGGTGATGGGATTAGCTCGCTGAAGGATAGCCAGCAGGCCTTTATTGGACTCGAAGGCCTGAAGGGTAATAAGTAAACTGATACATACTGCCTGGAGACTAGCTAGAAGGACAAAGCCGCTACTGCTACCCAAATAAATTGCTACTAGATTTATTCCCAATGTAAAGGCATAAGTCCAGAGACTCCAGATGAGCCAGTAGAACAGTAATAGCCATACGCCAAATCTGTCTGGTGTGAGCGGCCATCGAACTATTGCCGTAACCACAGCGACGGCCCAAATAAGCCCCTGATACAATAAGGTTTTGAGCGCTAGGATTACACTCTCTCGTTTGTACCAAATTAGACGCTTGGGAATTCGGGAAAAAATGTACACGCTTGCAGTGCAGTAATGACGGTAGAAGGCAGTACCAGCATAGGCTTGAAATACTAGGTTTGGAACTAGGCGAAGGGAGAATTCCAACAGGTCTAACATATTGAATTCTAGAAGGATATCTCCTCGAGCTCCGCCCAACTGAAACACTAGATAGGACAAGGTAAGCGAAGAATCATAGGGATTAACAAAGGTAACAGACAACCATACTCCAAAGAGAAATGAAGCCGGCAAGATCCAGATCCACCGCCTCATTGTAGTTCATCCTTCCGGGATGCAACAGTAGTTCCTATCAGGACAAAGGTAACTAGGATGCCCATAAGAACAACAAAAAACGTGGTATTTCGGTTAATGTCATTGAAAAAAAAGACATAGTTGTACCAGTTTGTGGTTCCACTTTCTCCCGTGTAGAGCGTTAGCTGGAGTAGTAAAAAAGATGGCAAGAGCAATAGCACCTGAAATCGCACTTTTACTAAGGCTGACAAAGTGGTAGTAGCCGCAGCCCAAATTCCAAAAAACACTCCGAAGAACACAGTACATACCACCGCATATAAATAGGGTGAAAACTGGTATAGCCACGGTAGTTGATATAGCGCCTCACTGGCCAGAAGCTCTTCTTCATATGCATTGTAATTGTAGAAATCACCCGTTGCATTCAGAGGGAAAGAGACACAGTTCAAGACGATTTCTAACAAGAAAGGCAGAGAGAATACAATCGTGGTTACTACAAAGACAGAGATTACCCTGGACCAGAGATAGACCTTTCGGCCCAGTCGGGCGGACATTAAAACAGACTGGCCAGTGCGTTGTTCCTTGGCCAGAGATAAGGCCGCCGGCAAGCATAATAAGAGAGGGACGACCTGTATAAGAACAATAGCGCTCTCTGCATTATAAACGGTCTTATTGAAGCTCAATGCAAGCATTTTCATGGGATGGTACAAGGAAATCACATCATATCCCCGGAAGGTCAGTACATTTTCGATGAAATTGCGTAGCATCACGACCATCAGAACCGAAAATACTAAGGCAAATGATTTCTGACCTATCAAGAATTTAATTTGAGTGCGTACTGCCTTTCCATACATTGCCGTTCTCCTCTCATTTCTTATCTATCTGTCATATGAAATTTATTCACCGAGCGTAGGAGCCATCATACGACACAACCGCATTCGCAGAATGTGAGGCATTGCCTCTAAACTTAAACCAGACATCCTGAATATCCAGATAACCATCCCTCAGATGCATGGTTTCATAACCTTTACCTTCTGTGAGAGTCTCATACGGGGTTGTTGTAACGGTTACCCAAGAGGAGCCATCTAAGTAATCTGCGGAAAACTGAATTTGCGTAAATGTATCTTCCCCTGAATCTGGATAAACTGCATTGCATTTCGCAGCAATAGTGCTATATTTGGGATTGTGATCATCACTGTATCCTACAGACCACAGCTGATTTGCTGGAAGCTTTACTTTTACGTCATTTGCTACGGCAAAAACGGGCATACTACTCATTGCAAACATGACGACTGCCACTGTTGCAGTAACGAATTTAGAAGTTTTTCTCATAATGATCCTCCATTCATGATACGAAATTTTGGTATACTTGACGAACAACTGTTTGGCGTATCTACTGAGTTTTAAATGGTACTACACGAATCAAGCCATAAAAATCTCCTCCTTTCCTTTTCATTTCATAAGACAGAAATCCCCAAAAAACGCAACAGGTTTCTTGGCTTTATCGCAAAGTACTGTCTGTCATAATTAAGGTTTAAATTCAGCTATTTCTTTTGCGGCCCACTTCCAATATTTGTTTGTCACCCCTATAAGAGCAGCATCTCCAATGGAGCTATAGCCTGTAGTGATGCATATATCTGTAAAGGTGACTCAGTGCGCACTTTTGTGAAACATAGTATTTACTTTTTTAACTAATTCCTGTTGCGCTTTCATTGTTCCTGCGTCCTTTTATATAGAGTTGATTTTAAGGAGCTGGAATATTTGACACGCCATCAATATTTGCTGGATCGATATGAAGACGCTTATTTTGCACTACTTATGTACGAGCTGATTCTATCTAGAAGACATCAAAGAGATAAGATTTGCAAACACTATAAGCTGCGTCAAAAGTATGATTTTCAGACTCTGAAGATACGCATATAGTTAGTTTGAAAAGGAGAACCGGATTTGGCATTGCCAAATCCGGTTCTCCTTTTACAGCAAAAAAGCTGTTGCATTTCTTTGGTTTCGGGGTCTTATAGTTAAATTGCATTAGGGGGCCTCTCTGTGAAAGAACGCGTTTTATATTTGGATTTTCTCCGCTGTCTGGCAATCTTCTTAGTCATCATACTTCATAGCAATGCACCAGTTTTAGTAAATCCGGATTTCTACCAGCTTCCTTCTTGGTACCTATGTATGCTTTTAGATCCTCTCAATCGAACTGGGGTTCCGCTGTTCTTTATGATCAGCGGGTACTTATTGCTTAGCCGTACCAGCACAAAGGATCTCTGCAAATTCTATAAACACAATATTCCGAAACTGCTTGTCCCACTTTTTGCATGGAATATCATATACTTTTGGGCACGTATCCAAATTTTTCATGTTGAAATTAACTTCAAAGGTTTTGTTGAAGCTTTACTGAACCAAGGAATCAGTTACCACATGTGGTTTATCTACACTATGTTGGCCATCTATATTTTCTGCCCATTTTTAAAGCGCCTGGTAGATGGATGTACTCAAACACAGTTATTTTCCCTGATCTGTATCATTTTGTTTCCGACAGCTATTCTCCCTCTTGTTGCATCACACTTGCCAATAGAGATTGGTCTCTTCAATTTGTTCAGTTTAGGCGAGCTTCAAGCACGAGTTGGTTACTTCCTGCTTGGATATCTCCTGGGAAATTGGGATATGAAAAAAGGGGGACGATATAGTGTATACATATTGGGCCTTGCAAGCTACGTCGCTTGCTTATATGGCAACCTATCCACATCATCCAGTGAGGAAATTACGCTTCCGTTTGAAAGTGGAACTGCCATTTTTCAATATTTCATTGCTGCTTCTATTTACCTCTTTGTAAAGGCTTTGTTTTCTAAACATTCGACGCATACATCCGCAGGAGGGACTGTCCTGTCCTGGCTGTCTAACCGTGCATATGGCGTGTATTGGGTCCATGTGCTGGTGCTAGATATTGTCACTATGATCATTGGGAGTTCTATGCCAATCGTTTGTTTTATTGGATATCGCATAGGTTTTACAACTGTTATTTCTCTTATATTTGCCGTAGGGGTCTCCTACATTCCGGTGATACGTAGAATTTTACAGTATTAGTTCTCCTTTAATTTTGTATCAAGAAAAATGTCAAAATTTTGGTTGCAATTTTGGAAAATCAAAGTCTTATAAAGTGAAATAACCAGTAAGCACTGGTAGAAAGGACTGAGTCCAATGCAGTAAGTCCAAGAGCAACTACATAAACAATAAAGAATGGAGTGTTTTGTAATGAAGAAAAAAATTCTTAGTATTTTCCTGGCATGTGTTTGCCTCTTAGGCGTAGTTGGTTCTGCTAGCGCAGCAAATTACCAGATAACCCCAAGAAGCACTCTTTTTAGTACAGTAATTGAAGGTGATCCTGGAAATACACAGTATCAGGCAGAGAATCTTTTCCATACTGTTGAAGGCGATGGAACATATCTTCGAGTTTGGTTCGAGAATTACAATCCGAATCCTTGTACCCTGTATTTATATAGTGCGGATATGAAGGAAAAGCTCGGTTCTGTAAAAATTCCTGGCCGTCCAGAAGATGCAGGTGACGATGAGCAGTATGGAGATTTTCTAGTGTATCGTTGTACTGATGCGGAAAAAGATTACAGTATTAAAATCCAGATGAGTTATGAAGTTCCTGGTAGTAGAGCAACTGTATATGGTTATCTTGCTGTGACACAAAACATTTCGCTTTAACAAATAAAACTGTATATGTTCATTCTTCTTAGTGATTGACTTAGGAACAGTTTACCTGTATTTCTCTAAGAAACCGTAGATATTAAAACACTGAAAAGAGCGTATATACTTTCAGCCAAACAAGAAAACGGCGTTAAATAGTTATGGGGAGTTGCCATTGTGGCAACTCCCCATAACCATTAGTCCCATTTATGTGTTTTTTCTAACATCTTCATGTGCAGCCTTTTTCCAACAACAAGGCTCTCTTTATAAAACTATCGTACCCGAGTTAAAATATTTGCTTTTTTATATGTGACTTGAATTTCTTGGAGATGATTCATGGGATTAGATTCCCATTTCCGCAGTTTCTTCCGAAAACAAGCAAACTGCCAGCAGTAGATCATCTCATACCACAGCTGACTTTCCTGAGATACTTCCCGCTTCCAATATGTGCCGAACTGTTCCTCCATGGGGGCATACATGATCTTGTCCAGCTCCGCCGGGGTATAATATCCCTGCTGAATGGCCATGTCCACAATATCAGTACCTGGGAGGAAATTAAGTCCATGGAGCTGGAGCTCGTATCGCCCTGGGAACTTCTGAACTAAGTAATAGGATTCTTTCAAATCTTCAATGGTTTCAAAGGGGTGCTGGAGCATCAAGTCAAAGCTGCCCCAGAATACGCCTGCCTCCTGAATGGCTGAGATGGCGTTTAAAATATCCTCCTGAGTTTCATACCGATGAAAGACATCCCGGCGTATCCGCTTCGAGCCTGATTGAATACCCATAATGACTTCTGTGAGACCCACCCGCTTTAGTTTTTTCAGCATATCCAGCTCCACCATCTTGGAATGTGACCAAATCGTGAATAGAAGGTAGATATGCTTGTCGTACGCTTCTACAAATTCGTCTACCCAGCCGGGGAGATTGGGAAAAATCTCGTCGTAAAAGTGGACAAACACGATTTTTTTGCAGTGTTTCTTGGCTTCAATCAATTCATCAATTACACTTTTAACCGAACGGGTACGTACTCCATGAACGCCTTTTGGAAGCAGACGCCGCAGATTGACGCAGCAGCAATAGGAACAGGTAAAGGGACATCCTCTGGAGGCAATTACCTCATAGCTGCGGGTATTCAGCTGGGGATCGCCCCAGGTAATCGCATCGTGGTCAATGAAGCAGTCCCCTACGCTGTTGACCACAGGAATACCGTAGCCGTCCACATCGTTGAGCACATCCCCGATTTCATTCTGTCGGACCACTCCGTCCTCGCTCCAGCATAGTGACGGGATAGTCTTCCAGTCATAACCCAGGTGCGGGGCATCCGCAAGACGACAGATGGCATGCTCACCGTCGGAGCGGATCACAAAGTCAGCTCCCCGCTCCAGCAGTTTTTCTGGAAACATAGTAGCGTAAGCTCCGCCGCATACCACAGGGGCAATTTTCGTCTGTTGAAGCCCGTCCATGAGTTGGTAGACGGTATCCAAGTACATAGAACTCATCACAGATAAGCCAACAAACACCGGCTGCTTCTCACGGACCACCTGAAGAAACAGCTCTACTTCCCGTTGGGTGGTCGGGTGTGGGTGGACGCTGTTGAAGCCTTTATAGAATACGGTTGTTACTTGATAGCCTGCGTGCTCCAAGGCGGCTTCCAGATAGCGGACCCCCAGGGCTTTTCGATTATAGAATGCAACAAGCACTACTTGTGGTTTAGGATATATACTCATAAGTGCAACGATGTTTTTGAGATAAAAAGGGATCGGCGCTGGCATAAACTAGCACCGATCCCTTTTGAGTGTTTATTTAGAGTTCTTTTAATTTCTCTTTGTTTTGTAGTGATGGTTCAGAATCTCGACTGATTTTTTCAAATACACGAGCCATCAGCGGTTCCAAATCTGTACGAGGATTAAACCAAAAATTCATATTGTCAATCTGCATAGAATATATCTTCATTTTACTAAATTACTAGAAATATTTTAATGAGACACAATAACAGAGTATGTAGTTTGAGACTCAATAAAAGAGCCACTAGAAGAATACACATCCACAGATAGCTTTAATCGATAGTCATATCCGCTATTGACATACCATCCTTCACTAAAACTGTTTGTTCGTCCACTAGAATTCCAATCTTCTACAGTTGTCCACGAGTTACCTGATTTCCTCTGTAATGCTAAGGTAGCATTGCACGTGTATCCATTCCGAACATCTGCGGTCCCTCCACAACTTGCATACCCGGAAGCATTAATACTTAGCTTTGTACTCATCTCTAGAACTGCATCATACCGGGGAACAACCAAGGAATCACTTTTTTGACATTGCTCTGTCTTTACTTCAGAAACAATTTGATTTGTTCCTTCAAAAGCATAAGCTGGAACAACAGAGCCTAAAGATATACATACTAAAAGTGCTGTCGATCCTACAGTGTTAAGAATTGTGCGTTTTAGCATAGTTAATTCATCCTCCATTTATCATTGAGCGATTACTCATAAAAAGGAGACTTACAGCTTGCTAATATGCAACAAAATTATTTAGATAAATAAAATCCATCCGCCAGTCTAAGCAATTCATTTTCTGTGAGATTATTGGCAAAGATTTTGATAATGATTTGATTTTCTTCATCTATCCAAAGTAATGTCTGATCGCTCCAAATATCCGGCATATTTTGGTTTGTGTACCTTAATCGTATCATATCTTCACTTGCAGTGTACAGCGTGGCTGGATGGCCTTGTACAGTAACTGTCGATTGCGCACTGTCCTCCGTATCAAAATTATATGTCAAGCCCGATTCATAAGGCGTAACAGTTACTTCGATTAGAGCACCAACCGAATTTGCATATGTGATACGTTCACGCATATCGTTACTTTCACTACTTTCCAATTGAAATCCTTCCGGTAGCCATTCCAATTCAATACTGTTGCTATACTGCGGATCAGGATTTACATTACTAGTACTTTGATTTTCTTGACCAAGCTGGTCATTAAAAGTAATTTGTGTCCGGTCGTCCATTACCTGAATCAGCGCATTCAGCGTGGCAACTCTCACATCCTCTGAAAGAGCAAATGCCGCTGTGAACATGAGTCCTCCTAAAACTGCGACCACAGCCACTTTTGTGAGCCATCGGGCGGCAGTCCGCCCGGTGGCTCGGAGCTGCTTTTGAGCAAAAGCAGAGCGGATCGTCTTCTCACAGCGCTTCTGCACATCCTTCGGCACCTCGGCGTTCGGATCTTTCTTCAGCTCCTCATTCAGCCGCAGGGCCTCTTCGCCTTCCGACTCCGCCACCCCTTCCATCAAAAGGGCAAACAGGGCGTCCTCATATTGTTCCCTCAAGCGTTCATGGTCTGTCATATCCTTTTCCCTCCTTCCGCATCAACTCCAAGGCCTTTCGTCTGGCCCGTGTCAGCCTCATCCGCACACTGGAAGGGCGGCATCCCAACAGTTGGCTGATCTTTTCATTATCATACCCCAGAATGTATTTCCCTTCAAGGACCATTCTCGTCTCAGCATCCAACTTAGGCCAAACTTTCTTTAAGAGTTCCATCTTTTCCTGAAAGATAAGCGTCTCATCTATCGACTGGCCGCTCTCAGCTTCTTGTGTCGTGAGATCGTCTAAATTGACCAGCCGGTCCTTCTCCTCCTGCCACATCTTTAAGTAATCAATAGAGGTATTTCGTACTGTAGATACGATGTAACTGGCAAGAACGGGCCGCTGAAAGCGCCGAAGACGCGGCGTTTTTTCAATCAGCTTCCGAAGGCTCTCCTGGACGATGTCCTCTTGTTGTTTCTGATTTGCAACATATTTTTGAGCCGTATAAAACATGAGACGGTAGAACTCCTGATATAGCCATAAGATGAATTCTTGGTCTGTGTCATTCTGCCCTACGTTTTCTGTCTCTATCCGCATGACATCAACTCCCATAGCATACCTCTACGCCGTATGAGACCTGGTTTCTCTGGTTCTGCAACAACACGTATTTTTAGCTCCTTTACTATTCTTATCTTTGATTTTAGTTTATCTAAAATTATACCATAAATTTATTCAATATCAATTCTTTTCCTAAAATATCGCCATAAAATTCCGCAGAAAATATATAATGATAACATTCTAAACTGCGGGAGGATTTTACGTGGCGCAATTGGGAGAAATTCTGGCTGAACTGCGCCAAGAGCGTGGTATGACGCAAAAAGCACTTGGACACGTCCTCTGTGTCTCAGCTGGGACCATATCAAATTATGAGAAAGGCGTCCATCTTCCGGACGCCGATAAGCTTATCATTCTCGCAGACTATTTCCACGTTTCCACCGACTACCTATTGGGACGCACCAGAATTCGGGAGACACAGACTGATTTTCAAAAGAAGATTTTAGAAAATAAAATGACATTTACTGCGTTCAACACATTCTTGAATCTTCCGAAAGATTTGCAACAGTCCTTTGCGCATATCCTGTCCTCTTTAGAGCTTAACGTAATGATTGACCAGTACCGGAAAAAGGACGGTTCCTAAATGCTTATTATTCCATCTGTCATACTAGCAATCGAGGATGAGAGCGACCGTGACTTTATGGAGCAGGTGTACCGGCAATACCATCGACTGATGTATCATACAATCTACCAGCTCACAGATGATCCATGGCTGGCAGATGATGTTCTCCAAATCACATTGGTGAAATTGATTGATAACATACCGACCCTCCGTTCTCTTTCCAATACAAAAAGGATCAACTACATCATCTCTGCAGTAAAAAACTCTACTTACACGCAGTTGCGAAAAACAAAAAATCATCCTGAAATTGATATTGGGGAGTGGATGATGAAAAACACGCTTACTGCAGAGGATGATCCAGAATTATTGGCTATTCATAAGGAAGAGATACGAGCGTTTAGTCAAATATGGCCCAAACTAGATGATAAAAATCGACTTTTACTAGAAGGTCGCTTTATTTTAGGAAAGTCTTACGAAGAATTAGCGGTTGACCTTGGCATGAATCCAAGCAGCGTCCGCATGGCGGTAACGCGGGCCAAACGGTTGGCTTACCAAAAGTGGCGTAAATACATGAAGGAGTAGTTTTTGTTCTCTGAGTATGATGAGTCCTTACCCTGAGTCCTTCAGCTCGGTCCACTCTGACCCTACCCCTAGTCCACAAAAACGGCGCAGTGTTCCCTTGGCGGAGCACTGCGCCGTTTGCGCTGTTCTCACTTCAGTATCCGGTACAGATTGGAGGTACATCCCCCATTTTCCCGGTATCTGGGCCGCTTTTCGATTCATCCCAGACGAAGCAGGTCCTGAATTGCCCGCTTCACTGTGGAGCGGGACAAATGTAGATCCCGGGCAATGCTGTCTATGGCGTACCAGCTTTCACCGTCTTTGTTGGCCCGATCATGGAGATAGAGACATACCATCTTGGCCCGGGAACTTAGCTCTTGGTCGCCGTATACGGCATTAAAGAAACTCACACAGGCCCCTCCTCCCGCTTCTGCGTGTTGCAGCCAGCCTTCGGAGAGGAGCCTTCCTCATACACACACTCCTCTCCCCTCCCCTCTGCTCTCGTTGCTGAGCGTGTAAAATCGCCTGAACCAGTTCCCGCTTTCCCGCATAGATCACTTTTCGGGCCGCTCTTCCTGGAGTCTGATATGGTTCCTCAAAGGTGATTCCCCACTCTAAAAATAATCGCAATTTGGTGCGCATAGGGTATGTACCGGTCTTCATCACAATAAATTCTCCCTTCGGGAGCGCCTTGAGTTCATCCGGCGTCATCAGCGCCCGTTCCATCATCTGCAGAGACTGGCTGGGATCATTCTTCCCTTTGGAGACGGAGCCGCTCATCACGGTGCGGCTGCCCAAGGCTTTGGACAACACCTCGGCGGTCTGGGAGTTGGGGGCAAAGCCTCCGAAAATCGTATCCTGACAGTTGTCCGCCAATATTTCCGCTCCCTCTTTCCCATAATTCTTTTCCAGCTGGGCCAGAGATTGAATAATGGGCACCATGGTCAATCTTCGGGAGCGTCCGGCAGAAAACAGAGACAGCACATCAAAGGGCGGCATCGTGCCAAACTCGTCACACAGAAATACAACCCGATTGGTCAATTTGCCGCCGCGTTTTTCCGCCACGGTGAATAATTCCCGGCTCAAATTTTGGATCAAAAGACCGGCCATGAAGTTCTTGGTGCTGTCCTCCTCGGGTAAGACCAGAAAGATAATACACTTCTGTGAGGCAAAGGTCTCTGCATCTATGGAGCTATCAAAGCAGAGCACCTGCTCCAACTCCGTATCCAGGAATGCGTTCAGTCGGGACAATACCGTAGACATGACAGAGGCCATAGCCTGATCCGATGTGTGCAGGGCAGAAGCAGCCAGCATCCGGGCCTTGTGGTCATCCGGAAGGAGGCTCATCAGCGCCTGAAAACCATTCCTCCCCCGGCTTCTGGGATCGGGGGCAAGAAGATCCTGGATCAACTTGAACACAGATACAATGTGGCGGACGTCCGGCTCATCTTTGCCCGGCGGCAGATACTGGGCCAGCAGCAGCGTGACCGAGGCCATCAGGCCCTCAGCCGCTTCGTAGAAATAGCTGTTTTCCCCGTACTGAGCTGCGTCGCCCGATGGGTTGATGATGGACTTGGCCAGGATCTTGGTGTACTTCTCTGCCGCTGCCGCATAGTCGATCGCGTTCGGAAACTCCCGGAATAGGTCCATGTAGTAATTGATCAGGGTCAGCAAATTGTATCCGTCAGAATGCATGGGATTCCGCAGGTCGATGACCGATACCCTATAACCGTAGTATTTTTCCGCAATAGTACCATAATTTCTGGCCAAGTCCCCCTTTGTGTCCAGGGCGAAAATACTCATTCCGCTGGCACAGGCATACTCCAGGTTGGGATACAGGAAGAAGGCGGTCTTGCCCACGCCGCTGGCCCCTATCATCAGGCAGTGGATGTCGTCGCAGTCCACCAGAGCGTGGATCGTTTGGTGCGCCCAGAGCCGCTTGGGGGCCGGCGGGTGAATAGCCCTGCCAAACAAATGCAGCTCCGGCGGCACGGGCGGCTTTCCGACAGAACCAAGAACCAGCCCCTGGGCTTGGGGGCGCTGCTTACCGTTTCTCCACGCTTGCGGCGTGAACGGAATATTCCGATAAGTCTTGGAGATCTCCTTCGGAGTCGCCCAGCGTGCGGTTCCATACTGACCATCTCCCACCGTGCGGCTCTTGATGTTGTCCAGTGTGTAGTGCTGGGAGAGCATGGCCAGTCCGCCGATTACAATGATTGCAGCCGCAGCAAACAAAATCAGCGGCCATACATTATCCTGCATCGCATCACCACATTTCCATTGATAAGCCTTGTTCTGGCGTTTCCCGCAGTACACTTAGATCATCGTTCCAGTCCTTCCGCTCCGGGATCAGACGGTCTGAGGCGATATGGAACTGCTCGCCTATCTGTTCCGCCATCCGCAGACTGGCCTCATGTCCGGCATGGTCATTGTCCAGGCATAGGTACACCGACTGAGGTGTTTTCATTCGATGAAGCATGGTCAGCACCGGAATGTGAGACGTTCCGCAGCACGCCACATAGCTGTGTTCTTTCCACTCCTCTGAATAGAGGGTGAGGTACGATAAAAGGTCAATGGGCCCCTCAAATACAAACAGGCTTCCATCTCTGCCCAAGTGGTGGAAGCTGTATCGGGGATCGCTGCCCTCCACGTTTTGACGAAATGTCTTTCCAGTGCTGTTGGTGCTCCGCTTGTGAGCATGGCGGGCAGTGCCGGTCTCATCCTTACCGACAAACACCACGTTGTGGTACGTTTCATCTTCATAGAGCACCCCCGCCCGTGCGAAGTATGTGATCACATCCCGATCAATATGCCGGTGCTTCATCAGGTAGGCGTACACCCGGCGCATATCCCGGTTGGCGGGAGGCAGCGCAAACGGTTTGGACGGCGGGGAGGTTTTTTCTCTTGCCTGCGGATAGCATTGGCCCTGCTCCCCACCCAGGAGCATCGTCACCGCATCCGGGAAGGTCATTCCGTAGTGTGTTCGGACAAAATCAATGGCGTGGCCGCCGGTCTGGGTCTCGTGGTCAAACCACTCGCTGCCCCGGATGGTCACACTGTGGTCGGAGTCCAGACGATAGTCCCGGCCAGAGGGAAGGAGCTTTTCCCCCTGCCGCCGCAAAAACTCGGCCAGATCCACCTCGTTGGCCTGGCGTTTCTGATCTTCTGTAAAATAGATAAAGGTTCCCATAGACACACCTCGCATCGCGATCATTTTAATTGAATTTCCTCATTCTCATGGTCATCGGCCTTATGGCCCATGGCCATTTTCTTTTCCAGAAGCTGCCGCCGGCGTTTGCGGTCGATTTGAATGCCACGCTGCATGGTGTCCGTCAGACAACGATCCTCAAAGATCCTGCCCATGTGGTAGAACATCCGGGAGACTGCCGCAGCCACAGCAGGTTCTTTTATCTGCGTTGAGGATTTAGAGCGCTCCGGCGCAGCAGGACGGATGGAGTCATCCTCCCTCGGCGTCTCTGCTTGGTTCCCGTCAGGTTGAGTGTTTGGCGGTTCTGAGGCATTCGGTATCTCTGCTCGCCCCTGCGAAAGATCTTCCGAAATTGACTCGGTCTGCGACAGCCGCAGGGCCTCCTGGATCACCATGTTGCGCACAGACTTGAACTCCTTCTGCCGGGAGAGCGGCATGCGCCTGGGTGGCTGTTCGGAATAGGTGCGGCAGATCTCCTCCTGCATCTGATACCACAAATCGTAGGCGGCAGCCACACGCTCATCTCTGGCCAGCTCATCCACGATCTCATCCACGATGGCCTTCGTTTTAGGCGGCAGGTAGCCGTACACCTTTTTGCCCTTTGTGGTTTGAAGCTGCAGAGCGAGCGCAGTGGTTAGCTGTTCCAAATGCGGGTTGCCTCTATCGCCATTCCGCATCTGTTGAATCAGCTCCTCCATAGCCAGCCGCGCCTCCCGCTGGGCGGCTGTCCGATACTCCGTCTTCTGCTCGTAGACATGGAACAGGTCGTCCCGGAAGATTCTTCGGGCGAAGGCGGACTTGACCTGCTGGATGCCCTGTTTGGTCAGGTATCCCTCCTTGGGATCTGAGGAGAACACCACCATGTGGATGTGGACGCTTTGCTCCTTCCCGTGGAAGGCGGCGTACCAACGCAGGTGGTCCGGCGAGATTTTATACCCCTTTGCGATGTCTGAAAGGCAGGCATTGACCAGTGCGCGCCAGTTCTCCGCCGTGTCGTAGCCCAACCGTTCCGCGTCCTCCCGGCGGATGGCGACCACCGGCGTCCACACATTTCCTGTGTGATCCGCCACCTCCCGAATCGCTTGGGAGAGGTTCTGCACCTTGCCGCCCGGCCCCCAGAGGCCGTGCTCTCCCTGGAGTTCTACGCCGGGACGGTGTGCCACATAGTCCAGATAGTTCTCCCGCTGACTCATGGCCTCCACAAAATCCTCCCGCACCTGCTGGATAAAGACGGAGGCGGTTTCCCTGGTGGGGTTGGACTGGTAGTCCTCATACTCCAGCAGCTCCTGAGCGTCTGGGAAATCCCGAAGGAGCCTGCGGATGTATTCCTGCTGTTTTTTTGTGGCAGGCCGGTCTCCGTGCTCCTCCGGGAGCACCTCCACACCGGGGCGGGTCGCCACATACCGGGTTCGGTTGGCCAATTTGGCCGCGTCCCGACCGCCCTTCAGATAGGGGGACATGAAACGGATTCGACTCACAAGTCGTCATCCAGAAACCGCCGCTGCTGGTCCAGCGCGCGGTCGAAGCTGATCTGCCCATTGGTGCGCTTCACCTCGTCCACTGCGTAGGCGCGCAGTTCCCGCCGGTTGATGGGATCGGCACGGAAGTGAGCGGCGATGGTGTGTCCCATCATGTTCAGCTCCACACACCACTTAAAAATCATGGTGCGCAGCCGGTTGGAGTTGTCCGCCACGATGCCCTGGAGCGTATCCACCAAGGCCTGGGACAGATACTCCGAGGTGTCCTCGGTGGCCAGGTAGCCCATATAGAATCGCAGGGCCTTCTCCACAAACTCTCGCCGGGTCTTACAGTTGTCCTCCTCCAGCCAACTGTCAACTCGTCGAAGAATGTCTGGTTGCAGCCAGAGTGTGATTTTTTCTCGGTTATCTTCCTTCATATCCTGCTCCTTTCCTACCACGGTGCTCCAAAACGGCGGAATACCTTGATACGTGGGCCTTTTCTTGAAATACCACCGCTCCAAAACGAGAAATGGCGATTCAGAACGGCGGTATCTCAACAGGCGAAAAGCCCCGCACTGCGGGGCTTTGTGGCTGGACCGCCGGGGCTCACCACGGCGGTCCTTTATCCTCGTACTAAAATCGAACGCCCCCAATCCCGGGGAAATTTGCGGAAA
>OBYM01000423.1_pt1 | contig 23838 bp, 18 predicted proteins | sample 1538191 | NCBI WGS metagenome assembly OBYM01 (sample SAMEA2580165, study PRJEB22360) | human gut metagenome | biome: human gut; feature: human-associated habitat; material: faeces | place: Denmark | collected 2008/2010 | reverse complement strand
GCGGCTCTTCCAGCCGCCGCCCCACATCCAGTGGCCGCAGATGGGGTATACCACCAGCGAGATGGCGGCGGAGTACACACAGTAGGCTTTGAAGTTGGTACGCTCGGCCATGGAGCCGGACACGATGGTGGCTGCCGTGGCGCAGAACACGGTCTGGAACACGATGTACACCCACAGCGGGATGTCCAGACCCAGGTGGCTGTAGTCGCCCTGGATGAACGGATCAAAGCCGCCGATCAGGGCACCGGTGCCGCCGAACATCAGGCCGAAGCCGATGACCCAGTAGCACGGGGTGCCGATGCAGAAGTCCATCATGTTTTTCATCAGGATGTTGCCCGTGTTCTTGGCACGGGTAAAGCCGGCTTCACACAGGGCAAAACCCGCCTGCATGAAGTAGACCAGGAACGCTGCCACCAGCGTCCAACAGGTGTTGACGGAACTGAACATAACAGTCATACCTCCCCACAAGTCGTGTGATGCCGCAGGGCACCAGCCCCTGCGGCCGTGTGCCGTTCCCCGTACCGGATGCACGCAGGAACGATGCATTTCCCTCAGAGGACCCTCTATTTCCCCCGAAGGCAAGATCCACCCGAAAACACAAAAGGCGCTGGCGGAATTGCTTCCGTCAGCGCCTTTGCTTTCGATGGCACGAGTATAGACCGTTTGTGCACAAGTGTCAAGGGATCCTCTCAAGGTTTTACGTTTTTCACAACGTCGATGTCCCCTGCACCGCAAAAGTTTGGCAAATGTTTTTTGCCGTTATTTCTTTTCTCCAGCCTCTTCGCCCTTGGCATTGGCCGGGCGGTGGCCGCCCTCCATCTCCCAGTGCAGCAGCAGGCTCATCATGGCGCGCAGCGCGAAGGTGGCTGCCAGCGGCACGACGGATTCCAGATTCTGCAGCAGGAAGGTCTTGGCGATCTCGGCCGACATCAGAAATTCCAGCGCGGTGGTCAGGCCGCTGCTCATTTCATGATGGAAGTCGTGGTGGTCGTTGAAAAAGGTCGCCCGCACATAGTGGTAGCTGGCTTTGGCCAGGCTGGTGATGATGATGAACAGGCCGACCACTTCGGCCAGACCTGCGATCATGGGCACCGCTGTTTCCAGAAAGCCCTCCAGAAAGTGGGTGATGGTTGCATTGAGTTGGTACAGTCCCTGCATGGTGTCCTCGTCTCCGGCCCTTACAGCAGGGTCTTGACGTAGGCAGCCAGCTCAGGATCCTTGCAGTCTGCAAAGAACTGCTCCTGGAAGTGCTCACCGGCAATGGCACCCTTCAGCAGATCCTGGTCAATGCCCTTCAGGATCTCGATGAGGGGCTTGAAGGCCACGGCACGCACGCCGTCCAGGATCTTCTTGTTGCTCTGCTCGGCCTCCACGCGGTCAGCGGGGTAGCCCTTGCCGAAGCCAAAGCCGAACAGCTTCTCGAAGGTGTACTCCAGGTTCAGCTCACCGCCCCAGCCGAAGCCCTTGGCAAACGGCATGGACACGGCGTTGCCGTCGTTGATCTGAGCAAAGGTGTAGGCATCCACGGGATCCTCCACATGGCCGCAGATCACGCCGGGGAAGCTGTTCAGGGCCAGCATGGCACCCTCGCCGGTGCCGCAGCCGGTGATGACGAAGTCGGCGGCGCCGCTGTTCAGCAGGATGGCAGCCAGAATGCCGCACTGCACATAGGTCAGGCGGGGAGAAGCGTCGGAGTACATGCCGTAGTTGACCACTTCATGGCCCATGGGCTCCACGACCTTCTTCAGGGCTGCTTCGATGATGCCGTTCTTGGGGGCCTGGCTGTTCTCGTTGATGATTGCGATCTTCATGATACGATCTCTCCTTTTCTGATTCAGAGTTCTTTTTGTTGTCCTCACGCAGGCGGACCTTCTGCGCGGCCCTGTCCCTCCGGGAAAGGCACCTTTCCCCTCCCCGGCACACAGCCGCTCTTGTATACTAGGGTAGCATGGTTTGTGGGCAGTGTCAAGGCATTTTGTCCTACAATTTTACTGCATTTCTCGCTTTCCGGCAAGTTTTTTCATGCAAATGTCCTGATTTTGGCAGACGTCCTACCTGCCCCGGGCAGGCGTTCGGCAGCCTGCACAAAAGCCCCGCAGGCGTTTTGTGCGCTTTGCCTGTCAGCCCAGCTTCTTTTTCTGCTGACGGGCTACGATGGGCATCAGCAGAGGCGTGGGCAGCAGCTTCTGCGCCGAGGTGCACAGCCGCATAAAGGCCGACGGTACGATGATGGTCTTATGGTGCAGCATCCCGTGGATGGCCTCGTCCACGCAGAACTCCGGCGTGATGCCCTTGAGCGCGAACACCACCCCGGCCCGGTCGTTGAACTCGGTGTTCACCGGCCCCGGACAGAGGGCACAGACGTACACCGGGCTGCGCTTTTCCCGCAGCTCCTGGGCCGCGCCCCGGGTCAGGCTGACCACATAGGCCTTGCTGGCATAGTAGCCCGCCATGTAGGGCCCGCCGGGCAGCAGCCCCGCGGAGGATGCCACATTCAGGATGGTGCCGCCGCCCTGCGCCTGCATCCGGCGCAGCATAACCTGGAACAGCCGCCGCATGGCAGCCACGTTCACCTGCACCATCTCTTCCTCTTTGGCGGGGTCGGTCTCCAGCAGGCTCCCGCAGACGCCGAAGCCCGCGTTGTTGATGAAGATGTCGATGCGCTCCCCTGCCAGCTCCGCGCACAGGCGGTCGCAGTCCGCCCGGTCGGCAAGGTCGGCGGGCAGGATGCGGCACACGGTGCCGTGGGCGTCATTCAGTTCCTCTGCCAGCGCCGTCAGCCGGTCAGCCCGGCGGGCGGTGAGGATGAGACGGCAGCCCATGGCCGCGTAACGGCGGGCAAACTCCCGGCCAATGCCGGAGCTTGCGCCGGTGATCCAGACAGTCTTTGCCATATACTCACTCCTTGCTGTATCCGGAAGCCTTGTCGATGGCCTCCAGCTCTTCGGCGGTAAAGGTGGTGTTGTCCAGCGCCTTGATGTTGTCCAGGATCTGCTCCGGGCGGGATGCACCGATCAGCACGCTGGTCACCTGCCCGTCCTTCAGGATCCAGGCCAGCGCCATCTCGGCCAGGCTCTGGCCGCGGGCGGCAGCGATCTCGTTCAGGGCACGGATCTGCGCCAGCTTTTCCTCGGTGAGGGCGCTTTCCTTCAGGAACCGGCCGTCGGTGCGCACCCGGCTGTCGGCCGGGATGCCGTGCAGATACCGGTCGGTGAGCAGGCCCTGTGCCAGCGGGCTGAAGGCAATGATGCCCTTGCCCAGACGGTTGGCCGTCTCCTTCAGGCCGTTTTTCTCGATGGTGCGGTCAAAGATGGAGTAGCGGTTCTGGTTGATGACGAAGGGCACATGCAGCTCATTCAGGATGGCCGTGGCCTTTTCCAGCGTTTCGCCGTTGTAGTTGGACAGGCCCGCGTAGATGGCCTTGCCGCTCTGCACGGCGGTTGCCAGCGCACCCATGGTCTCTTCCAGCGGGGTGTTGGGGTCCATGCGGTGGTGGTAGTAGATGTCCACATAGTCCAGCCCCAGCCGCTGCAGGCTCTGGTCCAGGCTGGCCAGCAGATACTTGCGGCTGCCCCAGTCACCATAGGGGCCGTCCCACATGGTATACCCTGCCTTGGTGCTGATGATGAGCTCATCCCGGTAGGGCATGAAGTTCTCGTGCAGGATGCGGCCCAGATTCTTCTCGGCGCTGCCCGGCTCCGGACCGTAGTTGTTGGCCAGGTCGAAGTGGGTGATGCCGTGGTCGAAGGCGGTGAAGCAGAGCTGCTTCATGGTCTCATAGCGGCCCGTGTCACCAAAATTGTGCCAGAACCCCAGCGAGACGGCGGGCAGCAGCAGGCCGCTCTTGCCGCAGCGGTGGTACGGCATGGAGGAATAACGTGCATCGGATGCCTGATGCATAAAAACACTCCTTTATTGCAAAAATGGGTTGTCACACAGCAGCCCCGTGTAACAGCCCCTTTCGCGTTTTATTTCAGCAGATTGTCGTTGTCAAAGTAGTCGATGCGCATGGAACGGCGCACGTCGGCCAGGGTGGCGGCGGCGGTCTTTTCGGCGTAGGCGCTGCCCTCCTTCAGGATCTCCACCACTTCCGGCAGGCGCTGCTCCCACTCCTTGCGGCGGGTGCGGATGGGCTCCAGCTCTGCCTGCATGACGCTGTTCAGGAACTTCTTCACCTTCACATCGCCCAGGCCGCCGCGCTGGTAGTGGGCCTTGACCTCATCCAGATTCTGGTACTCCGGCCAGAACTCAGCAAAGTGCTCCGGGCGGCAGAAGGCGTCCAGATAGATGAACACCGGGTTGCCCTCCACCTGGCCGGGGTCCTGGACCCGCAGGTGGTTGGGGTCGGTGTACATGGACATGACCTTCTTCTTGATGTCCTCCGGCTCCTCCGACAGGTAAATGCAGTTGCCCAGGCTCTTGCTCATCTTGGCCTTGCCGTCAATGCCGGGCAGGCGCAGGCAGGCAGCATTCTGGGGCAGAACGATCTCCGGCTCCACCAGCGTGTCGCCGTACACGGAGTTGAACTTGTGCACGATCTCGCAGCACTGCTCGATCATGGGCTTCTGGTCCTCACCGGCGGGCACCGTGGTGGCCTTGAAGGCGGTGATGTCGGCCGCCTGGCTGATGGGGTAGCAGAAGAAGCCCACCGGGATGCTGGTCTCGAAGTTGCGCATCTGGATCTCGCTCTTCACGGTGGGGTTGCGCTGCAGGCGGCTCACGGTGACCAGATTCATATAATAGAAGCTCAGTTCCGTCAGCTCCGGCACCATGGACTGGATAAAGATGTGGGTCTTGGCCGGGTCGATGCCGCAGGCCAGGTAGTCCAGTGCCACCTGCAGGATGTTCTGGCGCACCTTCTCCGGGTTGTCGGCGTTGTCGGTCAGGGCCTGTGCGTCGGCGATCATCACATAGATCTCATCGTACTCGCCGGAGTTCTGCAGGCGCACGCGCTCCTTCAGGGAGCCGACGTAGTGGCCCACATGCAGACGTCCGGTCGGGCGGTCGCCCGTCAGAATCACTTTTTTCATGGTTTTCTCCTTTTGAATGAGAACTCCCTCCGTCAAGCCCTGACGGGCTTGCCAGCTCCCTCTGGGAGGGAGCCTTGCCTTCTCAGTCACCTGCGGTGACTGCTCTCCCAAAGGGAGCGCCAAGGACCTCTCCGCAGCGCCAGAGCCTCCCTCTGAGAGGGAGGCGGCATCGCGCAGCGATGACAGAAGGAGTTCTTTCCACGTTTTTCATTGCTTTCAGTATATCCCGCCCCGCTTTTTCTGTCAACAAAAGCAGCCGGAGAAAAAGAAAAAAGCGATGGAAAACTTCCATCGCTTTGCTGGCGCCTCTTGCCTGACTCGAACAGGCGACACCCTGATTAACAGTCAGGTGCTCTAACCGACTGAGCTAAAGAGGCATCTATATAAAACGGCACAGAGCCGTTTTACTACTAAAAAATGGTGACCCGTACCGGAATCGAACCGATGTTAAAGGCGTGAGAGGCCTCTGTCTTAACCGCTTGACCAACGGGCCATACGTCCATTTTGCATCGGGCTTTCGCTCCCGACTTGGCTAGTTTATCACAGAGTACGACCTTTGTCAACACCCAATTTCAACTTTTTTCAAAAGATCTGCCGCACGCCTGCCTTCACAAGGCCCAGTGCCAGCCCAAGGTAAACACTGACCACCGTTTCGTCCCCGCCAAAGTCCATGTTCTGGCGCTGCGGCAGGCCGGACAGCCACCCCTCGTACACGCAGTGCAGGTCCTGCAGGGTGGTGTAATCGTTGGGGTGCATCAGGGTGCTGTGCTTGGGCAGCTCCAGTGCCCCGCTCTTTTCCAGCACCTCGCCGACGAACTGCGAGCAGAAATAGTGCCGACGACGCCGCCAGCGGATGTGCAGCCCGCACAGGATCAGCCCCAGCACATTGAAGCGGTACAGGCTGCCGTGGGCCATCATGTGGTCGGCCCGGCGGCGGGCGCGGGTGTAGGCCTCCTCGCTCACCTCCAGCGCATAGAGGGCGCAGGGCACGTCCGGGCGCAGCCGGAACACACCCCGGTCCAGGTACTCCCGGCTGGGGCCTGCGGGGAACATGGTGTAGCCGTTCTTGCGGGTGGAGCTGTACAGACAGCTGAGGTCCTCGTCAAAGGCAAGGGACGCATGGGTGTAGCGTGCCCCGGTAAGCCGATAGACCAGATTGGACAGCAGCGTGCCCGAGCGGGTGAGCAGGATGTAGATGGTTTTCATGGCAGATTCCCTTATGTCAGCCCCCGGCAAAGGGGGAAAAGTATCATCTATATACGGAACCAGTATAGCATAAGTAAAGTTCCTTTACCACTAAAACGTTTCTTCTGGCCAAAATATTGCAAAAAAGGGCAAAAACAGCAGCCCAAAGCTGTTTTCAGGGCTCTGGGCTGCTGTTTCTCACAAGTTCTTGAAACGATCAGCGGCTCCCTGCTACAGGGGCCTCTCCATTTAGCCGTACAAAAATCGCTCTCCGCGGAACTCAGTGCTTTGTCGTCGTCCACCCGTGGCAGTACCGGAGCGTCTCTCCCTCGTCCACAGTCCATGCATCGGACTTGTATCCGCAGGAACCGCAGACCCGATAATACGTGGCATTCTGGCGATAGACTTCATCCGTCCCGTGGATAGAGTGGATGCATTTCGCTTCAAACGGTCCGGTCTCAAAAGTACCTTCTTTTATGGTTACGCAAGACATTTTCCCACAAGCGTCGCACTCGCTGCTCCTGGCAGGGACAGGCTCTGCCTCCTCCAAGACCGCTACAGACGTGGGAACTGCCGTTTCTTCCAAAGGGTCATCGTCATAGCGTTCTGCATCCGCAAAGCCCACCAGGCAAAGGGCCAGGGCCAAAGCCACGGCCAGCAGGATCGGGACGATCTTTTTCATGGAAAAGCACTTCCTTTCTCACGGTACTTCGCTTTTTATCAAGGGTGGTCATTCCTAATACTATAGTATCATACCGCTTTCTTTTTTTCAACCATCGCTTCCGTTTTTGTATCATTTTACGTTTTTCCTGGTTTTGCGTCAAAGGGTTGCCTGCTGTGTTTTTTGCCCCGCCGGGGCCGGGAGTCCCATCTTGCATCCCGGTTTGTCAAACTTTTATCAAAATGCGGCGGTGGACAGGTTCCGCCTAATTTTTCCTTGTTTTTGAGGGGCGCTGCTTCTTGAATTTAATTCAACCGGCAAAGATTCTTTATGAAATTTATTTCTTTTCTGCAAACAGTACGATTCGTTCATTGATTTCCAGAAACTTTTATGTATAATGATAAACAGGGGAATTTGCATCGACGCAAACCGCACCCCGCGCAGCGTCCGGCCACGCCGGAAGGCCGCTGTGCTTTTACATGCAGAATGTAAAGGATCAAACGAAAGTAGAGGTATAGCAATATGGCAAAGTTGGATCTGACCAAGTATGGCATTACCGGCACGACCGAGGTCGTGTACAACCCCTCTTACGAGCAGCTGTTCGCAGAAGAGACCAAGCCCGGCCTGGAAGGCTACGAGAAGGGCCAGGTCAGTGAGCTGGGTGCCGTAAACGTGATGACCGGCATCTACACCGGTCGTTCTCCCAAGGACAAGTTCATCGTCATGGACGAGAACTCCAAGGACACCGTGTGGTGGACCAGCGACGAGTACAAAAACGACAACCACCCCGCTTCTCAGGAAGCATGGGCTGCTGTGAAGGCCATCGCTCAGAAGGAGCTGTCCAACAAGCGCCTGTACGTCGTGGATGCATTCTGCGGTGCCAACAAGGATACCCGCATGGCCATCCGCTTTGTCATGGAAGTTGCATGGCAGGCACACTTTGTCACCAACATGTTCATCAAGCCCACCGCTGAGGAACTGGAGAACTTTGAGCCTGATTTCGTTGTCTACAACGCATCCAAGGCCAAGGTGGAGAACTACAAGGAGCTGGGCCTGAACTCTGAGACTGCTGTTATGTTCAACATCACCAGCAAGGAGCAGGTCATCGTGAACACCTGGTACGGCGGCGAGATGAAGAAGGGCATGTTCTCCATGATGAACTACTTCCTGCCGCTGAAGGGCATGGCCTCCATGCACTGTTCTGCCAACACCGACAAGAACGGCGAGAACACCGCCATCTTCTTCGGTCTGTCCGGCACTGGCAAGACCACCCTGTCCACCGATCCCAAGCGTCTGCTGATCGGCGATGACGAGCACGGCTGGGACGACAACGGCGTGTTCAACTTCGAGGGCGGCTGCTACGCAAAGGTCATCAACCTGGATAAGGATTCCGAGCCCGATATCTACAACGCCATCAAGCGCAATGCTCTGCTGGAGAACGTTACCCTGGATGCCGAGGGCCACATCGACTTCGCCGACAAGAGCGTCACCGAGAACACCCGTGTGTCCTACCCCATCAACCACATCCAGAACATCGTGCGCCCCATCTCTTCTGCACCCGCAGCCAAGAACGTCATCTTCCTGTCTGCTGACGCATTCGGCGTTCTGCCCCCGGTCTCCATCCTGACCCCGGAGCAGACCCAGTACTACTTCCTGTCCGGCTTTACCGCAAAGCTGGCCGGCACCGAGCGCGGCATCACCGAGCCCACTCCCACCTTCTCCGCTTGCTTCGGCCAGGCCTTCCTGGAGCTGCATCCCACCAAGTACGCTGAGGAACTGGTGAAGAAGATGAAGGCCAGCGGCGCCAAGGCTTACCTGGTGAACACCGGCTGGAACGGCACCGGCAAGCGCATCTCCATCAAGGACACCCGCGGCATCATCGACGCCATCCTGAGCGGTGCCATCAACGAGGCTCCCACCAAAAAGATCCCCTACTTCGACTTCGAGGTTCCCACCCAGCTGCCCGGCGTGGATCCCGCTATCCTGGATCCCCGCGACACCTATGCTGACGCTTCCCAGTGGGAGGAGAAGGCAAAGGATCTGGCTGGCCGCTTCATCAAGAACTTTGCAAAGTACGAAGGCAATGAGCACGGCAAGGCTCTGGTCTCTGCCGGCCCCCAGCTGTAAGCTGAACCTCGCCTGAATCATAAGCAAACCAAAGGACGTGTTCCCGCAGGGGAGCACGTCCTTTTTGGTTGCAAACAGTCGGTAAACGTTCCGTCGGTTGCGTTTTCCACACAAGTCTGCTATTCTGTGGAAAAGGATGTGATCTGTATGGACGCAAAAATGTTCGGTGCCTTTCTTGCCCAGGTGCGCAGGGCGCAGGGCCTGACCCAGGCCGAGCTGGCCGAACAGCTGCATGTGACCGACAAGGCCGTCAGCCGCTGGGAACGCGGCGTCGGTCTGCCGGACATCAATACGCTGGAACCTCTGGCCGACGCACTGGGCCTGTCTCTTGCGGACCTGATGCACTGCCATGACCCCGGTCAGGGCGCCCCTGCCGCACCGGTCCCTCTGGAGGATTTCTTTTCCATGTTGCGCCGCCGCCCTGTGGCGGACTGGCATTCTGTCCGCACTGCGCTGCTCCGGCTAAGTATCGCCCTGGCACTGTGGGGCATATTCGCCTGCCACGGAACACTTGCAGTTCACTGGCGTTCCCTCGGCGATGGTTCTCTACAAGCCGATGGCTGGATGTCCTCGTGGGTCGTTTTTCCGCTTCTGGCCGGAATGGAATTTCTCATGCTGGAACTCTGGAACAGCTTTGAACAGAGCGGTTTCTATCACCGTTACCTTGAAGCGTGCGCCCTTCTGGATACACCGTTTTTACGCCTGACGCGGGTCATATTGGAACTGCTGCTTTTCTTCGGCTTTGGATTTTTGGTGCCCTGCGCGGAAATAACCATCATGCTGTTCAACTGAGATAAAAATCAGCCCCGGAACGACCATCATCGTTCCGGGGCTGGTTGCTTTTTATCGTTTATTTTGCCGCTTCAAATTCGGCCTCGATGTCCGCACCGGGGGCCGGGGTGGCAAGGCTGACCACCACGCAGGCTGCCAGCGAGAACAGGAAGGCCGGCAGCAGCTCATAGATGCCGAACACGCCGCCCAGCGGGCTGATGAGGTACTTCCACACAAAGACCATCAGGCCGCCACAGAGCATCCCGGCCAGCGCACCCTGCCAGTTGCAGCGCTTCCAGAACAGGGCGCACAGCACCACCGCACCAAAGGCGCCGCCAAAACCGGCCCATGCAAAGCTGACGATGCCGAACACGCTGGAATCCGGGTCGCGGGCCAGCACCACGCCCACCACGCTGACGCAGATGATGGTAAGCCGGGCCGCAAACAGGCTCTGCTTTTCGGTGAGCTTCATATGGCCGAACTCCTGCAGGATGTTCTGCGAGACGCTGGACGCCGCTGCCAGCATCTGGCTATCGGCGGTGGACATGGTGGCCGCCAGAATACCGGCCAGGATCAGGCCCGCCAGCACCGCCGCCAGCACACCGTGCTGTGCAATGAGGCTGGCAATGCGCACGATGAGGGTCTCGCTGGAAGAGCCGCTCAGGAATTCCAGCGCACCGGCTTTGGTCATGCCCAGGCCCACCACGCCGATGACGATGGAGGCCGTCATGGCAATGACCACCCACACGCTGGCAATGCGGCGGCTGAGCACCAGCTTCTTTTCGTCCTCAATGGCCATGAACCGCAGCAGGATGTGGGGCATGCCAAAGTAGCCCAGGCCCCAGGCCATGGTGGACACGATGTCCAGCAGGCTGTAGGAGGCGGCGGTCCCGGCGGCAGCGTCGTGGCTGGCCGCCATGGTCAGGTAGCCGGAAAGGCTGCGGGCGTTTTCCATCACGGCACACCAGCCCCCGGCCACACCGATGCCGTAGGCCAGCACCGCCACCAGTGCGATGCTCATGACCACCGACTGGATGAGGTCGGTGGTGGTCACGGCCCGGAAGCCGCCCAGAATGGTGTACCCCACGATGACCAGTGCGGACACGATCATCGCGATCATGTAGTCCACGCCGAACAGGCTGTGGAACAGCTTGCCGCAGGCCGCAAAGCCGGAAGCCGTGTACGGGATAAAGAACACGATGATGATCACCGCGCCCAGCGCGTTGAGCAGGTTGCGCTGGTCATGGAACCGCAGCGACAGAAACTGCGGCACCGTGATGGCGTCCAGATTGGCCGAGTAGCGCCGCAGCCGCCGGGCCACGATGAGCCAGTTGAGCCAGGTGCCCACGGCCAGACCGATGGCCGTCCAGCCCGGCGACGCAATGCCGGTGAGGTAGGCAAGGCCGGGCAGGCCCATCAGCAGCCAGCTGGACATATCGCTGGCTTCGGCGCTCATAGCAGTGACCAGCGGGCCCATCTTGCGGCCGCCGAGGTAAAAGTCGGTGCTGTCCTCGTTGGACTTGCTGTATACAAAGCCCACCAGCAGCATGCCCACCAGATAGATCACAATGGTGGCAATGATGCAGACATTTGTCATAAAGGTTCCCCCTCTCGTTTGGCTTTTCCCGCGCAGCGCGCGGGGAAAGGATGGTGTTATTTTATCACAGTAAAGCAGCAAAGTACAGCATTTTGCGCCTGCACGGCCGATTTTCGCGCTTTTGTGGGGATTTCCGGCTCAGAACGCCGCATTTTCTGCCACTTTGCCAATAGCATTTCTCCCCTGTCCGCCTGTGCGGAGCGGCACTTCTGCTGCTTTGCGCTGTCCTTTTAAAGTGGGATATGCTATAATCAGGCCGGATTCCGGGATATTTATTGCTACAGGGAGATGTTTTTATGCAGGATATTACCATTCGGAATGCGTCTCTGGCCGATGCGCCCCGCATTCTGGAGATCTACGCTTGGTATGTGGAGCACACGGTCATCACCTTTGAATACGACGTACCCTCACTGGAGGAATTTGAAGGCCGCATGCGCCGCACCATGCAGAAATACCCCTACCTCGTCATCGAGCGGGACGGCCGGGTGGAGGGCTACGCCTACGCGGGGCCCTTTGTGGGCCGGGCCGCTTACGACTGGGCCTGTGAGCTGACCATCTACCTGGACCACGACGCCCGGAAACACGGCATGGGCCGTGCTCTGTACGAGGCGCTGGCCGACCGGCTGCAGGCCATGGGCATCCTGAACCTGTATGCCTGCATCGGCTACCCGCAGGCGGAGGACGAATACCTGACCCGGAACAGCGCCCGGTTCCACGAGCATCTGGGCTTTGCACTGGTCGGTACCTTCCACAACTGCGGGTACAAGTTCGGCCGCTGGTACGACATGGTCTGGATGGAAAAGATCATCGGGGAGCACCGCCCCGACCAGCCGCCCGTGCAGCCCTACATTTACTAAGCCCCACACGCAAACAGCCCCGGACTTTTCAACAAGTCCGGGGCTGTTTGTTTAGAATGAAGGAGAAAATCCGGGAATGTCAGATGGTTTTACACCGCCGGGCCGCCGCGCTCGGCGTCCAGTGCCGCGCGGAACTTCCGGTTGGAGACTGCGTTCTGCCCAAAGCCGATGAGTGCCCGCAGCAGGCCGATGATCCAGAAGCCCTTTGCTTCCATCACGATGCCGTCCACGGTCTCCTGCCCGACCATGCCGCCGGTCATCTGGGCCAGCGCACGGACAGGCATGTTGTACTGGAACAGCAGGTTCAGGTCCGGCGTGCCCTCGCGGGAGCTGCGCTTGAGCAGGGTGTGCAGCACAGCCCAGGCCAGCCAGCACAGCGGACTGCGGCTGTGGTTCAGCTCGCCCAGCGTCATGGTCTGGTCGATGTGGGGCTTGTCCTCCGGGATGGCGTGGCCCAGCAGGGCCTCAAAGGCGGCATCCGGCACATTCTTGATGTCAGCGGTGCGGTAGCACTGCACAGCCTTGCCAGCATAGGGGTCCGGGGCACCAGTGCCCTGCACGGGCACCTCGGCGCGCAGGCGGATGTCCTGTACGCTGGCACCCACCAGCAGCTGGTAGCTGCCGCCCTCGGTCTCCCAGCGGTCCGTTTTCACGTTCCAGTAGCGGAAGGCCTTGTCGTCCAGCGGAATGGTCACGGTCTTGCACTCGCCCGCCTGCAGGAACACCTTGGCAAAGCCCTTCAGCTCCTTTTCCGGGCGGAACACGGCTGCGTCGGCCTTGGCCACATACAGCTGTGCGATCTCGGCACCGGCGCGGCTGCCGGTGTTGGTGATGGTAAAGGTGACCTTGTCCGCGTCCGCTTTCAGGTCGGAGTAGGCAAAGGTGGTGTAGCTCAGGCCGTAACCGAAGGGATAGCGCACCGGCACATGGGCCGTTTCGTAGTAGCGGTAGCCGATGTACAGGCCCTCGCGGTACTCCACATTCTGCTGTTTGCCCGGGAAATACCGGGCCGCCGGGGTGTCCTCGTAGGTCAGGGGCAGAGTCTCGGCCAGCTTGCCGCTGGGGTTCACCCGGCCGGTGAGCACGTCCATGATGGCACCGGCACCGGCCTGCCCGCCCAGATAGGCATGCAGCACTGCCTTGCAGCGGCTGACCCAGCCCGTTTCCACCACGCTGCCGGCGCTCAGCACCACCACGAGGTTCTCGTTGGCCTGCGCCACAGCTTCCAGCAGCTGCTTCTGGTTCTCCGGGATGCAGATGTGGCTGCGGTCCAGGCCTTCGCTCTCGCTGGACTCGTCCAGACCCATGCAGAGCACCGCCACGTCGGCCTTGCGGGCCAGTGCGGCGGCCTCTTCCACAAAGGCCGGGTTGGGGGTGCCGCTGCGCTCATACCCTGCGCAGAAGCCTGCCAGCGTGATGTCGTCCGCCTCGGCGGCGTCCTTCAGGTTGTCCACGCGGGTAGCATTCACCGAGCTGGAGCCTGCGCCCTGATAGCGGGGCGTCTGCGCAAAATCACCGATGAGGGCCACGCGCTGCCCGGGCTTGAGGGGCAGCAGGTCATCCTCGTTTTTCAGCAGCACCACGCTTTCGGCGGCGGCACGGCGGGCCAGCGCATGATGGGCGTCCCGGTCGAACCGCTTCGGTGCGGCCTTGACTGCCGCATCGGTGGTGAACACCAGCTCCAGCAGCTCGTCCACCCGGGCATCCACCGCGGATTCCGGCAGACGGCCCTCCGCCACGGCCTGCATCAGCCGCTTGGCCGAGCCAAAGCCGGGGCAGGGCATTTCCAGCGTGGAGCCTTCGCGCACACCCTCCACATGGTCGTTGGAGCCGCCCCAGTCGGTGACCACGGCCCCGTCATAGCCCCACTCGCCGTGCAGGATATCCTGCAGCAGGTGATGGTTCTCGTTGGCGTAGGTGCCGTTGACCCGGTTGTAGGAGGTCATGATACACTTGGGTCTGCCCTCTTTCACGGCGATCTCAAAGCCGGTGAGGTACAGCTCCCGCAGGGTGCGCTCGTCCAGCACGCTGTTGCTGGCCATGCGGCGCAGCTCCTGATTGTTGGCGGCAAAATGCTTGGGGCAGGCCGAAACGCCCACCGACTGGATGCCGCGCACATAGCCTGCTGCCAGCTTGCCGGACAGGTACGGGTCCTCCGAGAAATACTCGAAATCGCGGCCGCACAGCGGGCTGCGCTTGGTGTTCAGGCCGGGGCCCAGGATCACATTGACGCTGTAGGAAGCGGTCTCCTCGCCCAGCGCTTTGCCGATCTCCTCGCCCAGGGCGGGGTCCCAGCTGTTGGCCACGGTGGCCGCCGTGGGGAAGCAGGTGGCCGGCTCCGAGGGGTTCAGGCCCAGATGGTCGGCCGGGCCCGCCTGCTTGCGCAGGCCGTTGGGGCCATCCGACAGCCAGATGGCCGGCACCCCCTTGTTGGGCAGGGCATGGGTCTCGAACACGGTGGCACCGGAAAGCAGGGCGCATTTTTCCCGCAGGGACAGTTTGGCGATCACATCTGCATGTTTCATTTGGCTTCACCCTCCGGGAAAATGATCTTATAGATGGGGAAATAGATTACCATCTGCACGCCGCCGTTGATCACGGTGATGAGCACATTGTACACCGCCGGGGAGAAGAACTGCTTGCACAGGGGCACATACAGGCCCATGAGGAAGCTGCACACGATGGTGATGAGCACAAAGGCGATGACGTACCACAGGATCTGATACCAGATGTTGCCCTTGGACTTGAAGGTGATGTTGCGCTGCATGGGGAAGTTGACGCACTGCGCCAGGAACAGGGTGATGGCAAAGGCGGCAAAGTAGCCCATGCCGCCGGTGGCGTCCCCAGTGACCGGGTAGTTGAACACATAGGTGTCCACCGGGCCAAGGTTCAGGTGGATGAGCTGGCAGGGGATGCTGCACCAGTCGGTGTGGGCGTAGAACAGCCCCGGCAGAAAGGTGAGCAGCAGGTACTGCAGCAGGGTGACCAGCATGGAAAAGGCATAGAATTTGATGAACTGCCCGGCCAGCTTGGCCAGCTTGGGGTTTTTCTCTGAAATGGACATGGGTATTTACTCCTTATGAACTTGCACGGCAGCCACGGCAGAACCAACGGCGCTGTCGGCCTGCAGGGTCACACAGCCTTCGGTGCCGGCTTCCACGATGGCCATGGCCTCGCCCCAGTAGGGGGCGGTCTGGCTGGTGCGGTAGCCCTGCAGATTGAAGGGGCAGGCATTGCCCAGCGCCAGCAGGCGGCCGCCGGTCACCTGCACCCGGATGGGCTCCCGCACGGTGGGCTTGAGCACGCCGTTCTGGTCGGTGTAGCGCAGGCGGATGTAGCACAGCTGGCCGGGGCGCAGCACGGCTTCCTCCGGCTCGGCCCGCAGCTCGGTGGCAGGGCCGGCGGTGGTCAGCGCACAGCGGCCGGTCTCCTGCCCCGCTGCGTTGTAGGCCACAGCCTCCAGCGTACCGGGCTGGTACGCACAGCGGAAGCGGAACAGGCAGTCGTTTTTCGCATTCTTACGGGCGATTTCCTTGCCGTTGAGCACCAGCGCAGCGGAAGCCGCGCGGGCATAAACCTCCACCTCAGCCTGCTTTCCCTCGCAGCCGGGCCAGGTCCAGCTCGTCATGGCGTCGGTCATCTTCCAGGCTGAGGGCGAGTGCTTGTCGCCGGTGTGGTTCACCGGGCGCACGGCCAGGAACGGCCCTTTGGCCTGTTCCAGCGCCACCCGGGTATACAGGGCCTCACCCAGCGGCTTGCCGGTCAGGTCGATGCGGCCGGAACCGGCGCTCACCCAGCCAAGGCCGCCGTCAAAGCGGGGCGCGTTGTCGGCATACTCCCAGCTGCCCACCATCACTTCGCCCAGGTAGTCCATACCGGCCCACACAAAGTCACCGATGAGCCGGGGTTCTTTCTTGGCCAGCTCCCGGAACCGGTAGGCGTCGCTGCAGAAGGTCTCGCTGCCCAAAATCAGGCGGTCGGGGTATTTTTTCAGATCGTGCTCGTAGCGGTAGATGCCGTAGTTGTAACCGGCAATGTCCATGTTGGCAAAGGCGTCGCGGGTCTTGACGTCGCAGCCATGCAGGGTGGCACCGTGCTTCATGAACTCGCTGCCCAGCAGGCCCGCCAGATTGTTGAAGAACTGGCTGCCCACGGCCTTTTTCTTTTTGGTGGCGTCCTCGGCCTGCTTTTTGGCTTTTTTGTCGCTGTACACGCCAAATCCGATGGAGCTGAGGAAGTTGAAGAAGATGTTCACACCGCAGGTCACCGGGCGGGTGTCATCCAGGCGGTGCAGATACCGGGTGAGCTGCTTCGTCAGGGCAATGCCCTTTTTCTGAGCCGTCTCGCTGACCTCATTGCCGGTGGAATACAGGATCACACAAGGGTGGTTGTAGTCCTTTTTGACCATGCTTTCCAGGTCGCTGCGCCACCAGTCGTTGAAATAGTCCACATAGTCGTGCTCGGTCTTGTGGATGTACCAGTGGTCGATGTACTCATCCATCACCAGCATACCCTGCTCGTCGCAGGCGTCCAGCAGGGCCTTGGAGCAGGGGTTGTGGGCCGAACGGATGGCGTTGTAGCCGTTCTCGTGCAGGATGCGCACCTTGCGGCGCACCGCATCCGGGTGGCACACTGCACCCAGCAGGCCGTTGTCGTGGTGGATGCAGGCACCCTGCAGGATGATCCGGCTGCCGTTGAGCAGCAGGCCCTCCCTGCCCCAGGCAAGGCTGCGGATGCCAAAGCGGGCCGCTGCCGTGTCGGTGCCGTAGGCCGCCTGCAGGGTGTACAGCTGCGGGTGCTCCGGGCTCCAGAGCGCTGCCTCCGGCAGTTTCAGGCGCACCGGCTTTCCGGCCTCAGCGGACGCACTGGCCAGCACGGTAGTGCCGTCCAGCACCTGCAGCTGCACGGTGCCGGGGGCGCTGGCCGCCGCCGTGACTTCCACTTCCGGCGGGGCGATGGACACGGTGCGCACCCGCAGGCCGTCCAGCAGCAGGTGTGCTTCCGGGCCCACCCACAGGGTGACCGGGCGGTAGATGCCCGCGCCGGAATACCAGCGGCTGTTGGGCTGGTCGGCGTTGCGGGCGATCACCTGCAGCACGTTTTCGGCATCAAAGTCCAGCTTCCCGGTCAGGTCTACCTTGAAGTCGGTGTAGCCGTAGGGGTTGAACGCCAGCTTCTCGCCGTTGAGCCAGACTTCGGCGTTGTGGTACACGCCCTCGAATTCCAGCACAAGGGTCTGGCCCTGCAGGGCTGCGTCCGGGGTGAAGCGTTTTTCGTAAAGGTAATCATAGCCCTCGTACCAGCCGGTGTTGGTGCCGCCGGGGGCCGTCTCGGTACGGGGTTCGGCCAGTGCCGCATCATGGGGCAGGGTGACCGGCACGGCCGGCCCCTCTTCCAACAGGTGGCGGCAGGTCCAGCCGGTGTTGAACGAACAGGCGATCACAGGCATCTGCCTCCTTTCATTTGATCACAAGATAAGGTCCGGAACCCAAAATGCCGCCCGGCAGAGCTTCTCCGCCGGGCGGCTGGGGGATTCATCAGTTCTTTGCGGAGAAGCCTTCCACGATCAGGGTCACGATGCCGACCAGGTAGCACACGGCACCCACGATGGAGATGTGCAGGGCCGTGGCCTCAGAAGCCGGATAGTTGACCGGGATGAAGTAAACGTCCGCAGCCAGCGAAACGCGGGCCAGAACGAATACGGCGAAGCTGCCGATCAGGCAGATATTGGCTGCCACCAGCAGCACGTCGTTGACCACGGCGGGCAGCTTGCTGCCGGCGAACTGGCGCAGAGCCAGGCACACCAGCGCGGCCACGGTGAGCACCACCGGCAGGGTGCTGGTGGCCGAAGCCGCCAGATAGCCCACCATCGAGGTGTAACCATAGACTGCAAGGCCGATCACACTGGCCACAGCAGCCACGATCGTCTTCGTATTCAGTTTCGTTTTCATGGCTCAGGCCTCCTTTGCAGTCTTCTGCTTCTTGCTCTTGACCGCAGACACGACGTACAGCAGGGCGCACAGTGCGGTGAGGGCTGCAAAGCCGTAGATGCACACGCGGTAGGTCATACGCCACCAGGTCATCACGCTGATGGTGCGGGTGGTGGAGTTGACGCCGTTCATGGCGGCACTGTTGGCCAGAGCGTACAGCAGGTAATGGATGTTCTGCTTGATGGCCAGCAGCATGGTGCGGTCGCCCTTCAGAGCGTCAGCATTCCAGTAGGTGATGCTGTCGTCCGTGCCGAAACCACAGAATGCGGTGGTGCCGGCCAGGATGGACTCCTTGGGAGAAGCGTGCAGGGTAACACCGGTAAAGTCGGTGACGTTGTAGCCCTTGAAGCCCCACTCGTTGCGCATGATCTGCACCTGGACACCAACGTTTGCGCTGGAGGCCACGGCACCAATGCGGTTGTAGGAGGTCATCACGCCCAGAGCACCCACCGTGTAGGTGTCATCGCGGGAAGGATCCGCCTCGAAGGAAGCGGGCTTGCCGTTGCCCTCAAAAGCCTGCTGCAGGTTGCGCAGCTCCAGCTCGCGGGCCTTCTGCTCGGTCATAAAGACTGCAATGCCGGAGCGGTTGATCTCCTGATCGTTGAAGGCAGCGTGCTTGATGTTGACCAGGGTGCCCTTGCTCTGAGCGCCCTGCACCACAGCGGAACCGGTGTAACCGGACAGGACGGGGTCCTCGGAGTAATACTCTGCGCCGCGGGCGTTGTAGCCGTGACGATGGATGTTCATGCCGGGGCCGATCATGATGGGCAGGTTCAGCACCAGGGTGCTCTCGCCCAAGGTGATCTCACCCACGCGGTAGGCCAGTTCCTTGTTCCAGCTGTAAGCAATGTTCTCCGGGGTGGGGCCGACGCGGGTGCCGTAGTCGTAATCGGCAGCATCTGCATACGGGGTGCCCTGGTAGCTGCCCTCGGTCAGGTAGTGCGAGTCGGAACCGTTGGGGCCGTCGTCGGCTGCGTACTGCGGCAGGCCCACAGAGTCGATGTTCTGGATGTTGTGGAAGGCGTTGGAGGCAAAGTTCAGGAACTCGTCGATGGTCACTTTGCCGACCAGCTCATCCCAGCGAGGATCGTCGAAGTCAGCGCCCTTCAGGTCGTTCAGGGTCAGGGTGCTGGTGGTGTCGCCGAACACGATGTCCGAGGTGTCCTCATCGGTCTTGATGTCGATGAAGTCGTTGGCCAGCAGGGTGGCCAGACGGCCCTCGGCCTTCAGGCCGGTAATGGTGGTGGGGAAGGTGCCGTCCCAGTCGCTGCGGGACAGATAAGTAGCGGTGCCGGGGATGAAGGTGTTGATGTCCATGGAGTAGTCGCCGTCGCTCACTGCGTTGGTGATCTCCACGCCGGCCTTGCTCACAGAGAAGGTGTCGGCATCCACAGCGCCGTCCCAGGTCCACTGGTAGGTCTTGGAAGCATCGCCGTCGGCGGTCATGCCGTCGGCAGTGGTCTTGCCCTGAGCAGCCAGGATGTTGTTCAGAGCATCATGGGCGTCAGAGCCGATGGCGAAGTAGTAGTCGCCCGGGTCCACGATGAAGGTCTTGGCGTTCTGGCTGTCGTAGCTGGCCAGCAGGCTCATGTCCACATTCATGGTAATGGTCTGGCTCTCGCCGGGCTGCAGGGTGTTGGTCTTTTCGTAGTCCATCAGCTGCAGGGCGGACTTTTCGATGCCGTTCTGCTTGTCGTAGTCGGTGTAGGGTGCGCTGGCGTACAGCTGCACGACAGCCTTGCCGGCCACATCGCCGGTGTTGGTGGTGGTCACGGTCACGGTAGCGGTGCGCTTGTCACCGGTGATGACCACGCTGTCCAGGGTCTGCTCAAAGGTGGTGTAGCTCATGCCGTAGCCGAAGGGATAGACCACCTCGTTGTCGTAGCTCCAGGTGCCATCGCTGGTGGCCACGGTGCCGTCGGCGTTGGCGTAGGTACCGGCAGAGGCATTGGCACCGCCGTTGCCCAGCACGATGTCCGCATAACGGGTCTCGTAGTAACGGTAGCCGGTGTAGATGCCCTCGTTCTCGATCAGGTAGGAGTTGACGCTGGTGCCCTCAGCAAAGTCCGAAGCGTTTGCCCAGGGGATGTTGCCAAAGTTCTGCATGGCAGGAGCCAGGGCGCCGTTCTTGACAAAAGTATCGCCCAAGTGTGCAGAGGGAGCCACCGTGCCGTTCAGCACATCGGCCACGGCGTAGAAGCCGTAAGCGCCGGGGTAGCCCACCCACAGGATGGCGTCAATGTCGGGGTCGTCCTGCAGGTTTGCGATCTCCATGGGGTTGGCTGCGTTGACCAGCACGATGACCTTGTCGAAATTGGCCTTTGCTTCCTCGATCATGGCCATTTCTTCATCGCTCAGGCTCAGGATGTTTCCGTTCACGGTGTTCACGCCCTCAGCCAGGCCTTCCTCGCCGGGGTAGTAGGCACCGCCCTCGCCGCCGACACGGCCCACCACCACGATGGCGGCATCACCGTATTCGGTGTACTTGGACTGGAAGTCCGGGTTCAGAGCCTTCAGCTCATCCATCGTCAGCTCGCAGGGATCATTGTAAGCGCTGATCTCGGCGTAAGCGGGCAGGATGCCGCCGCCGAACTGAGGCTTGGTCCATTCCTTGTCCGCAAAGAATGCTTCGTATGCGGCCAGGGTCTCCGGGTTCAGCTGGAAGCCGCGCTCGGTAAAGGCGTCAAAGATCTGCACGGTGGACTTGCCGTCCGGCACGCTGCCGCCGCTGTTGCCGTAAACAGGAGCATAGCTGCGGACGCCCAGCATGGTGATCTTGGCATCCTTGGCCAGAGGCAGGGCACCGTTCTCGTTCTTCAGCAGGGCAAAGGTCTCCTGCGAAGTCTCGATGGCGAAGTCCTTGAAGCCCTCGTAGGCTTCTTTGGCCGTGGTGAATTCCGACTTGTAGGTCCAGGCATCGGATTCATCGTCCGACTGCTCGGTCACAGTCTGGGTGCTGCGGGTGCCCAGGAAGGCATCCACAGAGGTGCGGTAGAGCTCCAGGATGTTGCCTGCCATCATGGAAACGGCCAGAAGCAGGGCAAACACCATGGTCAAACCGCGCCACAGGTTTTTCTTCTTCAACATTTTGTCCTCCTTTGAAAGTTGTCCGCTCTCCCCCTGTGCGGTGCGGAAGCAAACGCCGCACAAAAAGAAACCGGCAGAGTGATTCAAAGCTCTGCCGATAGTATAGAGGTTTTGTGAATATTTACAACAAATTTTTCCCAAACTGTCATTTTGGGGCCCTGAACTGTCATTTGAGCGGCAGGAGCGCCACCAGACGGAACATGCCGTCCTGTGCCTGCATCGTCAGGGTGCCGCCGTGCTGCTGCACGATGCGGCGGATGCTCTTAACGCCAAAACCGTGCCACCGGGCGTCCCCTTTGGTGGTCTGGGGCAGGCCGTCCACAAAGTGCAGCGGCTCGGCGGCGCAGTTCTCCATGCGGATGAGCAGCATGCCCCGCTCGGCCCGCACCTGCAGGCCGATGTAGCGGCGGTCCGGCTCCAGCGGGGTCACCGCCTCGATGGCGTTGTCCAGCGCGTTGCCGAACAGCGAGTACACCTCGCCGGGCTTCAGGAAGTCCAGCTTTGCACCGTCGGCGATGTAATCCAGCTGGATGCCGCGGCCCTTGCACACGATGGAGCGCTCCGCCAGCAGCACGTCCAACGTCTCGTTGCCGGTCTTGACCGTGGAGCCGTAGATATCCACCGCCTTTTTCAGCTCGTCCAGCTCCTCGGTCGGAACCCGGCTGCCCAGCGTGTACAGCTGCTTGCGGATGTCATGGCACTTGATGTTGATGAGCTCCACCGTCTCCTTGGACAGCTCCATCTGCTGGCGCTGCTGGCGCATCATCTGCTGCAGCACCATGTTGTCCCACTCGGCGTCGCTGCGCTGCAGGATCTCACACAGCAGGAAGAACAGCAGGATGGTGGTCACCTCGTCGTAGACGCTGTAGGTAGTAAAGATGCGCGGGGCACCGTCCACACTAAAGGCGTTGAACAGGTTGACGAAGATGTTCATGCTCAGCTGGTAGCCCACCATGATAAAAGTCATCGTGCGCCCGGGCAGTGTGCCCAGATTGCGGCTGTGCAGCCGCCGGGTGAGGGTCAGGCAGCACACCGCGAACAGCAGCACGAAAAGGCCCAGATAGACCCACCGGCTCCAGGCCCAGTACTGCCGGTCCATGTGATACACCGCATTCTGCAGCAGCTTGGCCCCCCGGTAGATGATGTGCTGCATGGTGCCCGCCGCCGTAGCATAGAACACCGCCCACGCTGCCGCGATGCGGAAGCACAGCCGGATGCCCACCGCCGCGATGCTCCACAGCAGAAAGGTGCGCAGCGACTCGGTGTAGAGGTTGTGGGGCGCCTGCTCCCACACGATGGTAAAGCAGGCCTCCGCCAGCAGGATGCCGGTCAGCCGCGCCGCAAAGCGCTCCTGCCGCTCCAGCTTCCAGGTGGTGGCCGCCACGCACGCCAGCAGTTCCAGCACATAGCCGTGGCGTTCAAACAGATCGATGACCGTACTCATAGCACAAATTCATTGCCCATGCTACGGGCCAGCTCCTCCATGAATTCCTTTTTGCGCAGACGGCTGATCTGCAGCTTCTCCCCGTTGGAAAGCACCACGTCGCTGCCGGTGACGGTCTGGATGTGCTTCTGGTTGACTAGATAACACTTGTTGCAGCGCAGAAAACCCTTGCCGTGCAGCCGCTGTTCGGCGTCCTGCAAGGTTCCGGTGCCCGGCAGCTGGCCTTTTTCGGTGTGATAGGTCAGCTTGTGGCCCTGCACCTCGATGTAATAGATCTCCCACAGCAACAGCCGCTGGGTGCCGGCGGGCAGGGCCACCATCACGCTCTCGGCGGCGGCGCGCCAGCGCTGGGCCGCACGGTCCAGCTTGATGCTCAGCGGCCCATACTGGGCAGGCTTGATGATGTAGTCCAGCGCATCCACCTCATAGCCCTTGACCGCAAACTGGGCCATGTTGGTCACAAAGATCAGGATGACCTGCCGGTCGATCTCCCGCAGGCGGTGGGCTGCCTCCATGCCGTTGATGCCCGGCAGCTCAATGTCCATGAACACGATGTCATAGTCGGCACGGTAATGTTCCAGAAACGACGCCGCATCCCCGAAGGCCGTGGTCTCCAGCGGGATATCCCGCTCTGCCGAGTAGCGGGCAAGGCATTCTTTCAGATGTTCCAGCTCTCTGGGGCTGTCCTCCACGATCGCACAGCGCAGCATCCGGTTCTCCCCTTCACAAAAACTTTTCGGAATCAGTATAGCGCAATCTGTGAAAATTGGCAACAATTGCCCTTGCACACAATAAACATCCACCAGCCGAGCTGGTGATTTTTCCTTCATTTTTGTCGATTCGTGTCCATTGGGAAACAGCTGAAGGTTTTTCACGCTCACAGGGTCCGGCCTTGCCCATATTGCAAAAGCCAAAATATTTTCAACATTTAATCAAAAAACAAGGCAATGTGTTGACTTTTGTTGAAAGTCTTGCTATAGTATGAGATACAAGGATTCCATATAGGTTCTGCGTGAGAGAATGAGAGACGCACAACAGCCCCTTTCGGCTTGTGGTGCGTCTTTTTCTTTTGCAGGGCTCTGGCTGCCG
>OBYM01000421.1_pt1 | contig 23888 bp, 29 predicted proteins | sample 1538191 | NCBI WGS metagenome assembly OBYM01 (sample SAMEA2580165, study PRJEB22360) | human gut metagenome | biome: human gut; feature: human-associated habitat; material: faeces | place: Denmark | collected 2008/2010 | reverse complement strand
GTAATAATTTTTTATTAAAATGCTTGTTTTTTATTTATCATTGTATATAATAAGTTCAAGGAGGATTCAAACTATGAAATATATTGAAAGAGTTTTAGAAGATGTAAAAAGAAAAAATGCTGATCAGCCTGAATTTATTCAAGCTGTAGAAGAAGTCTTGGAAAGCTTAGAACCTGTTATTGAAGCTCATCCTGAATACGAGGATATGGCTATTTTAGAAAGATTGGTAGAACCAGATAGAGCCATTATGTTCAAAGTTCCTTGGCAAGATGATCAGGGAAAAGTTCATGTCAATAGAGGATATCGTGTTCAATTCTCAAATGCGATTGGACCATATAAAGGTGGTTTAAGATTACATCCATCTGTCAATTTAGGAATTATTAAATTCTTAGGTTTTGAACAAATCTTTAAAAATTCATTAACAACTTTACCAATTGGTGGAGGTAAAGGTGGTTCTGATTTCGATCCACAAGGAAAATCAGACAATGAAATCATGCGTTTCTGTCAATCATTTATGACTGAATTATATCGTCATATTGGACCAGACGTTGACGTACCTGCTGGGGATATTGGAACAGGTGCCAGAGAAATTGGATATATGTATGGACAATACAAAAGAATCAGAGGAGCCTATGAAAATGGTGTCTTAACTGGTAAACCATTACCATATGGTGGATCTTTAATTCGACCTGAAGCAACTGGATTTGGTGCTGTTTATTATGGTAAAGAAGTTTTAAAACACTTTAATGATTCTTATGAAGGTAAAACAATTGCATGTTCAGGTTATGGAAATGTTGCCTGGGGTGTATGTTTAAAAGCCAGAGAATATGGCGCAAAAGTTGTATCTATTTCTGGTAGAGATGGATATGTTTATGATCCTGATGGAATTACAACTGATGAAAAAATTGATTTCTTATTAAAAATCAGAAGTTCAAATGATGTTAAACTTAAAGATTATGCTGAAAAATTTGGATGTGAATTCCATGCTGGTGAAAAACCATGGGGATTAAAAGTTGATATGGCTTTCCCATGTGCAACACAAAATGAAATTGGATTAGAAGAAGCTAAACAATTGGTTGCTAATGGAGTGAAATATATTATTGAAGGTGCTAACATGCCTACAACACCTGAAGCCATTGCTTACTTCTTAGAAAATGGTGGAACTTTAGGACCTGCAAAAGCAGCAAATGCTGGTGGAGTTGCTGTATCTGCATTAGAAATGGCTCAAAACTCTATGCGTTATAGCTGGAGCACTGAAGAAGTTGATCAGAAGTTACATGATATCATGGTTGATATTCATGACTCTTCAGTCAAAGCTGCTCAAAAATATGGTTTAGGTTACGACTTAATTAAAGGAGCTAATATTGCTGGATTTGAAAAAGTTGTAGCTGCTATGATTTCTCAAGGAATCTATTAATAAAAAAAAGATTGTCAAGATATCATTGATATTTAGACAATCTTTTTTATTTTCATGAATAAAGCATCATACTTATTAACGATTCTTACGATAACTTAACAATAATGGTATGACATTCACCACAAAAGAACCTATTACAAATATCCATAGCATCATAGATAATGTTGGTGCAACATCTGCAATAGCACTCCAATCCCCTGCTAAACTCCAAGACGCTATCATTTGATACTGAGCGCAAAGTGTCAATGCCATCAAGAATAAGGAAAGAACCATAAAAATATGATAATTTTTACCAGCGTTATACATATACAAATTCAATAAAGTCATGATAAGAGTTAATATTCCAAATATAATCCACATATATTTCTCCTTTTAAAAAATAGGAAACATTGCTGTTTCCTATTATTCTTCAACAGGTAATTCTTTTAATTCTTCCTCACCTGTTACATATTTTAAAATGGCAATAGCTGCATCTTTTGGTCCTTGATGTTCGTTTCCTTTAATACCTAAACGTGTACGCAACTGACCAACTTTTACACCTTGCTTAAACATTCTTTTAAAATAATCCTGTAAAATAGGTTCAGTCTGTTCTCTTCTTTGAACTGGTCCAAATGGATTCGCAAAATAGCTTCCTACAAGTCCATATTCTGTTGTTGTTCCTTTTGCCATACGATTTCCTGCTCTGAAGACTTCTAAAGCTTCTTCTGGTGTATCAAAGAAACTTAATGCTTCACCATCTTCATCATAGTTATTTGCATATAAGAACAAATCAACATCATGTTTTGCCACAACATCTTTATAGTCTGTAATTGGAATGACAATACGTGCATTGACTTTATCTGGATTCATAAAGACTGAACGGTCTAATTCTTTAAAGCTATATCCTGCATCCAAGTCATCTAATCTGACAAAAGCTCCAATTTCAGTTCCTGAAGTCTTCACTTTTCCTTTATCACCAAGTGAAAGTACTCCCATATCATCATAGATTGTCTTTAAGTCTGTAATATAAGCAGCTCCAATCACTTTAATCTGTTCAATTGTTTCACTCTTACCAGCTCCACTATCACCCATAACAACGATATTTTTTGTTTCACCATTATGAAGTGTCATTTTAACCATAGCTCCATGGATTGGTAATTCACGATGATTAATTTTTTGAACATTATGCAATGTTAAACACATTTTTTTCATATATCCAAAATAATCAAAATCATCACTTGCTGATAATAAAGCAACAATCATATCATTAGATTCATCCTGATAGAAAGCCTGATTCATTTCACCATCTTCATAACCATAAACATAAATTAAATCTGGTTTACGATTACGATATTCAGATTCATCAGCCAAATCAAACAAGTTACATAATGTTACACCTTGTGCCATAAATTTTACGTTAAAGTAAACAAAACATAACAAATCTCCTACTTTTGCAGGATAACATAACCATGATTCTGCATCAAACTTTTTATCTTCAATAGGATTTGTTTTGATTTCTGGAAAGACTCCATCACGTTTATTACGTTTAGAATAAGCAATAAATGGTGGATGAATAACAACAGATTCAATAAATGGAATTTCATCTAAATTACGATATTCATATGGTAAAAATGGTCGCATATGCGTTACAGCTAAACCAGCATTTACCCCTGCAGTAATCTGACGTAAAACTTTATCTTTCTTTCCAATCGCTGATTGAATAGAACGATAAACTTCTAATACCAATTCTTCAAATTCACTTTGTGCATCTGCAAACTGAACATTTTGATAACCTGCTCTTTTTGTTTCATTAAAAACAATTGCATATCTTTGTAAACGACGCCAGAATAAATAAATATCTTCAACCAAAGCAATAAACATATCACGATCTTTAAAATATGCTTTTGTCTGAGAACGCATAGCACAAACTTCTTCTACTGACATGACTAATAATAATTTAAAAACATCTCTTAAATCTCTTAATAAGTCAACATCATCTTCTTCAATAGCATGTAAATATTCATAAATAGTTGTATCAGTTCTTTTAATATGTTTAATATATTTTTCTAAAACTTTCGCAAAAGACTCACTTTCAATTAATTGACAACGACTTTGACAGAATTCTTCAGAAAAATTTAAAATTGCATTACCACGAGTAATATTAAATTTATATGCCATATTTTCACCCTTTCCTTTGAGAGATGTTTTTCCATCTTTCAAATATGAATCAATTCTATCAAAAAAATGCCATCTTGACTACAAAAATCATAAAATTTATGAAATGATAGCGGTTTTATTTTCTATTTTGATTTGATTTTCATTTTTTAACAGTATTTTTTCTATATAATAGACAGAAAGGTATATATTTTTATGAGAAATATAAATATGTTGATTATTTTTACTTACATTTATACAATTTCCATTATATCTGATTTCATCTCTTCCAAAATCAATATGATAAGTCACATCATGTAATTGATAAACCATCGTATGTTTACCATAGTCAACATAGACCTTGGCATTTTGATCTTGAATCACAAACCAGTTATATAAATCATTAAGAGATAAATAATATTGATTATCTTTTTGAAATCCTTTGAAATCAAATGTATAGATTTTCTCATCTTTATGATATGTGCCTATATAAGTTGTCATAGCTCCTTGATATTCATAATAACGACTTCGATGACAATACATATATCCAATCATTCCAATGAGCAAACATAAAATCACACCTACTAATAATACACGTTCATATCTTAATTTTTTCATAAAACCTCCCAAAAGAAAAAGGTCTTATCAAAAGACCTTAAAAAAGACACGACCAACAACCTGATCATCAAAATCAATATATCCTATATTTCTAGAGTCAACACTATGATTACGATTATCCCCCATCACAAAAATCTTACCTTCTGGAATATCATAAGAAAAATCTTCATTACCTTCCATAGGTCCATTGATATAATCTTCATTCAGTAATTGACCATTACGATAAAGCTGATTATCTTTCATTTCAAGACGATCACCTGGCAACCCAACAATTCTTTTAATAATCTGATCTTCACCCTCAGCCACATGATACTTCACAACAACAATATCATTATAAGAGGGTTTCCCTCTTTTATAAAAGAATTTATCAACCAAAATGATATTTCCATTTTGATAAGTCGGCTCCATTGATGAACCCACAACTCTTGATATTTGAACAAAATATAGAACACCCAGTGTGAAAACCACTGTTATAATAATGACTTTGATATATTCTAATAAAGATTTTTTAAAATCACTTTTTTCCATTTTTCTCGCCTCTGATGTATTATAGCATACTATTTTCCATCTTTTAAGCGTGTTCTTAATTTTGTCACAATTTTCTTTTCTAATCGAGAAACCTGTACTTGAGAAATACCTAAATATTTCGCAATTTTATCTTGATTATAATCCAATTGATAACGCATATAAATAATCATTTTTTCTTTATCATCCAGTTTTTCCATTTCCATTTCTAATGCAATCTTTTCAAACCACATTTCATCACTTTTATCAATCAGACGGTCTTCTACACTGATCGTCGATCCATCTTTTTCATAAATTGGTTCATTTAATGATGTTGGATAATAAGAAGCATCTATGGCTTCTACAACGTCCTGTGGTTCAACACCTAAATACTTGGCGACATCTTCAATCGTTGGTTCCTGATTGTTTTGACTTTGCAGGTATTCTTTTGCTTTGGTGACTTTAATATTTAATTCTTTTAAAGAACGAGAAACTTTAATGGTTCCATCATCTCTAAAATAGCGTTTAATTTCGCCCATAATAATGGGTACTGCATAGGTTGAAAACTGAACCTGATATGATGTATCAAAATGATTAATAGCCTTCATCAAACCAATACAGCCAATCTGAAATAAATCCTCTTTATCATAATAACTATTTTTAAATCTATGCACAATTGACCAAACTAATCCTAAATTATCTTTAACGACCTCTTCTTTAGCCTGTTCATCCCCTAAACGGACTTTTTTTAAAAGATCCAATGTTTTAGATTGTGTCATGATTCTTTAAACTTTTTGTGATGATAAGTTTTGTTCCTATATTGACAACACTTTCTATTTCTAACTGATCCGCCAGTGTTTCAATAATGGTTAATCCCATTCCTGCATGTTCAAGGTCTTTTGCAGTTGTATAAAAAGGTGCTTTGACTTCTTCTAAATTTTCAATCCCCTTACCATAATCCTGTACAATCAGTTGAACCTGACGTCCATCAATCTTCATTTTCATAACTACAGAACATTCTGTATTTTGATTATAACCATGAATAATAGCATTACTGACTGCTTCTGATACAATTGTTTTCCATTCAATAATTTCGTCAATAGTTGGATTTAAAGGTGTTAAAAAAGCCGCTACCGTTGTTCTGGCAAAATTTTCATTATCCAAGATAGCGCTAAAACTGATTTCCATTTGATTCATAATGTTCCCTCCTTTAAATTTTCTATTGATTCATAATAAGGCATAATCTGAAACATTCCTGTTAATTCAAAAAGACGATAAGCCACAGGATTTAATCCTGTTAAAATCAGTGTACGATGTTCAAATTTCAACTGATTATAACGTCCTAGTACAAGTCCTATGCCTGAACTATCTATAAAAGATGTATTTTGAAAATCAAAAATCACATCTTCTTCACTCTCATCTATCAAATCACTTAACTGTCCACGATAAACCGGTGCCATAACACTATCAATTTCACCATAAAAATGAACAATAATCAGATGATTTGCTTTTTCAATCTCTATATGATTATCCATATCTCTTCCTCCTTCTTTGGTATCATATACCAATTCCAAATGAAAAAAAATCGTTTCGCTAAAACTAGAACTTATTCAACAAAACTAGAATATTTATGCAAAATAAAAAATCCATCACAAGATAGATTTTTAAAGTAAAACTTTGAGTTGATTGACGACTTTTTCTACAAAAGACAAGGCTTCAACATCCGTTTTCACAGTAACATCAAAAGAACCAATATTAATATCTCCACGCATCAATAACAGATGACCAACCACTTCACCTTTTTTTAATGGTGGCACAAGATTTGTATAATTCATCTGATAAGTGACTTTGGTCGTATCATTTTTATCTTGAACATACTGAATATCAACTTTTGCTATGATTTCCACTTGAGATACACGGGCATTATCAATGTTAACTTTTTCAATGACATCATTTTTTTGAAATAAAGTGATGTTTTCGTATAAAGAAAATCCATAATCCAAGAGTTGTGATACTTCCTGATTTCTGACTTTAGGATCACTTTCTTTTAAAACAATCGCTATTAATCTTAAACCATTTCTTTTGGCAGTTGAAACAATGCAATAGCCTGCTTCTTTGGTATAACCTGTCTTTAATCCATCAGCTCCTTGATAAGATTTCAATAACTTATTCGTATTCACAAGCCAAAACTTATGAGCAGTATCTTCACGGATGTAACTATCATATAAAGAAGTTGTCTGTAATAAACGTTCTCCACCCATTTCTATTAAATAGGCGGCCATTATTCCTAAATCCAAGGCACAAGTATAATGATTATCATCATGTAAACCGGTAGGATTCACAAAGTGAGTATTCACCAATTTGAGTTCCTTCGCTTTTTCATTCATCATTTTCACAAAATTATCATTCGTTCCAGCAATACGTTCTCCAATCATCACACAGGCATCATTAGCAGAAGCAATACTAATCGCTTTAAACAAATCTGCGACACTCATTTTTTCTCCTTCTTCCAGGTAAATCTGGCTACCACCCATACTGGCTGCATAGGCGCTACATGTCAACTCTTCATCCCATTTTAAACTGCCTTTTTCAATAGCTTCAAAAAGTAAAATCATGGTCATAATCTTTGTGGTAGAAGCTGGAAAAAGCTTTTCTTTTTCATGATTCGAATAAAGAACCTGTCGACTTGATGCTTCCATTAATAATGATGCTGAAGCATTTGGTGCTAATTTTAATTCTTCCCCATGAACCGGTGTTATCTGGAGACATAATACAAAGACACATAAACAAATCAAGCATTTTTTTATCATCAAAACACCTCAATTTATTATATGAAAAAAAGCGAAAAACAGTCCATTTTTACAAAGATTGTTTATGCTTACTTCAACAAAAAAACTTATTCTATTCACTTCATTCATTTTTGTATCAAAATGATAACAAATCATAAAAACCACATATCTCATAAAAATGAGAAATGTTGATTTCATTTATTATGTAGACATATTAACAAAACAAATCATTTGTACAATTTGTTGAAATAATGAGTTTATATGTCGAAAAATATCTTTTTTTACAAAGTTTTAGACTTACATGTCTGAAACTATTTTTTTATATTTTCGGATATAATATATAAAAAAGATAGGAGGAATTTCATGACTAAGCTTATAAACCGTCCCGAATATTGAAATCAGCTCATTTCAAACAAAGATATTCATCTTGTTAAAATTGTAACTGGTATTTGCAGATGTGGGAATAATGTAAAGTTTTACATAATGGTAAAAATAATTTTATCAATGGATAGAAGCTATATTAAATCCTATGAGGGTATCAAATCTTTATACCTCATTGATTGGCTCTTATCTTAAAAATGCAAGATGGTAATCCACCTTGCATTTTTTATATATCCAAAGATAATTGTCTGTTTTTATAACTTTTTTGTTTAGCCTGCTTGATGATATCATCTTCATGAACATGTCCTATCAGCAATGGAGATAAAGGATCATGAAGTTGATAGTTTTCTATAACTTTTTGCTTATTTTCATTTGCATAACAATATAAACAACCATGTGGGCATGTATTATATTCCCCTATATCTCGACTAGGATAACAATGACAATGTTGTCTTAAAGGCTGACTAGACACAGATATAAAATCATATCCTGTTATATCTTTGAGTATTCTCGCATTCAAACAACTTTGTGATAAAACACCATACTCTGAAAAATCATATGGTTCTGCACACATTTGAATCTGAAATTGATATTTTTTAGCAATCTGTACAAAAGCTTTTACCAGCTGTTGTTGCCAAAACAAAGGAACTTCCTGAATACCAGGAAAGTTTCTTTTTGTTTTTTGATAAAGATCAATAAAACTGATCACACAATGATGAACATAACCTTGAAGCTGAGAGAGGATATCTTCAAAATAATAAAGATGCTTCTCTATTGTATATTCCTGATTGATAAAAATAGGATCATATCTTATACCTATAGCCTGTTTTCCTAATTGAGAAGATAGCTTTTGAATGTCTGATATGACATTTTGATAATCAGGAACATAAGGCTCTATATCGCAACCATAAGGCGTTATGGTCACATAGAAAAAAGAAGGATAAGGCTTCAGTTTATCTAAACGAGATAATATAGGTCGAGGATTTTTTGTACAGAAAATAAAACAATCAACAACATCCTCATTAATCAAATATTTGGTAATCTGGGTTGGATAATAAGGATTTCTCACATAGACATATCCTTCTTTGATACGTTGAAATATCCAGTCACTATAAAAAGCAACGATATCTGTGCGACCACTTATATTAAAAATCATCGTCTACTTACCAGTTGGTATAAAAGGAATAATACTATTGGCGACTGTTGATATTGGCATTGTCTGTAAAACGACACGTCCTGGTCCTGTAATCACTGTATTGAATAAACCTTCGCCACCTAATAATTTATTTTTCATGCCTGGTACACTTTGTATTGCCAATTGACACGTCGCATCCATGATAGCCAGATTTCCTGAATCAACAATCAGCTGTTGCCCTGCTTCCAGCTGATATTCAACCGTTGCGCCATCAAGTTCAATAAATGCAATACCATGTCCCGATAAACGACTCATGACAAAACCTTCACCACCAAAAAGACCTGTAGATACTTTTTTATTAAAGAAAACACTTCTTTCTACTGTCTCTTCACATGCCAGAACAGATGATTTTTGGACAACGATTTCCTGTCCAGGTGCAATATCATATTTACGAATTTCACCAGGAAATGAAGAACCAAAAGCAATTTTACCAGCTTCTCTAGCCTGATAGACATTTAAAAACATTGTTTCACCCGAAAACATTCTCCCAAAAGCTTTACCTATACCACCGCTTGTTGTTTCCATCGTCATACATGGATCCATCCAAACCATAGCTCCACTATCACTCACCATTTTTTCTCCCTTTTCTAATTCACAAATGACAACTGGAAAAGGTGTTCCTTGAATTTCATATTTCATTCTATACTTCCCTCACTTTCTAAAGTTTTTATAATCAGTTCTGCTGTTTTTTGATGTGATGCTAGAGGAACCTGATGCACATCACAAACACGCATTAAAGCATTAATATCTGGTTCATGTGGCTGCGCTGTCAAAGGATCTCTAAAGAAAATCACAAAATCCATTTTTCCTTCTCCCACATATCCTCCAATCTGTTGATCTCCACCATATGGTCCAGATAAACAGCGATGAACTTTCAAATCTGTATTTTCGATAATTTTAAGTCCTGTTGTTCCTGTCGCAAATAACGAATGCTGTTTAAAAAAAGATTCATGTTTTTTCACAAATTCAATCATTTCCTGTTTTTTAGAATCATGTGCTATCAAAGCTATATTCATCCCTATCACCTCCTATTTTTATTATACATGAAAAAAAGCCTTCATCAAAATGAAAGCTTATAAAATATGTTTTTCAATAAATTTTCCAATACCATCATGATCATTATCGTCAGTGATATAGTCAGCGACACTCTTTGTCTTATCACTACCATTCGCCATCACAACACCTACACCAGCATGAAGTGTCATATCATAATCATTATCGGCATCTCCAAATGTACATAATTGTTCCATTGAAATATCATGCATTGCCATAACTTCCTGTAATCCATGTGTTTTTGTGACTCTTGGATCCATATATTCATATAAAACACTGGCTGTTTTTAAAGAAGATGATTTATATTTATCATTTGAAAATGTCTGACTTCTTTCCACAACTTTATCCATATATTCAGGATTACAGATAATAATCAGTTTAGGACGTGGTTCCTTTAAGAATTCATCAAAATCCACAACCTCATAAGGCACACGATCATCTCTAGATAACATTTGAATATAATCATCATCTTTTGGTGCATACAATACACCTTGATATGGCACTGCAAAATTGACATCCATATCTTCATAATGATGAATAATGTCTTTAATCAGTTCTCCATCCAATGGATAGCTAGATTTATCGACTTGAAGAGTATAATCATAAATTTCAGCGCCACCTGTTCCTACAATCGCATCTACCAAACCATCAATACCCCAAATATTTAAAAGCGTTTTGACACTATGCACATCTCTACCAGTTGATAAACCAAATAAAATTCCTTTTTCTCTTGCTTTTTTAATCATTTCTACTGTCATTGGTGAAACAATTCCTTGACTATTTAATAATGTTCCATCAACATCACACATAATTGCTTTAACATCCATAAATGAAACCTTCTAAATATAATATTTTGTATAATAATAAATACGTAAAACATCAAAAATCATCATCATCTGATAATTGAATTGAATACCATCAAAACGTCCTGGGACCTGAATCACATATTGTGCTCCTAAATCATTTTTATTTTTATATTTAACATTTTGTGTCAATAATACAATTTGAGCATCCTGGATATTTTGATGCGCACTTTCTTTTAAATAATCATGCAATGTTCTTCCTGTTGCACTCATAAAAATAACGACATCATCTTTTTGGAATTGAAAATCTTTCACAAAATGATGATATTGAATCACTTCTTTACCAAAAGTAATAAAATCCGTCTGGAATTCTACAGCAATACTTGTTGGATACAATGCTCCAATAAGAATCACACGTTTATTTTTAAATATAAGTTCACAGATTAATTCTAATTCCTTCACAAGATTTTCTTTATCATAAGATGAATCTAATTGTTCAATTAATTCAGCAGCAGAAACACCTAACATACGTGCACGAATCTGAGAAACACGAAGCATATAATCCGCAATCAGTTCGTCTTGAAAATCTTCATATGTCTGGAAACCTAAGTGACGACAGAAATCTAAAATCTCATCTTCACTAAAATGTCCTTCCTCCATGACCCTTTGCAATGAATAATCTTCCATCTCCACATAATGATGAACAATAAACAATCCAATGCGATACATATGGTCATCATCTAAACATCCATTTAAATACTTTAAAATTCTTGATAAAACAATATCCATATATGCTCCTCCTTCCATATAGTTTTATTATAAAACTTTTTTCCATTTTAAAGTCTTTTTTTCTCAAATAGATAGAAGATACTTTTATTGTATCAAAAAAATCTATAAAAAACTTTTTTCTATTTTTTATAGATATAAATTTTCATGAAAAAAGCCAAAATTCATAAAATATTGAAAAAATTTTTTCATGACTATTCATTTGATGCAAGCATTCCATAACGGAATTTCAATTTTCCAATAAGCATTGTCATCAATTCTACAAATGGAAAAGTCAGCCAGATCCCTTTTAATCCCCATAAAAAAGCAAATAGACAGGCTACAATGATAATACCAATACAACCTCTTAATAAAGATAAGCCAAATGCTGATGAAACCTGATTCGTTGTACTTAACAAAGCAATCATTAAACAATTATAACCAAGGAATAAAAATCCTATAAAATAGTATCTTAATCCTTCATTGGCTAATAACTGTAAAGTCTGATGATTTTCATGATTAAATAAAGCAATCAAATGGGATGATAATAAATAAGCTATACATAATACACATAATCCTATGATAAAGACAACATAACGCCCCTGTTGATATAAATATTGAATATCCTGATCTTGGCCTTGACCAAATGCTCTACTTAATAATGGTTGAATGCCTTGTGAAACACCAGTAAAAATAGCTAAAACAATCAATGCCAGATTCGCCACAATGCCATAAGCTGCTACCCCAATATTCCCTGCAAATTTTAAAATCAACAAATTAAAAACAACAAGGACAATACCAGAAGACAGTTCATTAATAAAGCTTGATAAACCTGGCTCTATGATAGCTTTCATTTGAGATAAATGGAAAGAAATTTTTGTAAAATGAAATTGATTTCTTTTCAGTAAAATATAAATCATCGCGATTATGACACTCATAGTTGGTGCTAAACCAGTTGCTAAAGCTGCACCTAATAGACCCATATGGAATGGATACATGAAAAGATAATCTAAGATCATATTCGTTAAACTTCCTACAATCATCATACACATAGATAATTGTGGAGACCCATCATTACGAATAAATGACATAAAAAGATGGTTAAGCAAAAAACATGGTGCAAACATTAAAATTGTTTTTAAATAAGTTGTACATAATGATAATATGTCCTGATTCGCACCTAGACATTGAGCAAGCCATGATGAACCATATAAACCAGTCAAAAGAAAAAGAATACCCATTCCTAAAGCCATAGCAAAAGATAAAGTAAATGTTTGATTGGCTTTGTGATAATGTTCTTGAGATTTCAAAATCGTATAACGACTTGCTCCACCAATACCAATCATCATGGCTAAACCGTTCATCAATCCAAAAATAGCAATTGCAATATTTAAAGCTGCTAAACCATCAGGACCTAAGCGATGTGATACAAAAAATGTATCTACTAAAATCGTTCCAGATGAGCCAATCATCCCCATCACAGCAAACATCATATATTTCCAAAATTCTTTTTTTAATTCTTTCATCTCTATCCTCCTTAAATCATTGAACAAAATAAAAAGGTGCTTGAACGCATTCCTTCTCAGATCTACGGAATACGTTCAAGCACCTCAAGATATATTCATCCGATGACAAATATTCATGTGCATTCTTTTATTTTTGCTAGACCATATTAACATGGTCACTATATAAAGTCAAATATTTTATTTTAAAGATTTTCATCAATCAAATGCATCTCTTTCATCACTTTATAAATACCATCAGCATCAGGATCAGTGAAGAAATACTTTCCTAAGGCTTTTAAATTATCTGATGCTCCTTCATAAACAACACCTGTATCAACTTCCTGAAGCATCTGATAATCATTCATACTATCACCAAAACCAATTGTATCTTTCATCTGACCATGAAAATGATTCACAACCTTTAAAATACCATCAGCTTTTGTACAATGTTTTAAAATAATTTCACCATTGATAAAATCATCTTCTTCTTTCGAAAAAGTCACAATATTAAAGAATTCTTCTAAAAATGGTACACAGTCATAAAAACTTTGTTTATTTGGAGCAATAAAGCACACTTTTGTGACACCTGTCGTTAAAATATTAAAGTCTTTAATTGGCAAACGATTTTCACCCATACGTCTGAGCTGGAAAAAGCGCATTAATTCAAGATTGTTTTCACAATCTTTTTGATGTTTCTGATCAAAAAATTCATTCACACCTGGTGTCTGATACAAAGCTTTTTTTGTTTCTAATGTAAATAAAATATGATTATTAATGAATAAAGTCATGACTTCAGATAGAATATATTGATTCATAAAGTTTTCAAAAATATATTCTCCATCCACAATGACAAATCCTCCAGCACTACAAATAGCACCATCGAATTCAATATTTCGAATATCCCCAACAATAGACGTTGGAGCACGCCCTGTACAAAGAAAAGCACGATGTCCATTTTGTCTTGCATTTTGAATGGCCAACTTTGTTTTCTCTGTTACCATTTTAGATTTTCCTACTAATGTCCCATCAATATCAAAAAATAAAAATTTTCCCATTATTTTCACCACCGCATATTATTATACATCATTTTTCAACATCACATATAAAAATATCACTTTTTGAAAATAATTATGACAAAACTTCATCAATGAGTTGTGGCTTTCCAACAAATTCATCTGAAAAATCATAAGCATTGAAAATCTCAGTTTCAAGCTCCTGACTCAAACCCGTATTTGTATGAACTTCAACTAACACTTCACCTTTTTTTACAAAATCCCCTATTTTTTTATGAAGAACGAGACCGACACTATAATCAATGTCATCATCTGTTTTTTCACGTCCTCCACCTAGTTTCATACTCACTATTCCTAAAGGCTTTGCTTTTAAATCTTTGACATATCCTGTTTTTTGACTATAAACAGGAATCACCTCTTTCGCTTTAGGAAACATTTCTGGATGTCTGATAAAGGCATCATCGCCACCTTGTGCTTTCACCATAGCACATAATGTACGAAGTGCTTGTTTACTTTCAATAGCATCTTCAAGCATTTTTCTTGCGGTAATGAGAGAATCAGTTTTTTGAGCTTGAATTAACATATGACTTCCGGCCTGTAAACAAAGCTCTAATAAATCTTCTGGCCCATGTCCATTTAAAGTATCAATAGCTTCTTTGACTTCCAGACTATTTCCAATAGCATAACCTAACGGCTGACTCATATTAGAAATGGTTGCTCTGGTATCTTTGCCAAGCGAATCACCAATTTCAATCATTGTACGTGCCAATTCTTTAGCTTCTTCAATTGTATTCATAAAGGCACCATCACCATATTTGACATCTAACAATATCGCATCACTGCCGGCCGCCAGTTTTTTTGACATGATAGATGATGCAATTAATGGAATACAGGAAACAGTTGCGGTAACATCACGCAAGGCATACATTTTTTTATCAGCCGGATCTAAATGACCACTCTGTCCAATAATCGCCAATCCACAATCATTAACCTGCTTCACAAAATCTTCTTCATCAATCATAATATGAAGTCCCGGTATAGATTCTAATTTATCCAATGTTCCACCAGTATGTCCTAATCCTCTTCCGCTCATTTTAGCTACAGGTACTCCACAAGCTGCCACAATCGGTCCTAAAACCAAAGATGTTTTATCACCAACACCGCCAGTGCTATGTTTATCAACTTTGATTCCTTGAATACGACTTAAATCAATAACATCACCACTATGCATCATCTCTTTGGTTAAAATAGCTGTTTCTTCTTTATCTAAGCCTTGAAAACAAACGGCCATCAACCATGCACTCATCTGATAATCAGGTATATCACCTTTTGTATAACCTGCTACAATAAAGTGAATCTCTTCTGGAGTATGTTTGAATCCATCTTTTTTCTTTTCAATCAAATCAACCATTCGCATATTTTATTCCTCACTTTTCTTTTTTAAAAGATTACGAAATCTTATATCTCCATTATACACTCCCCAGATTGTGAATGCACTATTTATCCAAAAATCAATATGATTTAACATAACATCAAAAGCATATCCCCAGTTTGCTATAATACCACTTACTAAAATCAAATAAATGATCCACATCAAAACATATCCAAACTTTTTTCTTCTAAATATAAGATAATAAGCCAACCAATATCCATATGACAAATAATACATATTCGCAAATGGAGCCAAATGTTCTTCCAACATTAACCATCCTAAATCCCAGTGCCACGTAAAAGATATCCAAAATACACTAAGCATTGATACGATAAATAAAACCATATTCCATCTTTCATTGCGTTGCATCTTATGATAATCTTCTTTTAAAACTTGTGGAACAACTTCATGATGTTCTGTTTCATATTCTCCTAAGAAAAATTCACTTATAGTTATTCCTAATATTTCACATAAAGGGATATAAAGCGAAGCATCAGGAAGATGAATGCCCTCTCCCACTTTGACACAGATTTATCAGTAACACCAAGCTGATCTGCTAATTCCTTTTGAGTCATTTCTTTTTTCTTTCTACATTCAGCAATAAATTTCCCAATTTTACGTACATCCATAAGAACACCTCCTAGCTATATTTTATCAATTCAATAATAGAATGTATATAAACCAGAAGTAGAATCATTAGAATCTAAATTCTATTAGTAATTTAGTCCTTTTCCAAATTATAAATTTAAATATTATAATCCTTCTCCATAATACTATATTTCCATTATTTATCATCAACAATATCACTTTAATATATTGGAACACTCATATTTCTTTTATATGTTTCTGGTACAATCATCATTGATAATATCAGTAACATATATATCAATAATACTTGAACTTAAATCTATCTTTCCTTTAACACTATTAATTTTTCTCATAGTATCCTAAATACAACTACAATTATCTAAAAATAATCATAAAGTTTATATTCTCTTTAAGTATATAAAACTTCCTCAAACTCTAATTAATTACATTTAGTCATACATATATTATTTTCATCAAAAATATTTTTCCTTTTCATTAGCGGGATAATCAAATATTGACAAGCAATAAGTGAACATATACCTGCAGACAATTTTGATATCATAACAATTACAATTAAAGATGGTTGAAAGTTTGCAGTAAATGCCAAATGATCACCTAACAAAAAAGAAGAACAAACACCAAAAGCCAATACTCTAACTTTATCCTCTGCTTTCATTTCATCAATCATTGATAATGATGCCAAAACATTGGCACTACATGCAATCAACGCAGTCATTAATTGTGTACTTAGATTACATTTTTGACCTATAAAGCAAATTGGTTTCATACAATATTTTTTTAATAAATAAACCATTGGAAAAGCTCCACAAAGCATCATACTAATATATCCTGCCGATTCTAAAGCACGATTTAAATTCTCACCATCTGCTACAATTGGTTCTAAAAACCATGATAATTCAAAGAAATGCATTATCCATGTGCCAAAACCTGTGAAATGTTCTATCACACATAAAACAAATATTATCTTTAAAAATCCATTTAAAATAAATCCAAATTTTTGAAAACCAATAATCATTTTCTGTGGTGCAAAGTATAATCCAGAAGCGATACTTCCACATATAATAATCAATGGTAATAAATTATGAATTATAATATCAAATGATAAATGAAGTTGATATGTACCTATTCCACTAGTTGTAATTGTTTCTCGAATATAAGGTTGAGTTAATAAAATCATTAATGAAGCAATAAATACTCCTATTGGAATCATTAGAAAACCAGCCATAGTTCCAAAAGCTAAATATTTATAATCCTTTTCTTCTAAAATTTTTAAAGCCACTGGTATAGTAAACACAATTGTAGCTCCGGACATATAACCAATTGTCATTGCCATAATCCATGACTCTTTACACTGTGCTAATGTTTCAGCTAATTGATAACCACCCATATCCACAGCTATGAATGTTGTTGCTGATATGGATGGGTCAGCACATATCATTTGATATAGTGGTGCAATTACATGAATAATAAAATAAGTCATCAAGGGTGCAGATGCCATAATTCCTGCAATTGGCAAGAAAATTGTTCCTACTGTTTCAACACCTAAAATAAACTGTTTTCCAAACTCACTCTCTTTTTTAAAGATAGATACTAACGCTGAAATAAAAGCACATATCATAATGATATATACAATCACATCTCCTACAAAGCCCAAAATAACACCTCTTTTCTAAAAGAAGGACATATAGTCTTATATGTCCTTCACCACTTCTATTAATTCTCTTATATCATTTATAATATAATTTGCCTCTTTTAACTCATCATTTTTTCCATAACCATATGCACACCCAACAAATAATACACCATTTTGAATTGCTGCTTGTTGATCATAAAATCTATCACCAACCATAATTGTTTGTAATGGTTTATATTTTTGAATAATCATGGCTAAACTCTCTGATTTAGATTTTGCATTATCTGCTCCTTGAACATGAGCAAAATATTTATCAATATCTAAAATTTTTAAAGTTGATATAATCTCCTTTAATGGGGCATTGGAACAAATACATAAAATATTATTTGTCCTTAATTCACTTAATACATCTTTTACAAAAGGATATGTTTTAGCCTCTTTTATATACTGATTCCAATATTTTGCAAGTGTATTTTTATATTGATTTTTTATATTTTGTGTGGGAGTTTTAAAAAAATATTGAACATCTTCTTCAAAAGTTGCTCCAAATCTTGCCATGATTTGCTCATCGGTATAAGAATCTATTTTCATATCAGTTAATGTATGATGATATGCTTTTAAAGCATATATTTCTGTTTGATTTAATGTTCCATCTAAATCAAACACAATGACTTTTTTAGAAAATACCACACATACACCCTAAAATACTAAAAGCAAAGATACCTAAAATAATATAAATAGTTTTCACATTTTTATTAAATAACCAAACACAAATAAAAGTAATACCTAATGGCAATAAACCAGGAAAAATCTGATCAAATATACTTTGTAATGTTGTTTCAGTTCCACTAAAATTCATTGTCAAATTTGTTGTCAAAACAACCATCGTTCCTATCATAGCTCCAATAACAGTTAAACCTAAAATTGATGCACCATATGATAATTTTTCAATTGTATGACTATCTTCACTATCATCTAAAAATTAAGTTCCTAATTTATATCCATACTTAGCTGATAACCATTTTACAATAAAATGAATAGCAGTATATAACACAAAATAAAGTATACATCCTAAAATATTTCCTTGTTTAGCAAAAGCAATACCAATACCTGCTGTAATAACTCTAAATGTACCCCAGAAAAATGAATCCCCAATACCAGACAAAGGTCCCATTAATCCAACTTTTATTTTATTGATAGAAGAAACATCAAAGTTTTGTGATTTTGCATTTTCTTCTTCCATTGCTACGCTTATTCCCATAACAAATGGTGAAATATGTGGTGTAATATTATATGTCTCACAATGTCTTTTTAATGCTTTATAATAGTCTTCGTCATTTGGATAAATTTTTCTTAATGATTTTTCAATGGCATACATTTGTCCGTAAGCCATCATCTTATCAAATGACCATGAAGACTGCATTAAAAATGAACGCCAGAACATACTATTTATTTCTTTTCTACCAATCAATGGCTGTTCTACTTTTTTGCCCATTAAAAATCATCCTCCTCATCTTCAAAACGTAAATTGTTTACTGCAAGCAAAGCAAAACATAATCCTGCAACTGCAACACCAATAACATCCATCTCTAAATACATAACTGCAATAAACCCTAAAAATAAATATGGCATTAATTTTTTATTACCCATCATTTTAATTAATAAAGCTAGCCCAACACAAGATAGAACACCAGCAGCAACATCAAATCCATCTAGAACAACTTGCGGTATAGCATTAATAACAGAATTGATTGCATCTGTTCCAAAATATGTTGCAAAAAATACTAATAATGCAGATGGAATTCCTACAGCAATTGGTAAAGTAATCATATGAATAAGCTTTGCCTTGTTAAAGTTATGTTCATCAATAGCTTTTTCAATCATCTTTCCAGCATAACTTGCAGGAACAGCATAACTAAAGTTTCTCCACATTTGTAAGAAAATAGACAATGGCAATGCCAAAGCAACAGCTGTACCTACCCCTTGACCACTTTTAATAGCTATAGCAGTTCCTAAAACACTTGAAGCATAGACTTCTGGTGGTGTGGCACTTCCCACCATAATAGATCCCATAAACATTAATTCCAATGTCGCACCAATGACAACACCAGATTGTAAATCTCCAAGAATTAATCCGACAAATGGACTTATAAATAATGGTCTTCCCATCATTGAAGCTCCAAATGTATATTCATCTATTGATGCAATGAATGCAACAATTGCTAACAAAATTGACTCTAACATCATTTGTTCCTCCCTACTTATACTAAGTCTAAAGCACGCACCTTTTTATCTGTTGGTATGGCTCTACATTCAACTTCTACTCCTAATTTTTCTAATTCTTTAATATTTTCAATATCTTCATCGCTTATACAAATAGAATTTGTAATACTCTTTCTTCCTTCCATCATTCTCATATTACCTAAGTTTAACTGCTTGATTTCAGAAGAAACTTTTGCCAATTCTAAAACATCTCTTGTATTGTCAACAATCAAAAAAATTTTATATTTTTTTGTTTTTCCACTCAATAATGCTTTTTTAGCATCTTCTACATTTTTAACGATAAATTTAACACCTGCTGGGGCAGCTAATTTCAATGATGTTTGTCTTAATTTATCACTTGCAACCTCATCATTAACAATAAAAATACAATCAGCACCTAAATTATTTGTCCATGCAAATGCAACTTGTCCATGAATAAATCTTTCATCTAATCTTACTAATTTAATCATTAAAAATCATCTCCTCCATTTAATTCTTCATCTTTTAACACTTGGTTAATGTAAACGATTCCTTTTGGAGCTGATTCTATTCCTCTTTGTATAACGTTTTCAATATTATTATCTTGATTCAATACAATATCTAATAACATTGGAAAATTTACCCCTGAAATGACATGAACTTGATTGTTAATTCTTTGAGAGAAAGCGTTGGAGACGCTTCCTCCCATAAGATCAACAAGGACGATGAGTTCATCGTGTTTATCCATTGATTTAATAATATCATCAATCTCTTTATCGATGTTAAAATCAGAAGTTAAATATGCACACATTGTTTCTACTTTATCTTGTTTACCAACAATAAAATCAAGAGTTTCTTTTATTCCTTCAGCAAAGGAAGCATGTGTAGCTACTAATACTTTTCTCATACGATTCTCCTAATATTTAACTGTTCTATAGTATCTTCTGATTTCTAATGAATGTCCTCTTACATGTTCTAAATGAGCACTTACTCTTTCTAATTGTGTTGCCATAACCATTTGTGCAACAAATTTTCTCATTGGTTCACTAACGCCTTCTAAAGCATAATCTTTTGTATCAAAGACTTCTACGACATCACTATATTTATTTACAAACTTTTCAACTCTATCAACTAATGGACGTGTTTCATCTTCACCTTTCAATAAAACAAAACTCATATCTTTTTCTGTCATTTCAATAGTACCATGGAAGAATTCAGCAGCATGGATAGACTTTGTTGCAATCCATTGCATTTCTTCTAACACACACATTGCAAAGCAATAAGTTTCTCCCCATGTATTACCAGCTCCAACGAACATATGGAATTTTGTATCTTTATGTTTGTTAGCAAAGGCTAAAGCTCTTTCATCATTTTCTTCTCTAACTTTTAATAAAACTTCTGGCATTTTACGTAAAGTTTCAATAAATTCATCATATTCAGAGAATTCATTATTATTTTTCATTAAACGAGCTCCTAAAGCAAAGAATTGTAAATGCAATTCTTCAACTAAGTTATCATTTTCTGCATCATTAGCAACACAGTATTCTACTGCTTGACCAAGTGGACTTTCTTCATTGCCAACAAAACCAATCGTCATAGCACCAACTGATTTTGCATATTCCACAACATCAATTGTTTCTTGTGTTGTTCCGGATAAAGAAGCTGTAATAACTAGTGAATCTTTACCTAAACTTTTAGGCTGTGCCTTAACAACTTCAGCAGCAATATCATGATAATAAACTAACTTTGAATTTGTTTTTAGCATATATGCTAATGGACTAATAATCGCATAAGTTCCACCTGTACCTAATAAATAAATATTTTTAAAACCTTTCGCATAAACTTCATCCGCTATAGCATTAATTTCATCAATTTTATTAACTGCTCCGCGCATTACACTTAAAAATCTTTCATTTTCAAAACCGTACATTTTCTTTTTCCTCCAAATATTTAATTAATTTTTATTGATTATGCGAGCAGATTTGTTATAATTAATATGTTGTCATTGAGTTTTATCTAATATGGCCAGTATTAGATTGCTCGCATAAATCTCATGCTGAGAACATGAGATTTTTTTGTGCACAACAAGATAATTGAACCACCTTGCGATTTTAATATACCACTCACTAAAATATATGTCAACACTTTTTTGTACCAATATCAGTTTTTTTTACACCACTTTATTATTATTTGTGTTATGATATAAATGTGCTAAACTATATGGGGGTGATATTTCATGGTCAAACAAAGCAAAAGTCAAATATTAGCTATAAAATTAAAAAAAGATATAGATAATCATATTTATCCTTTCGGAAGTCTTTTTCCTTCAGAAAGGACATTATCTGAAGAATACCATCTTAGCCGAACAACAATTAGAGATGCCATTAATGATTTGATCAATCAAGGATATTTAAAAAAATCCCATGGTAAAGGTACTTTTGTAACAAAAAATTCAAGAGCGGATTTACAAATTAATTTTAAAGGTATGAGTGAATTACTTAAACGAGCTGGTTTTACTCCCTTTAGTTCTATTATTGCTTCGGAAAAACGCAAAGCTGGATATAAATTGTCACAAATATTTAATATAAGTGAAAATGAAGAAATATTTAGAATTATTCGTTTAAGAGGTGGAAATCAACAACCAATTTCAATTGAAGATACCTATGTTCCATGTCGCCTAGTTCCACAAATAGAAAATATAGATTTTCAAATTTTTTCTTTATATGATATTTTGGCTTCTCACGGTATTCAAATCGATTATATTAATCATATTTTTTCAACTGCAAAAGTTAGAAATAATGAAGCAAAAATTCTCAATTTGCAAGATGGGGAAACAGTTATTTCTATTGATATTTCTTCATATACAAAATCTAAAGAAATTGTTGAATATACACACGTTCTAGTTGTATCAGAATTCTGTGGTTTTTATAGTGACAGTTATTTTAAAAATGGGGAGGCGTTTATTTATGCCCAAAGTAATTAATCTTTTAAGTTATCATATTGCTGAAGATATTGAAAAATATATTTTTGAAAATGCTCTTAAACCCGGTGATAAAATCCCATCCGAAAGAGAATTAGCGCATTATTATAATGTTACAAGGGTAACTTTACGCCATGGATTGCAACGATTAATTGATAATGGAGTTATTTATAATATACCTAATAGTGGTTATTTTGTTTCACAACATAAATATTTACGTGATGCTACGTCTTATTTTTTTCCAATTAATGATTATTTTTTAAATGATTTTTCGTATAAAAAAGAGTATATCGACATGGAAAACCATTTAATTAATTTTATTGGAATAAATTTATTTGAAGAAGATAAAAAAAATTTTATTGCCTCTACTTTTATAGAAAAAGTTAACGATGTTCCAATTGCTCTCACTTTTACACTACAAAGAAAAAGTACCCAGAAAAAATATCCATATTTATTTGATTCTCCAAAACCTAAAAATTTAATTCAAAAACAAAAAATAAAAGTGTATCATGCGAATGATAGTGAAATGCAAATATTAAACATCACTAGTAATGATAGTCTTTTTTTAATTATAGAATTTGTTAGTGACGAAAATAATCTTATTGCTATTTGTGAATCAATATGCGTTGGTACTCGTTGTGAAATACAACTAAATATTAACACCAAAACTGATTCAAAATAAATATATATACTCAATCTGATTTTATTACGAAAAACAACCACTAGATTAAAAACAAAAGTATCTTTGATTTTATGTTTACTAATCAGGTGCATTACACAAAGAACAAAGAGCTTTGATCGTTTCCAGATAATAAAT
>OBYM01000420.1_pt1 | contig 23924 bp, 25 predicted proteins | sample 1538191 | NCBI WGS metagenome assembly OBYM01 (sample SAMEA2580165, study PRJEB22360) | human gut metagenome | biome: human gut; feature: human-associated habitat; material: faeces | place: Denmark | collected 2008/2010 | reverse complement strand
ATTCAAGGCGCCCTCTCCCGAGGGGGCCTTTTTACATATAGAAAGAAAAAACACCAAACGACAAACGACATTGAAAGGAGAAAATCAAGTGCGAAACATGCGGAAAAAGTGGCTGGATTTTTTAAGAGAACAATTTCCAGCCGGCAGCAGAATCATGCTGAAAGAGATGTGTGATGATCCATTCCCGGTAAAGCCGGGAGCTTGGGGAACGCTGAATTACATTGATGATATGGGCCAGCTTCACGTTGATTGGGATACTGGCAGTACCCTTGCCTTGATCATCGGAAAGGACCGCTTCATGGTCCTCACCCCGCATAACAACGAATAGGACTTTGAAAAGACATTTCTGATGAGGAAGTGCCTTTTTTGAACCATGAAAGGAGAAAAACAATGTCTCAAACAACGACAATCGCTTATGAAGAACTCAACGAATTTGACTGGGACTCTATGTTTGTGGAGGATGGTGACGAAGCAGTTCAAATCCAGAGCAACCCCGAATGGGCCAAAGCGGCAGAGGAACAGCTTCCGGCCGGGCCGGTGCTGATCCAGCGCAACGGAACAGCTCAGGAATTTTTCCCGGCAAGCGAACCTCACATAGACTTTGCCAACTGGTGGCGGGTCGAAGCCAATCTTATGGCCATGAAAACCGCCAAGCAACTCATCGCAGACAATCATTATGCGTCTGAAGCTGAGCAGGAACAGTTGGCTGCCTATACTGGCTGGGAAGGAATTGATTTCTCGTCTTCCAGAACTCTGCGCAGCTCTCTGACCGATGAAGAGCTGGAGGAATTGTCGGCACAGCCGCAGTTCCCTTATGCCCCAACAGCGGTCCTCACAACGACGGTCCGGAAGATCCTGAGAAAGACCGGATTTAAGTCAGGAAACCTTCTAATCAGCGGTGCCGGCAACGGCTATATGCTGCGCGCTCTGCCCCAGAGTATGATCTCCAACAGCCGGATTACCCTGGATGCTGCAGGTAAGCTCAATGCGGATATTCTCTCTCTCCTTTACCCTAAAACAGAGGTTAAGTGCGATAACGAGATCCTTCCTGAGAGCTACTTTGACGTGGCTATTACCTATGCGCCGGCATTCCCCGCAGGCGAAAAGAAAATGGTGAGCAAGCATAGCAGTATTATCCTCCCAAATTATGCTGCCTCAATGATACGAACTGTAAATGCAGTCCGTCCTGGTGGTCTGATCCTGGTGATGATGGATAGCAATACGGCGGATAAGATGTATTCTACTGTGCCATTTATGTTTTCTTCCACCCCGCTCAAATTTATTGGCGGCCTTCGCTTTGACCAATATGCATTCAACAATGATAAGTCAAACGATCTTTTCCTCTTTGTGAAATCGGATCGCAAAGGCTTCATTGGCAGCGAAAACTTCCAATCCAAATTTGGCCTTCATTACTTTAATTGCCATCCGGAGCATTTTATTGTAAGAAAAAGTGTGAGCATAAGCGATCCCCACCAAAAAGTCTATTTGCCTTATGATGAGGTTACCAAGATCAATAAGATTGAAAGGGCAATCAATGAGTGGAACTGCAAAGATCTCTACCAGGAAATCCAAGTTGACGAGGAAAGCGAGGATGCCAATTTCCTCCCTGCCATCCCGGGCGTCAAGAATTTTGGGATGGTTCTGAAAGATGGAGCTGTGTATCAGCGAGTGGACAGCCGCATGATTCGGCAAAAGCTCAATGGCAAGGCGCTGGCCCGTATCACTGGCATGATCGCCATTCGTAACCAGGCCAAAAAGGTAATTGAGGCCGAGCTGGACGAGTGCAGCGATGCTCGCCTTGAGATGGAGCAGAAGCAGCTTAATTTACTCTATGACGCTTTTGTAAAGGAGTATGGCTATCTGTCCAGCCCCGTCAACCTTCGCCTTTTCCGTGAGGACGCAGAAGCCTCTATCCTGGCATCACTGGAGTACACAAATGCTGATGACGAAATTTGCAAATCCGACCTGTTCAACAGAAGAACAATTCGTGTTCGCAAACCTATCGTTTCTTGCGATACACCGCAGGAAGCCCTGTTGGTGTGCCTTGATCAGAAGGAATGGGTAGATATCAGCTATATTGCAAAGCTCTGTAACATGGAAGAGACTGCTGTAATCGCAGAACTGCAAGGCGTAATGATCTTCCGCAATCCAGCTTCAAGCTCCCCGGAAGATTTCTGGCTTCCAAGCGATCAATACCTGAGCGGCAATGTACAGAAAAAGTTGGATGAAGCCAAGCAGGCTGCAAATCTGGATCCAGCTTTTCAGAGTAATGTAACAGCTCTGGAAGCGGCACAGCCGGCTCTGGTGCCAATAGAAGACATTGACATCAGCCTTGGGGTCCCCTTCCTGGATAAAACCTATATTCAGGCTTTTTTGTGGGAAGTAATCGGAAACCGTAAAATTGGTGCTGGCCCAAACGAATTTGTGCTCGAGGAGACTAAAAAAATCATCAAAATCAATTGCGAAGCATACATCGCGTCTTCCAATCCTGATATTTATTCAGTATATGGTACTCCAAAATACAGCGCACTATGGCTGGTGGAGCGCCTGGTGAATAAAAATCAGATCATCGCCAAAAAAGACGAAATTGGATTGGACGGGAAAACAGAATCTGTTGTGGATCCTGAAGGAACAGTGGTGCTGCAGGAAAAAGCCCAGCTGATTGAAAATAAGTTCAAGGAGTGGATTCATAGTGATCCAACCCGGTCTGCTGAAATCGTTGAGCAATATAATCGGGAATTTAATTCTATAGTAATCCCCAAATATGACGGAAGCCACCTGACTTTCCCTGGCATGTCAGCCGACATTCAGCTGAAACCACATCAAAAAAATGCTGTTTATCGGATTTTGCGAGAAAATGGCGCTTTGATCGGTCATGTTGTTGGCGCCGGCAAAACGATAACCATGCTGGCAGCCGGAATGGAACTGAAGCGAATTGGGCGAGTCCACAAGCCTCTTTTCCTCGTGCCGAACAACCTGTTGGCCCAATGGGGTGGTGAAATGATGCGCCTGTACCCCACCGCCAATATTCTCCTTGCCAGCCCTGATGATATGCGCAAAAACCGCCGCGATCGGTTCCTTGCAAGAATGGCCACCGGCGATTATGACGCAATTATCCTTGGCTCCTCATCGTTCTGTATGATTCCTGCACCAACAGATGCTGTCCAGCAATCAATTGAGCATATTGCCCAGCTTACATTTGAAAAGAAGTATCCTGTAAAGCCGGAGTTCGTTTCTGCCCGAGATATGACTCCCCCACGAATTAAAGAAGAGGTTTTCAGAAATTTCATTGCAAACAATGAGGCTGAATACAATCTTCGCGATTTGGGAGTTGACTATCTGTTTGTCGATGAGTCGCATGAGTTCAAGAACCTCTACGCTCCGACAAAGGGCAACAGTTCCATGCACGGCATTACCAATACTTCTTCTGCAAAGGCGATGGACCTGTATTTCAAGACAAAATACCTGGCAAGCCTCTATGGTGGCAAGGGCGGGTTTACATTTGCGACAGGCACCGCCATCGTCAACACCATCGTTGAGCTGTATTCACTTCAGCGGTACTTCCAGGAAGAGGCTTTGATCCAGAAGGGAATCTTTACGATCCAGGATTGGCTTTCCGTTTTTGGAAATATCACAACTGAATGGGAACTTCCCCCGGAAGGGTTGGATGAAAACGGTGCTGGGTTCCGTCAGGTTACTCGTGTCTCGTCATTCAAAAATGTACCTGAGCTGATGAAAATGGTGCTGCTGTTTTTGGATACCGTCACAAGAGATGAGATCAATATGCAGACACCGGAGGTTATCACTCAGACCGTGAGCTGTCCTGCTTCCTTTGAGCAGAAGGAATATATGCACTCCCTGGTGCAGCGGGCTAATGCCATTCGTAAGAGGACGGTAAAACGTCAGCAAGACAATATGCTGGCTGTAACCGTAGATGGCCGAAAAGCAGCTTTGGATATTCGGGTGATCCTCCCGGATGCGCCTGAAAGCAAAACCGGCAAGGTCATCAAATGTGCAAAGAAGATTGTCGAGATCTATCAGCGGTATCATGCTCTGCGAGGCACACAGGTGGTGTTCAGTGACATCTCAACCCCAAATCAGCAGAACTTCAGTATCTATCGTGCGTTGAAAGAAAAGCTGGTAGAGCTGGGGATTCCTGCAGAAGAAATTGCCTTCGCCCATGATTTCAAAACCCCCAAGCAACAGACGACTATGCGGCTCAAAATGCAGTCCGGAAAATTTCGGGTGTTGATTGGTTCTACTGCTACAGCCGGGCAAGGAGTGAATATCCAGGCCCGACTTGTGGCTCTGCACAACCTTGACACCCCCTGGATTCCCAAGGATATTGAGCAGCGGCTGGGCCGTATCGAGCGTCCTGGCAACATGAATGCGACTGTCTATGTCTACAATTATGTTACGGAAGGTTCTTTCGATGCGTACATGTGGCAGGGTATTGAGATTAAAGCAAAGTTTATATCCCAGATCCTGCGCGGGGATCTTTCCCACCGGACGATTGAAGATGTAGATGCGAGAGCACTTTCATATTCAGAGATCAAAGCGTTGGCCACCGGTGACACCCGATTCCTCCAGCGTGCAAAAATGGAAGGAGAAATTTCCCGCCTTGAAGCACTGCAAAGAAACTTTGAGGCGCAGCGCACCAAGCTCCGGCAGGATGTGAACTATAATTTGCCCAAAACGATCGGTCATCTCCAAAAGATGATTCCTTTAATCGAGGAAGATATCGCAACAATGGAGTCTTTCCACGAGGATCCTCTGATAGAGTGCAATGGGAAGCAGTTCCATCTGAATGACCCTATGCAACGGGCCGCAGCTGCACAAGAGCTGCAAACAAAGATTTTCAAAAGCAATGTTGGCGATATTCTCGGCACCTATTGTAATTTGGAAATCATTGTTTGTGAGCAGGAAAGCAGGTATTCCTTCTATGAAAAACACCGCACTGTATGTCTGCATGGCAAAATAACCCATCGGATAGATGTGGATTATAGTTTTAACGGGCGCACTGTTCTGAAAATCTGCACCAAGCTCAATCATGAGCTTCCCTCTTCCCTGCAGCAAAAGAAAGATCAGCTCTCCGCTAATGAGCTGGCCTTGCAATCGGCTACCGCTCTTCTGAGCGAACCGTTCGACCAGCAAGAAAGACTGGACGAACTGAAAGCAGAGTTTGAAAAGCTCACTGAGGATATCTCAAAATCCACAAAGGCATCGTAAAAAAGAAAGGCGGCAGGAAACTGTCGCCTTTCTTTTGCATTTTTGAGGGTTGCGTCGTATATTAGAAGTAGAGGTGAATGACAATGCCAAAAAAGAAGCAACCCATGATCTTGGAAGACAAGCTATTCCGTTGCATTCTCAAAATGAAAAACATGACCTACAAAGATTTTTTTGAGCTATATCAGAAAAAATCGGTTGAACAGAATACAGATGAACAGCCTGGCTGCACATACAGCGGATTTATTGGATGGCTCACTGTATATGGGATCAAATTCAAGCGAATCCCCAGCTTTTTGGACCTGCTGGGCTACCGGCTGATCGCTGTTCCCAAAGACGCTTCGATTATGATCTGTACGACTGAAGGGGATACCGGACAAGCGGTTGGGACTTTGCCTTGGGTTGATGATACCCAGACAGGAATCCAGGTCGTTACAGTAGAATCCGGGTCACAGAAAATCTCCACAGAGTTTCTGGAAAACCAATACCGGTTTTCGCTGCGGCGCCGCTCTAAATCATCTGACAAAAAGGAGGTATCATGATGCTTCAGACCAACTTCAAGACTTTCCTCCGGCATACAGCCATGTATTACCGGATGCAGCTGACACCCAAAAATCTATCAGTAGTCGCTACCTATGCGGTACTGACAGCAGCAGCTGTGACAGCGGCCAGTATCGTAACAGCCCGAGCAGGTGTTGCAAAATGGGAATTAGAAGATGTACTGAACCAGGATGTATACGAAAGCACATCTGCTTATTATGCAACAGAAAGCGAGGCTCCGGAGCTGACCGAAAAGCAGTTCCATCTTCAGATGCCAATGTCGCTTGAAGGATTTCTCTCTACATCAAATTATGCTGCGGAGCACAGCTCGGACCCGCAGCATCCAAAGCTGGATGAGCTGGTGGAAAAGACAGTAGATCCCAGCTATTTTGCCAACTATAAACTTGATTTACCAACCGACGAGGAATGGGAAGAAAACGATTTTATGGAGTTCATTGAAAATCGGCCGCCCGAGTCGGTTCTTGAATGATTGGGGCCGGCAACCGCACCGTTTCGTTTAAGGCGGCAGCGGCAGTGTTCTTTATGGCAATGATTGTCCCCACCATCATATTTCAAGGCATTCTGATGCTGATCTATGTCCCCAGCGACAGTATGGTTCCCACACTGGAAAACGGAGATCTTCTGATCGGAAGCCGCGTTTTTCCTTCTCCTGAACGTGGGGATATTGTGGTTTTTGAGGAAGGTGGAACGCTCTTAATCAAAAGAGTCATCGGACTGCCAGGTGAGACTGTCCATATCGCTGAGGATGGATCTGTCAGCATTAACGGTGAAGTGTTGGCTGAACCGTATGTTGTCAATCAGCGCAAAGGACAAGCACAGGATTTTGAAGTACCAGAAGGAAAATATCTTCTCCTGGGTGATAATCGGGAACATTCGTATGATGCAAGATATTGGGACGATCCATACGTCCCGTTGTCCGCAATTCGGGCTATTGCTTGGAAGAAAGTATTCACTATTTCAAGGATAATTAAGGGGTGACTATTTTGAATAGGAAAATTTTGATTGGCTGTGTAACTGCATTGGTGCTTTTATTGCTTATCCTTTTTGCGCTCTTCGGCTCAAAGCACCCTGAACCCTCTCTAACTGATCCCAGCAGCTCAACATCGCAGGAGGAATCTCCGCCTGATGAGCAGCAGTCCGAACCAATCTCAGGGATTCCAGATCTCTCCCCAACTGATGACAGCTATGAGCATCCTTATGAAGAAATAGATGTCGGCGCACTTTCCAAACCTACATTGACAGAAGCCGAAGCAAGAAAGAAGATTGAAGATTTTCTGCCCAAGCTGCTGGCTTTGGATCCGGAAGCGGTGGAGCAGGTCTCCCCTGGAACTATGATGGGAGAATATAACCCCTTCCGGCTGATGCTGGATGTTGCTCTCGCAGATCAAACCACCGGTGATGCATTCCGGCACATGGGCGAACTGACAGAATATGAAATTCTGAATATTTCCTATAACCCTGACCGGACCAACTTCATTATTGTGACATTATCTGTGACAACCCCGTATCTCAACGCAGAGGCCCAGGAATTGGCGGCTGGCAGCGAGATACTTGCTCTACAGGAATATACCAAGTTTCGTGAAAGCGGCGCCGCCAAGAGCCTTGCAGGCCGTTCTCTGAACGATGTTCCGCTTTCAACTGATCTGGTCGAATTGACCTTCCTCGTGATTGACGACGAACCGATCCTCTATTATCCGGAGAGCTGCATGTACGACGATGATGAAGTACCGCAGTATGCCTTCTTCTGGGGCGGAATTATCTTTTATGGCACCAATGGCGGAGATCTGCTGCTGGAAAACACTTATGGCAGCAGCCAGGAAGTCTCTGAATCAGCATTTGGGCAGCCTGAACTGCTTGAATATCTGAAAACCGCCCTCGACTATGTACGCAACAGTGATGTAGACTCTCTCAGCTCCATGACTGCCGGCGATGACGAAATGGCACACAATCTTCTGCCTGGAATTTGGAGAGATATGAAGCAGCTTTTCAATGATTCCGATGGGCTTGAAGAGGAAATTCGCAATAGGAGCAGTTCGTTGGAATATGAAATCAAAACGTATCTCCTGAAAGATGAGGGCAACGAGCTGGGTTTGGTTGCGGTAAGATATTCCACTGTTGACCCCATCACAAACAAACGGGTCTACAACACAAGGACAGTCACGATTTATAATCTGAAAAAAGCACTGAAAGACTGCGGAATCTCACTCAATGCGCTTATCTCCCAGGTGGCAGAAGATTGCTGGAACGGTGGCGCTTCCATGGCCCGTTACAGGCTGAATCTTTTGGATGAGATGCAGGCATAATGCCTTAAATAAAGTGGAAAGGAGAATAGCTTTGACCGATATTGAGCTTGTGCAGAATGGTATCATCCGGGATGAACGGCAGGAAGGCCAGCAGCTTTTCCATAAATTGAACTGGAACCGAGAGCTTTATCCGGACCAAGTATTCGGAGACAAAGCGGTTTTATCCTATTTCGCTTGCCTGACCAATGATGGTCTCATCTTGCCGCTGCAGTTTGTAAAATCCGGCCACAGCAGATCCATTGTGCGGCAATGGTGTTGGTTTGGAAAAGATGCGCCCTGGGAAGTATTGGCGTGGGCAGTAATTTAGAAAAAAGCATTGACCCGATACATGATAAACGGTAAACTATAAGTAACCAAGTTGTTTTTCACTGCTTCCATGGCAGTAATGTGAGGCCCCAGGAACCTGGGAGCCGGATTTCAAACCAAAGGCATGACTGCGCCCAAAAGGCGTAGTTGTGCCTTTTTTTCATTTTGCCGGAAAAGCGGCCTGCCCGGGCAGCTTTTCGAAATATAAAAACATCTGAAAGGAGAAAAAACGATGAAAAAGAAAAAACACACATACTGCGTCTTTTGTGGCAAAGAGATCCGCTGGATTCGCAGAAAAGGTACAGTCAAAGCGGTTCCTTGCGAAACCCGCTGTATCAGCTTTGTTCCCGACCCCAATGGGCAGCATGTCTTCATTGATATGGAAGGCAATGCCCGCCGCGGCCGGGAGACTCCCGATGGGCTGATTGGTTTCTACCGACACGCCTGCCCCAACTTTCCCAGCCGCTCTGTCCGCTCCGAGAAGGACGAGCAGGCGCGGCGCTGGGCATGAAATGGAGGCTTCGCTTTGGAAAAGAAATCAAGAATGCCCAGCATTGATCTGCACCCCACCCGATGCCATCTGTGCGGCGGTGAGGTGATTTTTACGAGCAATGCGAGAATTTATCAGGGAAAGGAGTATGGCAGCGGCCGGTGCTATCTTTGCCTGCAGTGCGGAGCACACGTCGGAACGCATATACCACGTCCTGATGAGGCCCTGGGACTGCTTGCTAACGCCCCTATGCGTAAAGGTAAGGTCCAGTGTCACGAGTTGTTTGACCGGCTCTGGAAAGGCAAGGATCAAAGCCGGAAGCTGCGGTCTAAACTGTATGCCTGGCTTTCTCGCCAAATGGGAATCCCGTTGGCAGACTGCCACTTCGGGTATTTCGACCTGCAGCAGCTGCACAAAGCGTACAGTATCCTCCAGTCTATCAGCGATTACGATGCGAAACTGGTCGATGGAAAACTTGTATTCGAACCGAATAATCAATTAAAGGCAACCGCTTGAACTGAGCAGTTGCCTTTTTCAAAGGAGAATGAAAAATGTCAAAAAATATGATAACCCCCTTCTATTACCACAGCCGAAAATTTGCAGAAGAACATGGGCAGCTGGACGCATATCGCACTTCCCTGCGTGCTAACCAGTCCTGCAAAGAAGCAATTGAGAGAGCGATCCGCAAGCATTTCGATGGAATGCATCTGGATGAAGCTGCCGTTACTGAGGTGGTTCAGGAATTTGGCTCTGAGCGAGTTTTTTACATTCTGGCCAATACTGTCCAGCTGAAGTCATGGGATGGCCGTTTTTCCGGAAAAAATCGGCAGGTACTCTCGCCTGTTCCGATGATTGATGCGGAAGAAACACGCCTCACCTATGCTGTGACAAGTCACTCTGCGGTTCTGGACGGATTCATTTCTCAATTTTTCAAGAAGTTTAAGGAGAATATGTAATATGGATACTGTAAAACTTAAAAAGCCCCTTTTTGTCAATGGAAATTATAACCGTACTGGTATACGGATGCGCTGCATACTGGACCGGGAGATCTCCAATGGCACTGATACATATCAGCTCTGGCGTTCAGCCGGAAAACCGGAAGTCGAATACCCCAGCACAAACAATGATCGTTATTTGTTGTATGTCGAGATTGGGGAATTTCTGGCGCCGTTGGGGTTGACAGATTTTCGTCTGACTGATATTTGCGGATACCCGGAAGCGATGAAAAATTTGTATGGGTCTCCGGAAGGTCGTGAACAGTTTTTCTGCGAGCTTCGGAATAATCCAAATGCCAGTTCTCTTGTGGTAGCGGCTGTTGCCAAAGAGCAGGCAGAGATTAACCGCATTGGTGCTGATCCCGCAGCCCAAGCTGATTATGTCAAAAGGAATTTGCAGGATCACATTGAAATCTATGAGAAAGCCAAGAAAAATGATGGTGCCTCTCACCCGGACTTCATTGGCGCTCTGGCGCTGAATGAATTGGATGAATGTGTTGCCCTCGCACAGAAATATCGGGAAAGGCTTGAAGTCATCGAACGCGAGGAAATGGAGAGAAGACACGCAGAAGATCTGAAAATGTACCGTGAGATGAACAAAAAAGCCGATGCAGCTCTGGAATATGCGGTGAAAACCATTCAGGAAGGCGGCGTTTTGAGAAACACTGAACTGACCACCTATTGTGAAAAAACGGATAGCTGTCAGGAGATTTGTATTATCAATCGCCTTTTTGAAAAATACGGCATTGCTCTGCCAGCCCGTACCAAAGGCTGGATCGGCAGTAAGCTGGTAAGCATCTCCTTCATCGACGGGAAAGTTGCCAATCTTCGATACCAAAAGATAAACCATGCCGGAGCTTCACAGGTGATCTGGGATTATCTGAGGCAGCTGTGTCTGGCAGTTAACGAGAAAAAAACGCAGGAGGTATAAGCATGTTTTACGGTATGTTAATACAGCATTGTAACTGGTGTAACAACGAAATAGCCCATGTCGTTACCCAATCAGCTGAACGGCGGAATGAAATTATACACTCAGCTTTGCAGTGTGGTGATGAGATCAAGCTCCATGGGTTTGCAAATGAAAAAGAAGCGTACACTTTTGCCTATGATTTTTCTCCCGAAGAACGGGAGAGAATATTGGGCAAAGACGGCTTTTGTCCAGCTTACGCAGCTTATCCTTATATTGATGGAGAGCAGGTTATTCATTTGGCCAAGCATTTGGGTATTGATTTTAATGAGAGCTTGAAAGAACTCATTTTTCTTTATCTTGAGGGAAGCAACCACCCAAGCGATTTTACATTCGATGAACTTAATCAGATGTACACAGACATTAAAAACGATTACTTCCTGTCTCTGAACTTAGTTAGTTCTATGTGTTCCATCAAAACAGAACGGGATGCCTTGGCTAAAAGAATCAACCAGATCGCTGCTGGCGCCATTGCAGCTGCTGGCCCGGGATTCTATCCATTTAACGATGAGGCCCAGGCACTTTTGAGACGGACAGGCTTTTATTGTGAGGAGGTATAATCATGAGCTTCTCAACATGGCATTTTTATGGTTATGGCATTAAGGTCGATGAGATCGGTGAAGTCTCAAATGAGCGACTGGAATCGCTGATCGACCTGGCGCCCGTCTTCAAGGATAAGGTCCACAAAAAGCTGGATGAAATGCAGGTCAAAGATGCTGATCTGGAGGATTATTGTGATGCAATGTACAGAGCCAATCTCGACCTTGCTTTCCTTGGCTTGGCTTCCATCCTGAAATATGTAATCCAGGAAGCGGAAGGCCTGGAATTGGTGGCGTGTGACAATTATGATGATGAGCTTTTCCTCATTTTCACACCGCAGTATCCTTGGCGGATGACAGAGCAGGAAAAGCTGGTCACAGAAGAATACTTGAACGACCTCTTTGCAAAGTATGTGGATATCCTGACAGATAAGGTAATCGACATTGATTATCAAACTGTGGAGAATGGAAACTAATGCCGGGAATGATACCAAAAAGGAGAACAAAATGATTTCCAAAGAAATGATTTCAGCAGGAATCCGATTAGGTATTATCCGATTTGTACCCGCTCCCAATGCTTGCATGGGAACAGTTTGCCAAATTGGGGAGCACTGGTTCTGTCTCAGTGATTTGACTGCAGCTGAACAATCTCCAGATGAATACCTTGCTTCTATGACCACAGAAGCCCTTGCTGACGAAGTATATGAAACGCTCTACAGTTTCATGGATCCTGACGAACTCTCTGACGAGTATGCCTACTATGAGGCGTATTTGAAGGAAAGAGTGGAAGATAGTCAAAGCAAGCAAATTTCCGATATCCTGGCCATGTTGGAAGCATGGCAGGCTGCCCAAAGCAGAGGGGACAGGACATTCACCTGTCCCCTCTGCGGCGGACTGGTCGAATGGTGGCAGGTTCCGTATAATGGTCATTTGCGGATTGTCTGCAGCAAGTGTAAGATGCGGCTCTTTGAGTAGCTACTTACCCATTAAAAGACCGCTTCGGCGGTCTTTTTTTGTTGACAAAACTTATATTGCAGGAGAAAAACTTAAATCATTTGAAATCTAAGAAAGCGGATTAACTCGGAATATTTTAATTTTTGCTTGACGCGATACACGATAACCTGTAAACTTAAAATTAACCAAGTTGTTTTTCTGCTGTCTATAAGACAGTGATGTGAGGCCCTGAACTTTCAGGAGCCAGATTTCAAACCAAAAGGCACGATTGCGCCCAAATGGCGCAGTTGTGCCTTTTTTTCATTTTGCCGGAAAAGCAGCCTGTATGGGCAGCTTTTCGAAATATAAAAACATCTAAACAAGTTGAAAGGAGAAAAATTATGACAAACACTGAAACACGTGAGCAGCGGAATCTTTATCGTGGCAGCTGCATCGGCCTGAAGTCTATCAACGAGGTTCCGATTGATATTGCTGCACTGGTCAAGGAGAACAGACCTGTTTCACCCGATGAGCCGGTTAAAAGATTCCTGCCTGTTATGGCACAGATTTCATGGTTCAAACTGCGGCATGGTGAAGAGGGAACAATCAGCACAGATATTGTTTCAAGTACCGATATGCAGGCGGTTGTTCGCGCTGATATTTTGGTTAATGGAAAGCCGATCTCCAATGCATACGGAAGCGCAAACGCTTTGGTAGAAAGCAATGGAAACAACGGCGAATACTGGCTGATTGAAACTGCTGAAAGCCGAGCTGTTTCCCGGGCATTGAGATATGCCGGATTCGGATGTCAGTTGGATCTGGATTACATTGATGAGGATGCTCCCTCCAGCTCCACTTCCAGTATCCAGCCCTCTGCCGAAAAAGCTGAACCGTCTTCTGCTGAATCGGAAGCAGTGGCAACACCCGGTACAGTATCTGGAAAGGATATGAAGCTGGATGCCAATGCTACATCTTGCATCATCGACATCCATGATCTGGAACCTGTTAATGAACAGAAAGAAGATGAGCCAACAACTGATATTCAGCCGGCTACCACCAGTTCTCATCGCAGAACCCGGAAAGTGAAGGGAAAAGAAGCCACAGCCGAAGTAGCGGAGAACAATGCAGCTCTGAAAAATGATGGCTGTCTGATGAAGGTCGATGGTAAGTATCTCTATATCCAGCGCACTGAAACTGGCTGGGATTACACTGTTTACGATGTGGAATCCAAAAAGCAGTTGGACGGTGGAGTTCTGGAGGACGCTGGCCTTGACCTTTCTGGGGCTATTACTCGAGCTTGTGAGCAGCAGAGTCTTAATTCCAAAAACATCAACGTAATGCCTCTGCAGCTTGTGGAAGAGCTGGAAGCCGCACAGCTTCCGGATCAGTCAACCATCGCTGAACCGGAGACTGAGATGCCTGGAGCGATGCTGGAAACAGAAGCTGACACAGCTGTCCAGGGCAGCCTTTTCGAACTGAATACTGCTGATTCTGATGCGATGAGCGCACCGGAAACAACGCCGCAGGAAAAGTCCCCGGAAGAGCAGATTAAGGACTATGTACAGCTCGCACTGCAGTGCGACTCTCCCGATCCGATCCTCGACCCCGAATTTTTCGGTGAACAGAATCAGGACCCCGAAGCATGCTTCATCAATGAAGGGAAGCGAGTTACCAAGATGCGCAACCGTGACCTTCAGTGGGCAATTGATTTCCTCGATAGTCACAAAGATCTGTTGATGGATGTCAAGTATCCTGCCCCGTCTGGTTCTTTCGCCAACAAAACATACCGGCAGCTGTTTGAAGAATGCCCCCAGCAGATAGATCAGATCCTGGAAAAAGCAGCTATGCTGTACTATGGAGCCAACTTCCCGAACTATGCAGCGTTGCTGTTGATTCTGAAGCAAAGAAAATATGAAAGATAACGAAAGTGAGGAGAAAATCCGAGATGTTTGATGATTTTTCCATTTTTGATGTGATGGGCCTTGTAGGCCTTGACCCTACTCGGATTAAATCCTCCAGTGGGTATTTTGACTGCCCTATTTGCGGCGGTAAGAAAAAGCTGAATGTCAATGTTAAAGTGGGTCATGGAGGCGTTTGCCGCTGTGCCAAATGCGCAGCAGGCGGCGATAAACTTGACCTGTATCTCCTTTTCCATAATCCGCGATTGGTGTCTACACGAACTAAGTCTGATTCGATTTACTACCGCCCTTCAGAAGAAGACCGGAGTCGTGGAATGCGAGAGATCATGGAGGCATTGCACATTTACCGCCGCAATCCCAATTTCATGCGTAATGTTGCCAAAGCCAAGACAGCTGCTGCTACAACACAGCAGCCGCAGATCAGCTCTCCGGAGCAGCGCCATGCTGTTTACAGCAGCTTTCTCCAGCTTCTGCAGCTGACATCAGCACATCGGGCCGCTCTTCATGACCGGGGCCTGACCGACCAGGAGATCGAGCGGATGCAGTTCCGCTCGACCCCCATGTTCGGGCGAACTCAACTCGCTCAAAAGCTGATTGGCCAAGGATTGTCTCTGGAAGGTGTACCGGGTTTTTTCAAGCTCAGTACCACTGACGAAAAGACAGGTGAAGTTCACGAGGAATGGAGTGTCTATTGTCCTGATCCTGGCTACTTTGTACCGATCCGAAATCGTGATGGTTTAATTGTAGCGATGCAAATTCGCCTTAATAAATCCACCACAGATAAGTCCAAGTACAGATTCTTCACCAGCGGCCGTGAGACCTTGTTAAACGGGCAAAGCGCAGTCAGCGAAATTCATGTCGAGATGTGCTCACAGCCTCCACGATACGTTGTGGTAACTGAGGGGCCAATCAAAGGCTATGTTGCACGAGCTTTGTTCCAACGCATTTTTAACCGGGACGATATGGCTTTGCTGTGTGTCGTCGGTACTTCCAATTTTGGAAAGGTAAAAGCGCTGATGGAATGGATGATGCGTCAGTATCCTGTAGAATACTTTATCGAAATGTATGACCTCGATAAATTCACAAACCAATATGTCAAAAGAGATCGGGCAAATTTGGAACGTGAAATGCGGGAAACAATCCTGAAAATGCGTAAGGAACTGACGAATCAATATGCCCTTGGAAAGCCAAAACCGAAATTCATTTCGATTTCGCAGCAGCATTACTTGGGAAAAGGTATTGATGATCACATGCTGGCACTTTATCAGCAGGAGCATGAAGGCCATACGCCCTTTGAGGAGGAAAATCCATGATTGATGAAAAAACTCTGTTTGAATTGGAGTATGAAGATGACTTTTCACAAAGAGTGAGAAGGCTTGGGAGCATTGCATCCCCTGGCTCCTATGTGAATATTGAAGGATTCGGATCGTATTTTACCGTAACCTTCTTTGGACAGGAGATCCAGAGCCGCTGCCGATTTGACTATCCCTGCAGAGAAACTTTTCGCTGTGCGGCACACGCAAAGGATTTGCTGGACCTGATGAAGTCCTTCCCCAGCGGAAAACTGACCGTTCATGATAAAACATTGCGGATTTCTTCTGGGCATACCCGCATCAACAGGATGCTGATGGAAACTATCCCGGATGTTGTCTTTCCGCTGATTAACCGATCTGAGCTTGTCTGCATTCCGCCGGAAACGCTGGAATTGGCAGCTATTGCTGCCTATGCAGCTGACCAGGAGGCAGATGACAGCTCCCAGAGCCGTATCAGCATTGCACTGTGTCCTGGTTATCTGTCAGTAGCAGCTACAAACGGGCAAATCGCTGTGTTGGCAGAGGCACCGGTGCAATACAGTGGTGACACTAAGGAATATCTGCTGCTCCCCCGCATGATTTCCCCGCTGCTGCCATTGACACGAATGGATGAGCCATTGGACTTTGCCATAGCAGACGACGGCCGGCGCTATTACATTTGTGCAGGAGAGTATGAGATTTCTGTTGGGATTCCAATTCAGGCTTCCACACGAAAAGTCATTGAGACTTGCATCAAAAACACGAGAAATGATCCATGTTTGACTTTGCAGCTTCAGGTTGCAGAGTTAAAGAAGTTCTTGGAGCGTGCTAAACTTCTCAGTACAGGCAGCTCTGGTGTCAAAGCAGTACGGTTTTCTGCGAAACAAGGCGAAAACTATATTGCTGTATCCCATACATCGCCTGTTGGTGATATTTCCGCTACTCTACCAGCACTGATCAACAGCGCTGTAAAAAACGTGGACATTCACATTGCTTTACGTAATATCACAGATGTTTGCGTAAACCTGCAGGAGTCAGAAGTTATGATGGAGGTTCGCTCTCCCAGATCTGCTATGCTGATCTTTGAGAAATTTAAGAATGCATCCATCACGCACCTGGTTCTTCCACTTGTCATCTCGAAAGATGATATGCCTCAGACTTAAATCCAAAAATTCTTTAGAAGAGACCATGCTGCTGCATGGCCTCTTCTTTTTTTGCGTTTTTCGTTTTCCTTCGTACAATATCATTGAGGACATAAAGGGGGTGATTAACTTTGGACCTGAAATTAAAATCATGGGACCCGGTCACAGGGTATCTCTATGAGCGAGGACAATTTAGGGCAGCGGACTTGATCCGCGAAATTGGCGGGGACCGCACACCTGAATGGTATCTTTCCCTGGACCCAGAATGTGAAACCGGAAAGCTGCACATATTGAATGAACCTCAGTATGACCGTTTCAAAAAGACAGAAGTAGCTTTTCCTTTCAAATTTGATCCGACATATTGCCGCTATCGGCTCATGGAGCTGAAGAAATACAGTTCGCCCCAGAATATTGCCGTTGCATTTAAGGGAGACCTGTTTGCACCATGGATTCCGGATACAATACTGCAAGAGGTTTTTGATGCAGCCGAAGCACACACGGAGCATACTTACCTCTTCTTGACAAGATGGCCGGAACGATACGATGAGATCTATCACAATTTGAAGAGGTCGCTGTTCGGCGCGCTTGCGGACAGCGATTGGGAATTGCGGAAGCTCAACAAGATCATGATTCCCATGGATTTCGTTATGATAGGTGACCGCTGTACTGCAGCAGAGCTGAAAAAACTGCTGGCTTTTGACTATACAAAACCCAGAGCTGTTTGCTTATCTCGTGAGTTTGTAAAAACGATGCCATGGTCAAAGGACCAGATTCACAGTTTGGAAGCTGTTTGCAAAGACGCAGGTGTCCCTTTTTATATGGCACATCATCTGTATTGGAAAGAAGTAAAATGACAAGCACAGCGAGGAGGAATACTCATGGCAACCTATTTTGGCAACATCCCGGTGATCGGTTGTGATACCGGTAACAAAAATGTAAAAACAGCCCATACCATCACCCTGGCAGGAATCAGGAAGCTGCCTTCGGCACCCGCAATTGCGCCGGCAGACCCTATGGATGTACTGTTGATTGACGGGGCTTATTATGTAGTAGATAGTGAGCGGCTGCCCTATGAGCGCAACAAAGTCCTCAGTGAGAGTCACCTGCTCCTCACCTTGATTGCAGTTGCAAAAGAGATGAGAGCACTGGGGTTGCCTCCCACGAGCAAAGTGGCACTGGCAGTAGGCCTGCCCCCTGGTCACATGTCTAACGCCACCCTGGTCAATCAGTATCGGAGCTATTTCCTGAAAAACGGGGGCGTTCATCGCTTCCAGTGCGGCGGAATCAGCCATCAGATTACCTTCACTGATGTGGTTGTGTGTCCCCAGGCTTATTCAGTTGTATGCGGACTGCCTTCCAATGTCACAAACAGTGCAGATCTGTATCTGATTGATATTGGCGGAGGTACTGTAGATTCCATTCACCTGATCCGGAAAAACGCCGACCCTCGGATTATTTCGCTCGACTTGGGCGTGATTTTCTTGTACTCTGAGATTCAGAGCCAGCTCCAGAACAGCTCCGGCCTCCGGATTTCTGAAGAACAGATCGACGATATTCTCCTTGATCGGCCGGGCGGCGTATATAAGCCGGAACTGAAAAAAATGGTACTGGATATTGCGGAAGCACACGCCAAAAAAATCTTCGATGAATTTCGGGATAACGCCCAGGATTGGCGGCTCAGCTATGTCGTTTTCTGTGGCGGCGGCGCCGTTCTTCTGAAAAAGTACATTGAAAAATACGCCCCTTCCTATACAGGCGATTTCACTGTGCTTGATGATATCTCTGCAAATGCTAAGGGATTTGAGGTTATGGGCAAATTCTCGCTCAATGCCAAGGCAAAATAAAGAGGTGTTTCAATGAAAGATGGGACTCGAAAGAAAACTTTCAGTTTCAAGCGTAAAGGAGAAGATAAGGATTTTGACATCATCTATTCGTTTTTGGATTCGTTTCCTCGTGGGGCCGCAGCATTCATCGTGCAAGCAGGAATTGCCTATTTGAAAGCAAATGTTGGCCAGACTGTTACTGTGGGAAATCAGAAGATCCTGATTCCGGACTTTTCTGCTGAAGATCAAGCCTTTGTAATTCAGGATCAAAATCCAAAGCGTCAAAGAAAATCGGTTGTCGATAAGAAAGCTGAAACGGAAAGTCAAGATTTTATATCTGCGCCTTCAGCAACCGACATCTCCGCCCCACCGGAACCTGAGCCGGAACCGGAGCAGAATGCAGATGCACCAGATGAATCCGGTAAGCTGACATTTATTGCGCAAGATGAAGAGACCACAGACGCTCTGTGCGCGAGCTTTTTCAATATGTTCCCTCAAAGCTAATGGTCATAAAAAGAAGGGAGTGCTTCAAAAGAAGCACTCCCTTCTTTTATTTATCGCTTAGAACGGCTGCTGTTCCATGCAGAGCAGATTGAACTGCTTTGCGATGTGTCTCGATCAATTCTTTTTCCTCCGGCGTCACCAGCATTATAATCTCTCGCCTTTTTACGGTATTTGGGTCGATTTTCTTTAAGACGATTTTTTCACGAGGATAATCATCTGGCAATTCTCCGTTTTTGGCTCGGAGAAGAAGTCCATAAAGATCTTCGAAGCTGACTCCTAACACCTGGCTGATTGGAGCCATCTCCACCGGTGGTAGAAGGTATAATTGATTTCTCATTATCTTTTTGGTAAGGCGGTAGTAAGAAATGTTTGTTGATTTGCACAATCTTTTGAGGGAAATGTGGTTGTTTTTAAGTAATGAGTAAAATACCTCTTTTTCCGAAAGAGACATTTTAGTTCCCCCTGTCCACTTTCTTTTTTTCCATTATAACATTTTCCTGTATCTGAAACAATAGAAGGGAGGACAAAAAGTTGCCAATACTTAAATTTTCCATACTGAAAAATATGTTTTTCGTATAACAAAAAAGTTGCCAATAGTGAAAATTAAAGTGGACAAAACTGAATAATTACGGCGCACCGGGGTTTCTTGACAGATTGTTTTAGCCGAATTACAATGAAATTAACAGATTTGTAAAGATTAGGACAATTGATATTGTTGCCAAAACTTGAACAAAACTGTGCGCTGCGAATAGGGAGGAATTTTATGAAGTCCGAAGAATTTTACTATTCGACGATCGTCAGAGTAGCAAGCGCACAGGGGTATACGCTCCAAGCTCTTGCAAAAATCTGTAATGTCTCTTCCGCTACTATGTCGCGGCATCTTAAACGGGATGGAAGTGAGCTGACGAGCTGGGAAGCATATCTGCTTCAGCAGGCTATCGCTCCACATCTTACATTGGATGAACTTTTCCCAGAGGCCAAATCCCTATAAGACAAGGCCCAATTATTTATTCCACAATTGATATCTTCCCCTATCCATTTTTTAAGATTTTATAATCTGACGAGGATGGGGTTGATATATAGTTACTCTTTGATCTTTGAAATAAAAATAGTCCTCACCATCCTGAAAAACCTTCTGGCCTGGACAATTAAGGGGCAAGCGCAGGCCTATATGGTCTGTTGCTGCAGCAATGGCTTGCTGCAGTGCGCGACGACAACAGAAGGGGCAATAATGATACTTCTGCCTGGCAGGGTAAAACCAATGGGGCAGCCCGGCATGATAGCCGGGGACATCAGCGATACAGGCCAGATGGCACTGTATCCGGTGCCATGAAAACGCATAGGCTGGCCACCGAGAAGGATGGTCTTCCAGGTTCCCTCGGCCTGGAGTACGGTGAAGTTGCGAGAGGGGCGATCTAATTTGACTATGACTCTGTATGTCTAAAGCAGAGTCTGTGTGGCCGAAAACTCGGCCACATTATTGTGCTTTAGACAAAAGGAGGAGTGCGCCATGCTCGAAAAGAGATCGGATATAACAGCTGATTTGAGTAAACGGTTGGAAAATGCACGCCTTCTCATCCCCCAAATTTCAAAAAATTCCTTTACCACTATGCATGATCCAGTGGCAGGAGCAGTTGCTGCCTATCTTACAAAGGGTCAAAAGGCAGCGATTATTATGGTTTGCGAAAAAAGTAATCTGCTGAAAGATGTTGGAGATCTGAAGGCCTTGCTTAGTATTGAGGGCATAAGCAATCCCAAAATCGTTTTACGAGACAAAGATGCTTCATACATTTGCCTGAAGCGTTTGAAGAATGCCCGAAAGAACGGCCACCAGATCCCCGATCATTTTGATATGAGGCTGCGTGTTGCCTCTCTCCCACCTCAGCTGCGCAATCTTGCTCGTGTACAGTCTTGTCCACGTACCTGTATTTTACGCAATGAATGTCAATTTGCCGCTTTTCTGACTAAAATCAAAAGAGCCAACAACGGAACAATCATTGCTATGAGTGAAGATGAATTTGTTGTATCCTCCGCCCAGGAAGGGCTGCCAAGGGTCCGAATCATAATTCGACCAGTAACAGCTATAAAAGAGAGTGTTGATCAGCGCAGTTTGCGATTTCGGGATCTTAAAAAGGCCCTAATTCAAACCGAAATGCTCTGCGGAACAGAAAAGAAAAAGAAAGAAGCTATCCGCAAAATCACCTATAAGACAAAACTGAATGCAGAGCGGCTTTTTAGGGATTCAACTTTAACACGAAATCAGGCTTTGAGCTTGGTTGGGGAAATCCATCAAGCACTTTGTCAAATTCAAAAGTTGTGTCAAGTAGAACTTGTAGGCTCGGGACCTGAGCGAACAGCTTGGCGTAAAAACCTGAATCATGCGCTTGAAATCACCAATCTGGAAGCGGATGAGCTTTTTGAAATTTACGGTCATATTTTGACTGTCATAAAAAGTGAAGGAAGGTGATACCAATGCAGGAGCGAAACCTTGACTTCAAGGAAGCTCTGGAACTGGTCGAAAATGATTTGGCAAATTATCCACCTACTCTTCAGCCCAAACACATAGCCAAATATTTAGGGGTAAGTTTATCGTTAGCCTATAAACTATTCCATTCTGGTGAGCTACCAGCAGTCAATTTGCCAAATTCTAAATTTCTTGTGGTTCCAAAGAGCGTGTTTACACACTGGTATGCGGTCCGCCTCAGCAATAACCATCTTGAAAGTCCCATGCGGCAGGATGTATAATATCTCCGCAAAGCAAGATGATCTGCCAGGTGGGTTTTTTTGTTTGTCCTCGCAAAGTGAAAGGAGGACAATATCATGCAAGGCTTAAATAGCCATGCTGGGGCCAAAGAGCCTCGAAAGCGAGGAACAGGAAATATCCGACGTTATGCAAATGGCGTTTGGCAGGCAAGTTTTTCACATCATGGACAGCGTATGTTCATTCAAGCTATTTCTCGTGATGAAGCTAATGCAAAGCTGCAGGCTGCTTTACAATGGTCCGCCAACAATTTTGACAGTACGAAAGAATCGCTCCATGCCTATCTCATCGAACGCGGTTTCGAAAGCGGCATCAAGCGAACCATACCTACGGCAATAACATCACATCGAATTACGCAAAAAAAAGAAGGGGCCTGGACGCTGGTGATCCATGCGCATGGGCAGCCTTATCGAATCGGAGCAGTATCATGGGATGAAGCGTCAGCAAAATACGAGGCAATTGCTGCTGTTGCTGATGACAGTGGTTTTCATTTTTCCGATGCCGCTATTGATACAGTTTTAAAAGCCGCTGGTTTTCCTGCCGGCCGACTTACAGCAGCGCCTCGGGAAAAGAAGGACCAGTACAGCCACAGTCCATTCCGAAATGGTGTTCGCCGTCGTAAAGAAGGAATTTTTGAAGCTCGATACTATTTCGAAGGTCATCGGGAAAGCCTATATGCTCCTACCGAAGAAGACGCTCGCAAAAAATTAAGGGCTGTATTGGTAGCTATTGATAATGGCACCTATGTTGGCCGAAACCGCGAGACCTTTTGCGGATTTCTGATAAGCTGGGTAGATCATGCTGGTAAGACCAGTTTACGGCCCAATACCGCTAAAAAATATCGTTCATACATCATTGGCCATTTCCTCCCCTTTTTTGAAGACAAAAAGCTGCAAGAGATCAACACATTGATGCTTCAAGATTTTTTCGACCAACAAGCATGTTCTGGCCGAATTGATGGAAAGGAAGGCGGTCTTTCGCACAAAACTCTCGTTGATATGCGAAATATGCTCAACAAGGCGCTCAACTATGCTGTCAATCCTGGACGACTGTTGGTAAGCAATCCTGCTCGTGAAGTCGAACTGAAATTCCATAGAGCACAGTCTGTACCTCTATTTACAGATGAACAGCAGGAGCGTCTGATTCGGGCTGGAATGGCCTCAGAAGACGATCCAATTGCTTGGGCAGTCGTTATACTCCTTTGCACCGGAATGCGCAGGGGAGAGCTGCTGGGCCTCCAGCTGGGGCAAATTGGACCTGGGTGCAGCTATTTCCGAGTAGAAAAGTCCCTTGCTCGAATGGATCACCCAAATCGTCAACAGGCACCGGACTTCGAGCGCGTTGATATTTGGACAAAAAAGAAAACTAAGACAGGGCTATATCTCGGACCAACTAAAACAGAGTCATCACGACGGGAATTTCCTGTTGGTGGCCAGGTAAAGGAATGCGTCGGCAGACTGATAGCATATCAGGAACGCCTTCTGGGACACAGCATTTCTCAATGCCCAAACCATGGTTCGCAAAATTTTCTTTTGCTTACACCTTTGCTTCGGCCTTATGATCCCAAGACTTTCTCAGAGGCTTATATGCGTTATTTGAAAGCCAACGGGATTGATTCTGTAACAATTCATTCCGCCCGGCATTCTTTCATAACCACAATGGTACAAAAACATCCGGATGATCTCGCATCTATATCAGAAATAGTAGGACACTCCGATAAATCGACAACACTAAGATACACACATGGATCGGACGACCGAAAAAAGAGGCTGATGGACAGTTTCTAATCTGATGATTGCGTAAGAAAGATCTCGGGGTATAAAAAGGTGGTATACGGGAATCTTTTACGCAATCAAGAAGAAAAAATCAGAATCCTTGGACAAACAAAAAAATGAGAGAGCGGATCATCTTTTATGATCATCCACTCTCTCACCCTTGCGCTTCAAAACCTATAAATCGGCTTCTGAAGCTGTTTTATGGTTGCGGGGGCAGGATTTGAACCTACGACCTTCGGGTTATGAGCCCGACGAGCTACCGAACTGCTCCACCCCGCGGAATGACTACTATTCTATTTTTGGAGAAGAAAACTTTGCACCCGCAGTGGTTTCGTTATGAGGCTGATGTTCTTGCTTTTTTTCACAAAGAATAGTGTTTTTTATCCGA
>OBYM01000418.1_pt1 | contig 23991 bp, 20 predicted proteins | sample 1538191 | NCBI WGS metagenome assembly OBYM01 (sample SAMEA2580165, study PRJEB22360) | human gut metagenome | biome: human gut; feature: human-associated habitat; material: faeces | place: Denmark | collected 2008/2010 | reverse complement strand
TTAAACTGGAGGGAACAGAGTTGTTTAAAAGAGTAGCAAGTTTGTTTATGGCGGTGCTGATAGTTTTGGCACTGGCTTGTACCACAACAGCCTTTGCAGCAGAGGAAGCACACACTTTACCTGAAGATGTTGAGAGCTACATAGAGAATAGTATTACAGCGATCAATGACTCAGGGGTGAGTTTTTCTGAGACTTGGCTTAGGAGCTGGCTGACAACAGATGAATCAAAAGCACAGTCGCTAGAAGATGGTGGCAGACAGTACAACATCACTCTTGGGAGCAGCCAGGGAGTGTTGTACATTGTGAGAGGAAAAACAGAGGAAGGTTTAATAGAGGCGGTTCAAAAGAGTGTAAACAACGCAGCCACAGTTGATGATGTATCCACCATCACAGATGGACTAAACATCGGAGCAGATACAGCCGGAGCAACTGCATTGCTGTCTGGTTTTGCTCCCATCATCAGCCTAGTGGTTGGTGTAATTGTGGTGCTAGTCACAATGGGCATGACACTGTTTACTGCATTTGATATTGCATACATTGCTTTCCCTGTCTTCCGCAACAAGTGTGAGGAGCAGAAGATGAATGGTACAGGATACAATGTAAAGAAAGACTCAAATGGAAATGTAAGCCTACGGTTCGTAACCGATGATGCACAGTATGCTGTAAGTGAAGGCACAATAGAAAATGGTAAGAGTCCGTGGGGTATTTACTTCCGTAAGAGAATTATGAGTTATATCCTACTGGCAATCGTATTGTTTATCCTGCTGACAGGTAATATAAGCATGATTACCAATATCGCATTGAACATTGTATCAGGAATCATGAATGTATTAAGCGGCCTTGCATGATAACATGAAGGGCTCAAGGTGAAGGGGACATGAGACATATAATAGAATATACTTTGGAAAATGGCTACAAGGCCTATGTGGTGGTAAGCAAAGGATCAGAAAAAGAGGCTATTCAAAAAGCAATAATGATACTTTCATACATACAAGTAAACTGTAGGCAACAATGGCAGAAGATAGTCCCCGGTATATTTGCAATCAATGAGCATACAGCCAGGACAGTTGAAAGCTGGGATAGTAATAAAAACATACTAACACAGGCCGCTCGCTATAATTATATTGCAATTATTGAAGGGCAGCAGCTGACCACAATACAGGGAAATGGAATAAAGAGTGCTTATATGAATGTGCTGAGGCAGCTAGATAATCAAAGCAAAGGCATGGAGTATACGGTTGTTATAATTCCGATGTATCAGCAGATAAAGCAGATCACACCAATAAATAGTGGTATGCAAAGCCAAGAAAATCAACAGCGGGTGGGAAATAATTATTATTCAGAGCAGACCTATAGTGATAGACCTAGCCCACCAGTTAGGCAGACACCATATAAAGCAACTGATACACATGGGAACACAAAAGAAACAGTGAGGGGGTCTAACTGTCAATTCAGAGAGTTAGGGCCAAACGGCAGAAAGATAAAAGCACAACCAGATAAAACATCAGAATATTACAAATGCACACCAGATAATACAATCTTTATCTCTTTAGATGAAAACTCTGTCTTGGAAAGAAAATCAAGTGAGCTTTTCAAAATGCTGTATTACGGGGCTGAATATGAGTTTAAAAAGAGATGGAGCATAATCCTTAAAGGAATAAGCAAGCAAATGAATAGTGACTTGGTCACAAGGATTAAAATATTTCAATATGAGATGTATGTAAACAATAAAGTTATATCAGCAAGTAATCTAATAGGAGGCTTTGAGGACGTAAGGATAGAGGATATTATTAACTTCAAGTCACTGGCTAAACAATTTCCAAACATAAGAGAAATGACCATAGATGATACCATCTTAGAACGAGCTGCAATAGAGTTTGATCAACCATTGATAGATATGTTTGCACAGTTTAAATATCTTTCAAGGCTAGTAGTGATAAAAAATGGAACTAGCAAGACGTTTACTAGGCAAGATGCAATAATGGCAAACTATGAAATACAAAAGACACAGCAAGAAATGAAGTTGAGAAATAAATTTGATGTGGTATGTGCAGCAAAAAATAAAAACTTCTCACAGGCAAGGCCGGGATACCAAAACAAAGTTTGGAAAGCAACAAAAAAGTTTTCAAGTGACGCATTTGATGTAATAGCAGATGACATTTTAAATTACAGAAAGCACTACATAAGAGATACCATACTGTCTGTGTTTGGTATAGGTGCAATACTTGTAGGCGGAACATTCCAAATAGGTGGAATGATATGGAACCACGCTAAACAATAGAAAGGAGAAACAGAGTATGCACAAGAAATTCATGTCACTCTTTTTAGCATTGGGGATGGTAGCAAATATTGGAGTTGCATATGCAGCAGATTTAGTGCCCCCTGGTGCTGATGGAGCCCCGGAGGTTTTAGAGGGGGCCCAAGGTGGTACAGGAGGAAATGTAGGGGCCCAGGGCACCCAGGAGGCCCAGGGTGGTTCCAGTGGGGCCACAGAGGGGTCAGCGGGTGTTAGGTATGAGGAAGTTGTTACCTATGAGCCAGTTGTGATAACAGAGGGTGTTGGGAGGTTTAATGGTCAGAGTTTCATGGTAGATGGGCAACAGACTTTTGATTTCCCTGGCAGCTTTACAATAAATCCAATGGCAGGACGCTTAACAGGCACACAAATTCCTTTGAACAATACAGGTGATACAAATATCAGGATACTATCAGGGATTTGTGAAAGCAACGATGGGAACAGCCCTAAGGTGGTCTCCCCTACTAAGTTTTCAGACTGGGCAAACTTAGGAATAGAAGATACACTTGGCAACATTGCATTTGGTTTCCTGGTAAGAGATCATGCAGGCAATGAGCTGGCTACATACTGGTTCAGTGAGGAAGGCAGACAGACCTCAGCGGAAGTTTATGTGGTATCCCCTGGTGAAAGTGTCACCATAGAGATTATAGGCAAGCATGGTATGAGCTGGCCCAAGGCATGTACACTTTCCTATGATTGCACATTGATTTTTGATGTAGTGCCCCTTGAAACAGTTAAAGAGGTTATTCAGATTGTAGAGATACCTGAGGAAGTAGAGCAGCCTCAACTTCCAGACGATGTAGAGACACCTGAGGAACCAGAGGACACGCCACAGGAGCCGGAGCAGGCACCCAGTGAACCAGAGACAACACCTCAGGAGCCAGAGCAGGCCCCGGAGGATACAGAGGATCCCGAGCAAGAGGACAGTGTTGACCAGACAGGGTCAGAGATTGAGAAAGCACCTGTGGATGACACACAAGACAACGAGCAAACCTCTGAGCAGGTGCCAGAGGTTCCGCAGGTGCCGGAGGTGCCAGAGCAGAATGATACCGAGGATGAGCAAGTGCCAGAGGCAGTAGAGGAGCCCAGCGCCAGTCAGGACATTACCTCACAAGAGCCAGTAGAAGTAACTGAGGATACTAAAGAGGAAACTGTGGTTGAAGAAGCACCAGCAAGTCAGAGTGTAGATAATCAGAGTGAGTCAGATATTGAGCATAACAACATTGTTGAGGAAACAGTAGAGCAGCAAGAACACTAAGCATAATTAAGAGGGTATCAGGAGGTAAAAATCCTGATACCCTCAAAAATATTGAGAGCAGTATTTCATAATTGGGGTAGCAATAAATTTTTCCAATTAGTCCTCAATATAGGCATGATTTTTAATAGGGGATAGATTTTAAAAAAGAAAGGAGTGCAAAAAGGAATGGAAAAGACAAATGGCGTTGATATAGTAATAGGTCTAATACCAAGATATGGCAGGGTTGATAAATATGTGATGTACAAGGATGATGGTAGCATCTATTTTGCAACGCCAACAGAATTGTTCAGATCATTAGGAAGAGGTGAAAATATTGTAGGATTGAGGAGATCGGGTAGAGGTGTTACATTATCAGGAATGTTTAAATACAGAGGAGTTTTAGGCCAGGAGTCGGATGATGTATGGACTATCGTGAAACAGCACCTATACAAGAAGAAAAGAAGGTTTGACCTATGTGATTGCGTTGGGAACATAAGAAACATTTCAGAGGACGATCTAAAAGATGAGGTAATAACCGGAAAGTCAAAAATCAATGGCATGTTAATTAGAGGTGATCAGCTGTTAGTTCCTAAGATAATACCAATTATGATAGAGAAATCAGATAAGGAGGTTTGATAACATGGGCATAGCAAAGAGGCTAAACTTAGTGATGGTCTCAGCATTTGCACTCCTGTTAGGCTGTCTAATGTTTACCATGCAACCTACATATGCATTAGAAGAAAAAAGCGTATCTTCATGGAGCGAATTAGAGAGTAATTTTAAAACAGCAGAAAACACTATAACAATACCAGAAGATACAATCGTTACAGTAACTGGTGAATTACGAGTGCCAACTGGAGAATATACCTTAACTGGAGAAGGTATATTGCATCGTTCCGATTTGAGAGCATATGAAATGATAAGAATAAATGATGGTTCCACATTAAATTTAAGCAATATTACAATAGACGGGGAATCATCACCTGTGAGTTATTATAAAGCGTCTGACATTGGGGTGTATGGAACACTAAATGCAGATAATGTAACATTTCAAAATAAAAGTTTTGGTGAAGTTATAAGCAGTGGTTCTAGTGGTACTGTAAATATATATAATTCAAATTTTTTGAATAACGCCGGAGAGTGTATAAGACTTGGAAGTTCAGGAATGGTAGAAGGTTGTACATTTACAAACAACTCTGGAGAGTGTATAAGACTTGGAAGTTCAGGAATGATAGAAGGTTGTACATTTACAAACAACTCTGGAACCGAAATTTATTTAGAAAAAGGCACCACACAGATAATCAGTTGCACAATAAATGACGAAAGTAACAGTGGCGTATTAGATAATACTGAAGAATGGAATGATAAAAGTTTAAAGTTAAATAGCTTGAATGAAAGCTCTGGATGGGCAATAGTCTCGGAAAATGCAAATATAGATATTGATAACCTCACAATAGAAAATAATGAATTAGCTATATACTTTGACTACAGTTATGGAACATTAAATATACAAGATTCAGATTTAGCAGGCAAAATAATCAAAGTATATGAAGGTGATACTAAAATTGAAGGCGGAGAAGTTGCAGGAATTTATTGTCAACATAGTAGTTGTAATTTAGATTTAACAGGAACAAAAGTTACTGACTTTATCAGTTGTGAAATAACATCAATAAGTGGTAACGTGCAGATAACAGCACCAGTTTTTAGAAGTAGTTCAAATTATGGATATTTTACAATTACAGAGGCATTAGGGCCAAGGGCATATATTGCTGTAGGTGGTGACCTAACTTATTCATTTAAAGGAGCTGCAGGAGACTATTATGATGGGGAATACCTCAATATACAATATTTAGCCATGCCAGGAAATGGATATACTATTACGGATGATGATATAAGTAAATTCTATATAAATAGAAACACAGATGCTTGGGACGGTTATCTAGGTAGTTTAAGTCAAGAAGAAGTAAATAAGCTAAATATAATTACATATTCAGACATTTATTCAAATTATGGACATGCTAATATTACTGATGGAAACATCTATATATGGAGCGGTCCTAAATTAAGGGAAGAAAATATACCTGATACAGGTGAAGACGAAGAGCAAGATCCCACTACTCCCTCCAATCCAGGTGAAACCAGTGGCAACATGAGCATCTATGGTACTGTGCAGCCAATCACCATGATAGATGTAACTGTTCCTCTGACAATTCAGTTTACCATTGAATCAGACAGAACATTTACAGGCCCGGACAGCATTAAGATTAAATCAAACTGCCCCTCTCCCCTAGATGTAAACCTGTATGGCGTAAATAAGGATGATAGTGCTCCTTCCCTGGTGGCTCCTGATACCCACAGTGATGATGAATGGAACAACCTGAGCAGAGCAGAAACACTTGCTTCAATAGCACTAATGCTGGATAACACCAGTCTATCAAGCACAGGAAGCACATTAGGTAGGATTGATTCAGCATTCCAGAGTGAGAAGGCATTAGACCTTGACCTATCTGCAAAATATGGTAAGGCCTGGGACAATAGCGAAGACTTAGTATTTACCTACAATGTGGTCTTTGAGTTTGCAATGCCCTAAGTGAAGGGCAGTTTTCAGATCATATCCTGATACATGGTCAGGTTTGATGATATAGAAAATTAAAGATAGAAAAAGCTACAGACTTAGTACATTAAAGGTTTTGAATATACATAGGACATTAAACACACAGCAGGAACAGAAAGTAGTTTATTTAGCAATCAGCACTTCCCTATCAAAAAATCTATTTTAATGGAGGCAAATTACAATGAAGTTCATGAATCTAAAGCGTTTTGGAGCATCAACCCTTGCAGCAGTTATGGCTATGAGCATGATGGGTACAGCATTTGCAGCTGATGCCACCTTGCAGGATGATATGACAGGCCAGGGCAATATGGAGGTTGTGGGTACTGTTAAGCCCATTACCATGATTGATGTAACTCTGCCTGTGAACGGTATGCAATTTACCATCAATGCTGACCGTACCATCACTTGGGTAGATGCTCAGATCACCAGCAACTCCCCTGCTCCTCTGGAGATCACCATGATTGATGCTGGTGTGGCTGTCCTGGAGCCTGACGAGGAAGGCACCTACAATGTGGGTGGAGCTCCTGAGCTGGCAGCGGATGACGCATATGCAGACTGGGACAACCTGACCCGTGCAGAGACCAAGGCCAAAATCGCTATCAGCGTAAACGGCAATAACATCAGCACCGCAGACTCCGCAAGCCCTGTTGCTCTGGGTGATGTAGCATCTGCTTATGGCGAGGATGAGTTTGGTGCTTTCCAGGCCAATCCTCAGACCCTAGACCTTGAGGGTTCTGCCTTGTATGGTAAGGCATGGGATAACAGCGAGGACATGCTGTACAAGTACGATACTGTTATTGAGTTTGCAATGAAGTAATAGAAGTACAGACCATTTAAGCAAAAGGCTCCCTGTAGTTATAATGACTACAGGGAGTCCTTTTTGAGTTTATAGGTGATAAAGAGGTAGCATATAGCTCAATATTTATATTCAGTTAAATTAGATAGACTCAAGACCGGAAAATAACACAAGCAATATATTTTCAAAGTTAGTCCTAAAAATAGGCATATAGAAAATAAGGGGGTAGATTTTATTTAGAAAGGAAGAAAACCACAATGCAAAAGTTATACATGAAGAAATTCAACGGAGACATATCCAATCTTGCCATGCTCAGTTTTGATAACAATACAATCATTGAGATTGAGCAAGATAAAGTCAAGGAGGATGATAGAGACAAGGTAGTTTTGGTATCAGATACCGGAGAGTATGAGGTTGGCTATGAGGTAGTCAAGGAGCTGCCCAGAGAAAAAGATGAGAACGGTAGGGACAAGATCATATCAGTTGGTGGGTTTATTGAGATTTCAGGTAAGCCGGATAAAGTCTCTAAGGTTAAAAAAGATGATAAGAATTTGATGGCAAACATCAATCAGGATGTGCCAGTGCTCAGGCAGCTCCCCAAGCACTACAAGGTGATTGGCTATGTAAAGCTGGATCAGGCTGATACCTACATAGCACTGATTAAGAAAAAGCTGATAATTTTACCCTTCTTAATCCCGATTGGTGTTGCAGCAGTATGTTTGGTGGTGCTCACCATGCAGCCAGACCTTAAAACACCCATTAGCCTAGATGACTTCATATCAGGCCCCACAGAGGAAGGCACCATTGAGATCGAGCAGGCAGAGGCAGGAAAGTCAGAAAATCTTCGCATCATCATGAATGTAAACCCTGTGCTTGAGAATGGCAGCATGAATCTAATGATTGAGAACAACAAGGACAGTAACGTGCTCAGTATGGTAGGAGAGGTTTATTTGCTTGCAGAACTGGACGCAGAGGGTAATACAGTAGAGACCTATTCAGAGCCAGTAAAAATTGGTGAAACTCCTTTGCTTAATCCAGGCGAGAAGATTGAAAATGTGCCTATCAGTGAGGCAGATAGCGTTGAGCCAGGTAGATACAGTGGTCGTGTGCTCTACACTGCCTATGAAATTACAGAGGACGGTGCAATGCCTATTGGGCAGGTGGCAGGCAGAATTAACCTGGTGGTGAAATAATATGGGCTGCCAAATAAAAACCACATCATTTTTAAGTGAGGCATATAACTTTTTAACTGGTGCATTTGGGACTATAAATATCAGCGAGGCAGAGTTTGAAACAGAGATTGACAAGGCCCCTACCCTCTTCAATATTTATGAGAAAGCACGGAACACACATGATAAGAACCAGGTAGTATCCATGGGGCAGTTTGGTGGGTGGCAGGAGCTCAGGTCTTTAATCAAAGAGAGTCAGCAGCTGCTAGACCCTAAAGCCCTCACAGAGTACAGGAGAGGGCAAAATATGCACCAGTTGGAGGTGGTGACCAGTAGGTATCACATCTGGATCAGGCGTGACATGCTAGAGCACCTGGACTTCTACTTGATAAAAACCAGGCCATAATCATTATAAAAAGTTTGAGACCAGTATGGTTTATAGGCCATACTGGTCTTTTTATTAAATAAAAGTTGAAAAAATTTAAATTTTTCTCTTGCAATTCTGGGGAGATTGCGGCATAATTCCCTCCCAATAATTTTGAATGGAGGGATTAAGTAGTATGAAAACGGCAGTATGCAGAATTGATTTGGGTTATACAAGGATTGCTGGCTATGTACTGTATGACTCAAAGAGCTTGGAGTTTGAGGAAACAACTCCTCGTGAAGTTGAAAAGCTGGTGAGAAAGAACCAGGTGAACGGTCTGACATTCAATGCTGACGGGGACATTGTGCCTGATATCATGGACTGGAACCTGGGCAACATGAAGATCAGATCGGGTGTAGGCAACTACAGAAACTTCAACACGGATGACCCCAGGGGTGACACTGTGTACAGCGTTACCAAGGCATTTGAGGTCGATGGCATTGGGCAGATTTATGAAGTGGTCAACAACAGGTGTGCACGGAAGTTCTACACCAAGAAACAGCTGATTGCGCTGTGCCAGATGGCTTGGGTCGGTGGCGTGCTCATTACGGATGATGATGAAGTTGCTCTGTGTGAAGGAGTCATCGTCGAGGACAAAAACAACATGGTAGCCTTTGAGCTGGGCGATAAGGTTTATACGAAAGAACAGCTGATTGGTGCCATCAATGCAGAGGAAACACAGGCAGATGGGGGTGATGCTGCCTCTGATACAGGTGGTGGCATGGAAGAGCTGCTGACCAACCTGGGACTGGGAGAAAGCATCAATGCCCAGAATGGCACACAGCCTTTTGAGGGTGACAAGCTCCCCTTTGAAAATAATAATGGCTTCGGAGACGGCAATGAGTCTGATGAGGCCAGTCAAGCTCAGGAGGTACAGGCAGCTGAGGATATGCCGGAAGTACAGCCGGACGCAGACAGCACTCAGGGTGATGCCCAGGCCGAACAGGTCAGTACTGAGGATCACCAGGAAATTGATGTGCCCACGTCTGATGCAGAAATGATTTCTGAGGGAAACAATGAATCTGCTGCTGAAGAAAACAGTGAGGCAGATGAAAATGGTGGCATGACTTCCACGGAAAATGGAGAGAATGAGGCAGAAATTGAGGGTGAGCAGGAGAAAAATTTCAAGACATATAGCAAGAGCAGCCGCAATAGATCTTCTCGGAGAAAAAAGTGAAATTTCATAAAATTGTATAGAGCATGAATCCATAGGCCATGGTTGGTTAAGACCATGGCCTATTTTTTAAGCACAACAAGCACAGTAAATTTGCAAACAGGGTTTGTAAGGAAGAATCAATAGGTAAAGCCAAAGGAGCGACAGAAAATAAGTGATTTCATGTTAGTAATTCAATGTGCTTTTTGTGGCAAGTATATGGTCATCTAAAAATACATGTCTGGAATATTAGAATATAAAATTTATTAAGGAGTGATGATAATGAGGTTGTTTATAACAGGCAGGATAATGAAACCAACTAAGAGAGATATAGTAGTGGCATATAAGATTTATGATGCTGATACCGGAAGATCAGGTTTATATGCAAGAAGTGATGTTGTAAATGCGGTTTGCAATGGGGCAAATATCGTGGGTATGAGGATAGCCAACGATGCAGGTACAAATAAGCCTAAAGTGATAAATGGGAAATATGTATGTCGTGAAGATAAATACTCCTATCCAGTAAAGAGAACAGATAAGCTAAATGATCTCGGAGAGCCATTAGTTAATTCAGGAGTTGAAATAGTAATTAACATAAGCGGTTTTGGGACAAACACCAAGTTCAGAGTAGTAAACTCCACGGGGCAAGAACGCTGGATTAACTATGATGAGCTTTGCAAAAAATTAGATGAGGGAAAGATAGTGGGTGCATCAAGAGGTATACATGGAAACATAGTAGTACATAAAGGTTGTGATAAACAATGCACCTTTGAGGGCAAATAAAAGCAATAAGGAAATTTGGATATCTTGGGCGAACTGATAAACAACATTCAAAGAAAAATTAGAGGGCATACAAAACAGCATGTAAGGTATAAAGAAATACCTTACATGCCAAACATATAGCCCAAATAGCAAGGTTTATAAGTTATAGATACGAAAGATAAGGACAGTGAATTTCAGCCATCGCACGAATGATAATAAGCACAGTAGGAACCAGGTGGATTTGGGGGTATTAGAGGAAATAGGGGCCTGAAATCACAGGAGGAACCAGAGGGTACAGAACCATAGAGCCCACAGAACCACAGAGACCACAGAGCCATAAAGACCACAGGGTGGAACAGGTGGAATGAGCCATAGGGCGGAAAGGGTGGTCCGGGCCTCTCAAACCCTTCCAGCATCACAGCCTCAATCCCTTAAACCTTCAATCCCTCCCATCATCAAAACATCAAAAGCAAGGAGGCATCAGTATGAACAAATCAACTCACCCTAACGCACAAACCAAACCAAGCATACCAAAGATGGAATATAACTTCCACATCATAAATGATAGCACCAAAGATAGGATAGCTACCATTCACTACATAGAAACACCCTTTGTTACCAAAGCAACCATACAAGCCCAGGATGAAAGCAAGCTGCCATTGGATATACAGCTAGGAAACAAAGATACCCAGGCTTTACTTCTATTCTTAAAAGACAGGGTGTTACCATCAAACAGAATGTTCCTTACACAAGACCTAGAAACTCTAAGGGTAGATCCCTCAGATTGGATTAGGTTGCTCCAATTAAATAGTGGAAGGACATATGGAGACAATTATTCTATTGAGGTAGAGAGGAAGGAAGGTTTACGGGTATGAAGGTATTAACATCACCCACCCAGCAGCCCCAACAGGCCCCTTCAAGCCCAATCAAGGTTTATAGGTTAAGTAGGAGGTCGGCCATGGCAGACAGAGCCAGTAATGGATGGCTCCTAAAATGGAAACAAAACAACACATGGATAAAAACCCCAGGTTTCATCATCGAATGGACAGGAGAGAGCTATGCAGAAATCTTGGCCTCAGAGGTTTGTAAGGATTTTAACATCAAAAACGCCTTAGAGTACAGACCTTGCATAGCCATCACAGAAGATGAAGACCCTAACCTACCTAAAGTAGCAATACTCAGTTGTGAGTCAACAAACTTCACAAGAGGCGATGAGTTGTTTATCTCGATGCAGAAGTATCTAAGCATGGTAGACCCCAGCATCATCAATGAAATAGATCAGGGCTCAGTAGCAAGTGGTCAAGAACCACCAGTTAGTACCTATGGTTCCCCTAATTCCTCTGGTTTACAAGGCACTAAGGCAGCATATGAACATTACCTTGAACGCCTGAAAGACCTCACAGGATTAAACCTCAGGACGCATACAGAGGATATGATATTCTTAGATTTCTTGATATGTAACTATGACAGGAACCTGTGGAACCTTGGCATCATAACAGACCCTAACGGTGGATACCGGGAGGCACCTATATTTGATAATGGAAACAGTTTAGGTTTATGTAGGTTTGAGGAAGGGGAGTTTTATAGGGAGTCATTGCATACGGATGGACAAATAGCCCATCCATTTTGTTATAGGTTTGATCAGCAGTTAGACCTCATAAGGTTGGGAAAGGTTTACACGCCCCAAGGGCACCCAGGCCCTGGGGCCTCAGGGGGCCTTGGGCCTGGGGCCCCTGGGAGCCTAGGCACCTTAGGCAGTTTAGGATTGTATCATACTCAAAAGACCTTAGATTTCTTCAAAGAGAACTGTTCAACAGAGAGCAACAGACTGGGAGTAGTAAACCCTATACCTCTAGGCAGCATAGTTTACATAGAAAGCATGATAGCAAAAAACCTAGCATATTATAATGAGAGGTATGCAAGGTAAATAAGGCAGGAAGGGAAAGGGGCCCATGGGGCCCCTTTTATTATAAGCAAGGGTTAACCAAGTTATAAAGCATGAGGTTCCCATAGCAACAGTGTTGCAACCGAGCTATAAAGCATGAGGTTCCAATAACAACAGGGCTGTAACCGAGTTATAAAGCATAGTGGTTCCCATAGATACAGTTATGTATCTCCTATAATACATATTAAATCAAGAAACAAGCTGGGATAGTTTATAGGTATAAAGCAGCTATAAAAACAATGGTACAGCTATATACTTCCTATAATACATATCAAATTAAGAAATGGACTAGGATAGTTTATAGGTATCAAGCATCTGTAAAAACAATAATACAGTTATGTATCCCCTATAATACATATTAAATCAGGAAACAGGCTATGGTGGTTTATAGGTATCAAACATCTATAAAAACAAAGATGCAGCTATAAACCCCAATAGCAACATAGATATAGCCAAATGAACACCGGATTTTAGCCTAATAGATACAGGAATGTTACCATAGATACATTGTTGCAACAAAGTTATAAAGCATGGGTTTCCCATAGCAACAGGGTTTTGACCGAGTTATAAAACATAGGTTTCCCATAGCAACAGGGTTTTGACCGAGTTATAAAACATAGGGTTCCCATAGATAACAAGATTGAACTAATTAAAAAGCATAAGTGTCCATAACAAAGCATGGATATTATTTTGCTTTTAGTCATGGCTTAAAAATCAATATCAGTTAAAAAACAAACTAATAAGCTGGTTTATAAGAATCAAAAGCTCAACAGATCACAGATCTCTAGGAGCCACAGCACCTAAAAAGCCACAGAACCACAGAGCCTAAAGAACCACAGCACCTTAGTATTTTCCCCTTCTCCCCTTCCCTTCCTGCTAATTCATCTTTAAATGGCATGATAAATCACAGAAAAAAGTCCTAGGTATGGTGCAGTTTAGGTGGTATAATAACCAGACAAAATGCGGAAAGCTGGGGGTGGTTCGTATGAGCAGCAACAGAATAATTGAGATTTTGGAGGATTACCTGGCATGGGCACAATTAGATGAGCGGGTGGGAGGATATAAAAACCTTCCACAGTCAGAGAGAAAGAAACTGCGGCTGCAATATGATAATGATGCCCGGTACTACCATGAGCAGCTAGGCTTAGATGAAGAAGAAGCCCTCAAAGGTGATACCATCATATCATTTTTTACACCATACAAAAGATTGTTACAGGTAGAAACAGGCTGGGACGTATCTAAAACAGTAAAGAGTTTAAGGGCACTAATCAATGAGACCCTTGCCACATGGGATAATGATTATACAGAGAAGATATTAGCAGTAAATAAGCGGGTAGAGGGGTTTGGGGAGGTATGTTATACAAAGGGAAATTTCATGCTTTTACCTGATAAGAACATGAACATTGAAAGATATCCCGTATCAGAAGATAGAATAGATGTAACACTCTATGAGTGTTTTGAAGGTGGAGCATTGGCGAAGTATTTTGAAAAAGGAGATGAAGGTTTAAGGGAATGGGTAAAGCGGGAGCACCTGGAGCTACTATTCAATCGGCGTGTTATAAAGAGAGAAAACATTAAGTGGTTCCAGGGTGACGAGCAGCACCACAAGAGGATCAGTGAGATGGAAGGCACAGAGCTCTATGAATACTTAGACAGGGCAACAATTTTCATCCAGTACAGAACCAGGGCATTAGAGCAGGCAGGTTTATGAGAAAAGAGGGTGAAAGAGGGTGGCAGAGCCATCCTCTTTCTATTTATAGCAAAAGAGGTGACCAAGTGGAGCACAACAGAAAGTAAGTAGGCATGAAGGTCAGAGCCAAGCTATTCACATATCCATCACAAATAATTTATTAGTCCTAAGAAAAGGCATGTAGTGTAAAGGGGGATATAAAAAAGAAAAGTTTATGGAAATCCTAGGCAGTTTAGCAAGGCAACAAAGAATAGGAGGTACAATATATGGCCTGGAAAACAGATGAGAGATACAGAAATCAGATAGATATAAGGCTAGACAATGGAGTATACTGCCTACCTGCAACCTCAGCAATAGGGAAAACGGTATTAGCAAAATGGCTGCACACATTACATTTAAGTCACAGTGAGCCAGTAAACTCAATACGAAGTTATGAAGGTTTAATGGCAAAGGAGCTGGATAGCTACATCCCAAAAGATTGCAAGGTATTCATGTTAGATGATTATGATTTATATAATGGGAAGTTTGCAGACACGATATATGATTTAGGTAAGCAAGCAATAGTTCTTATAGACTGTAAAATGCCTCCTGAATTTAGTTTTGATGTTCAACGATGCAATTTAAGATATGATAGGTGTGACTTAATAATAGTAGATCAAGAGGATGGATTAGAGTTTACTCCGAATGGTTCAGAAGTCACTTGGATTATAAGGCGTTTAGTACGAGGTCAATTTAAGTCGCAGGGAAATACAGGAGCCTAATGGAATACAGCATAGACAGCACAGACAGTACAGACAGCACAGGAGGTAAAAGTAATGCTACATTTAAGAATAAAAGCATTTGATAATCTTGACTTGCTATATCGCAAGTACAAGATTAAGCAGGAGCAAAATATAGATGCATTATTTATGAAAGTAAAGATGCAAGTGACACCAGAGACAAAGCAGCTTGTAAAAGACATAGAATCGTGTGAACTTGTAAGCAAAAATACATTCCGAGATAAATTTGGGAATCATAGAGACATAGATGATTTGAGCCAAGGGTGTAAAGCAGCACTATTGGTTTATTGCGGAGATACAGAGATTGATTTCACATCATCTGGTCAAAACGCAATAGAGGCGGCAATAAAAATCATCAAGAACGGGAAAATGGTCATACCAACACCTATTTTTATCACAGAGCCTGATGTATACCATAAATTACATATAGATGTAGAGCTGAACGGATACAGATTTGAAGATATAATGAGTTTAAATAGCTATCTACAAAACAGATGGCCTTATGAGCCAAATCCAAATGTCCTAGGGGTGACAAAGCTCGATCCTTAAATCCATTATCAGAAGGAGTTGAATGATATGGCGTCTAAGTTTATGAGGATAAAGAAGATAGTGATACCCCTAATCACCTTAGTCATCTTAGTCTCTCAGATATCTGGGTGTGCAATTATGAATAGGGATGATGCAGCGGGAATTTTAGCAGACAATGATGAAGTAGTAGTAGAATATGCGGAGCCGGATGAAAATGCAGGGGCAGAGGGGGTAGCAGGTCAAATAGATACCTCAGTTCCAGAGGACACCTCTGAAGATTTAGAGGACGCAGAGATTGGGGTAGTAGACAACATAGGCACCCTTGATGAAGGTGATACAGAGGGGGCTGGAGAGGTTGAGCAGCCAGGCGAAGTTGGAGAGACAGAGGCCCCAGAGGTTGAGGCCCCGGAGACCCCGGAGGTTGAGACCCCTGTTGAGGCAGAGCCAACTTATTCCTTCACCTCAGTCAATGAAACAGTCTATGCCACCACAACAGTCAACATCAGAGAGGGTTTCAGTGCAGACACGGATAAGGTTGGTTCACTGGGCAGAGGCCAAAGCGTGGTTAGAACAGGCATAGGTACAGGAGATGCAGAAGGTTGGAGCAAGGTAGAGTTTAACGGCCAGACGGCATACATCAGTAGTGATTATCTGTCGCTGACGAAACCAGCAGCACAAAGTTCGGGTAGCAACAGTGGGAGCCAGACGAGCCAAGGGAGCTCTGGTGGTCAGACAAGCCAGGGAAGTTCTGGTGGTCAAACACAGCAGCCCAGCTCAAGTGGAACTGAACACTCCTTAGATGATCTGGCAAACGCAATGCAACAGGCAATGGAAGAAAGCAATGGAGTTGGTTCCACAACAGGCCCATTAACTGAGGAAACCATTGAGGGTATTGCTGGGTCTATTGAATTAGTACCATAAAGCAAGATAACAAGTTAATATGACATCTATTTAAGAGGGTGGCACATGCCATCCTCTTCCCTATTTTAAAAACAAAAACATAAAAGTAAGTAGACAAGCATGGAGAATAAACCACCACATCACCTTTAGATATTTTCAATTCAAGCTAATATGAAGGAGGACAACCAAATGAACAAGAAAATCATTGGAATAGTGATTGGCTTGCTAGTTGTAGTAGCAATCATCATAGGTTTATTTGTATTAAAGCCATGGGCACCTAGCGGCCAGGATGAAGGAAATCAGGTAGATAATTCAGAGTTAGCGAATGAATTAGATGATTACATACCAGATATGGATAAAGAGGAAATTGAGGACACATTAGACACGGAACTTTCAGATGAACAAAAGGACGCATTTAATGAAGCCATCAACGATATAAAACTTCCAGACATAGAAGATATTACAGTAGATGAAGATGGCACAATGAGTTATGCAGATGAAGATGGAAACATTGTGGTAGTTGAGCCTGATGAAGAAATTAAAGGCATGACAGAAGACGAAATCCAGCAGCAATCAGATGAAGTGGATCAGATGCTCCAAGACATTATAAATGGTGCAAGCGGGAATCCCTCTGACCCAGGAGATGAAGGCAACAACTCCTCAGGTCAGATTGGTACAGGAAACCCCAATAATCAAGATAATACAGGTACTGGAAATCAGGGTAACACAGAGCAAGAGGTTTATGAAGGAGATACAGAAAATACAGTTGATAACTCTCAGTCCCTGGAAGAGCTAGAGCAAGCAATGAAAGATGCTATGGAGGAAAATAATGGAGTTGGTTCCACAACAGGCCCATTAACTGAGGAAACCATTGAGGGTATAACAGGATCAATAGAATTGGTACCATAATTAAAGGAGGCATGAGTGGTATGAATATAAAAAATAGAATAATTAACTTACTGCTCGTGTTGATTACAATATTTACAATGATTAGTCCATTAACTCCTGCCTATGCAGTTGGTGGTGGAGATGGCCTAGGAAATACAACATCAACTGGTGGTTCGTCATCAGGTACTTGGTCATCAAGCAGAACAGGCATCAGAGTTTATGTGGTAGATAAAAATGGAAATCTGGTGTCAAACATTGTAGATGTGATATCCAACACAGCAATCCCAAATTATAGAATAATAGCATGTTTAGGAACAAGAGGAAATGGAACATATCAATCTTTTGCAGCTGGTGGATTGTATGCAAACGGTGTTTTTAATAGCAGCACAAATTCTGGCGCAAAGGTAACAATTATTTCTGATACAACAGCAGGTTTGAGAGGAAAGGGTATGCCCATTCAAACCTATACATCAAGTAAATTCTCAACACATGGGGAAACATTAAGAAAAAATATGTTGGGCTCCAGTGGAAACACATGGATAGATGACACAGAAGTGATGGGAGGCGGTGGTGGAGCATCATCCACTGAAGGAGCAAAGGAGTTTGGAGAATTTATATCTGAACTAAATACAGCGTTGATAGACACATTTAATAAGCAAAAAGAGCTTGGTATTTATAGCAATGCTGAACTGATAGCTTATATTGATAAGCAAATAATAAGTATAACAAATCAAATAAACGGAGTAGATAGTGAGACTGGAGAGGCATTATTCACTGATGAAGAAAAGCAAGTAATAGCAGCAACATTACAAAAATTTAAGGAAACGGCATTAAGTGAATTAAATACAGGCACTGAAAATTCATCAGAGGAAAGTTTATCAGTTGATGTAACAAACCAGTTGTTTGATATAGCATATGCATCTGAAACATCAGGGAACAGTTTGCATCAGCTATATGATGATGGTGAACTGATAAGATTTATGGACAAGTTTATTGGAAGTATACCGCTGTTTTATTTCAATGAAGCATCAGGAGTTACACAGCTATCAGTTTATAGTGAAACAGGGCAAGAGTCCTTTTTATTAACTTGTGCAGAAAAAGGCTTTATAATTTTTATGGAGCCACTATTTTATAGTAGATTAAACAAAGCGAACAAAGCTGCATCAGAGTATTTGTTTTATGGAACCGTAAGCAACTACGGAAGGTTTATAAGTGATCAGGCAGCAAGTGGTGGTTGGACAAATGGAAATGATGTGGGTGGTAACTTAGATAGAGCACTGCACCAGTCATTAACATGGTCAATGTACACTGAGTTTGATTTGAACACATCTGAAGAAGGTGGCAGCTTAAATATTCAGCACGGAGCAGCAAATGGAAAATTGAATCAAAAGCTAACAAACTCTGAACTAGCTCAGTCAATGCAGTATGGATTTGGATTACATTATTATAGGTTCAAATCAGAACCTCAGGGACCTGGCATACCAACCTATGATGTGACTTTAATAGACCCACATCCAACACCACATAAAGCACAAGACCCTGACCCATATACAGGTAAGATACCATTGACACCTGGAGAAAACCCAGAGCCGACAACACCAGATGGCAAAGGATATCAGCAAACAACTAGAAGATACAATATCATTAAAGAGTACAGCATTAAGAAGTTAGATGGAACAATAGAGCATGTAAGCACACATTGGAGCGGATTTAACCCAGGCATAGTTTATGTGCAACATGAGCCAGATTACAAAGTCGTAGAGTGGTATCAATCAGCTAATTATGAGAATGGGGTTACACCTATATCAACAGAAACAACCTGGGAGGAATTAAAGGCAACAGTCACTCCTACAGCTGGGACAGACATTATATTTGATTGGGACTCAGTCTCAGAGGGGCAAGCAGGAGAGACAGTTGGAACATCTGACTTGGGTGATAACTGCAAGCATTATGATGAAGCAACACAGCAACCATCAGATGGTCTACATTACAATGATACGACGGTCGTGCTAAGACTAATGTTGGCCGAAATTCCGATAGAAACGCATACCTTCGACCAAGACCCTGATGTGACACCGGGGAGCGCTCCGGACCCACGGGATCCTGATGAAGGTGGCCCCCTCACTCCACAAGAGGAAGAGCAGCTAAAGTTTACCATTGTCAAGGTTTATGAGACGATGGATGAGGAAGGTAATATAAGTGTAGACGGTGTATTTACTAGGGAGGAGACCGCGGGCATCGTAGAGGTCGAGACAGAGAACCCTCCCAAGAATCCAGGCTACGAGCTTATAGAGTGGCATTACTCAACTGATGATGTAAGGCCAGTAAATAACTGGGACGATGCCTTAAGTGCTTCGCCAATCCTCGGTTCTGGTAGGGCACCCGGCAAGGTAGATATAAGGAATCCAGAGGATATATACGAGGAACGAACTCTATATGTTCTCTTACGGAGAGAGATATCTGAGGAAATGGTGCCAGGAGACATTATCATCCAGCAATCCCAAATTAGCAAGGCAATCCACACAGATGACCCTAACATAGGGCCTCGCTGGGGCAACTACGAGTTCGTAGCATCAATAGGCACCTTCCAATTAACTCATACTGCTTATTATAGCCACGGATGCTGTGGTTCCTGTGATCCTCCATGTGGGTCCTGTCACGGACATACCTGCAAACTAGAAATGCCAGGTAGAAATGGAGATAACAAGCTAAACTTTGTGTTTGACCAAATCAATGCAGAGCAATCATTACAAGTTAAGACAGGTGTTCACAGTGATACAGACCCGAAGGTGTATATACCCAATGGTCAGCACCCAGAAACCATCGGTAGCATGTATGCAGCAGATAATGTTTATGAGTATGTGAGTGACGGTAACCAGCAGAACGGAGCGGAGTTAGTTACGGTGCTATGGCGGGGTGGAGCAACGCCAACAGACATCCCAACCCTAGCCAAGTACAAGCAGACAGACATCCAGAATCGCTATGGTTCAGCAAACTGGCAAATCCCACAGGCGATGCTGAAAAATGCCAGCAACACTTCACATAAGACCAGAGCAACAGGCCCCAGTGTAAACAGTCTATCAATAACCTTTGGTATTGACCAGAACGCATCAGACCTTTATGGCACAGCAAGTTGTGTAACTCATAATGGTTATAACTGTATTTACAGAGACACCAGAAGGGTTTACATGATAGCAGGCACAGAGTTTGATTACGACTTCGATGCTCAAGTAGGAGTACAATTCTATGCCGGAGCGCCAAAGGGTTTAGCAGCACAACCATTTGGTGGGCCCGCAAGCACTGTAATGAAACAAGAGGACACCAGTGGCCCACACTACGAAAACACCATCATCCAAGGCAAGCAGCAAATTAAATTCTATCCCTATATTAAGATGACCTACATGACCAACAGCCTGAAGTTAGCAGAGCTGGAAGAAGCGAACACTGATACATATGTCAACAAGACCCGTTATGAGACCTATGTATTGTCAGAGTGGGAAAGCAGCATACTTCCAAGTGATGCAGTTGAGGTAGGTTGGAAGAACAACAATGAGGGTGAGAGTTTAATGCTGACCTCTCAGCAATGGTCACTACATCAGAAGGCAGTAAACGGTGGACAAGCATGGAACGGTGCTAACCAGGTATTGCCAGGTGGTGCAATCTATCAGCTATCAACACCCAGCAACAACCTAACCACAGTTGACCTAGTAACCTATCAGACAGTAGTAGACCAGAAGACCCGCCAGTACCTAAGCAGCACCCTCAGTGGTGACGAGTATACAGAGGCAAAGGTGGCACAAGACCACACTGACTTTGTAAACGATGTCAAAGAAACCATTGACAACCTAAGAATAGTACAGTGGGTCAGAGCCCTATCAGAAAGAGAGTGGGAAGGCCTACAAAACAAGCCAGCAAGCAGCATACCTAATGCATGGCCCGTTGATTGGGTAGAGAACCCAGGAGATGGTTCCATTTGTGTAAGAGGTGGAGGCGAGAGCCTGAATGAGCTAGGCTTACCTGGTGTAACAAGCTCCGAGACCAAGTACTACATGCATCAAGCGGCAGAGCTGTTAGACTACCAGAGTGCAGAGCTCAAGGACATTACCAAAGACATCATGAGTGGTAGCCAGGAGACGGCCAGCGAAGGTGACCTGGACATAATCAGCCTAAGCAACACCACCACAGTTTTCAAGGTCTTCACTGACACAGCAGGTAATGTTTACATGGCAAGCGTGTCAGCTACAGGGACAGATAATGAGCAGATCATCACAGATTTGGTAAGCCAGCTGAGAGATGTAAATGCTGATACCGTAGCAACAGGTGCAGCCGGAGTAGATGCAGTAAGATTGGCAGACAGAACCACATCAGGTGAAGAGATCAACAGCATACTAAGTGGTGATGCAAAGCAGATAGATGATAGAACGAAGTTCATCACCAACATAGTATCTTCACTCACTAGAAATAGAGGTACAGATAAGACAGCGGCCTGGGCAACCAATGATGGTAACTGGTACAATGAGGCATTCGACGGCATCTACCTCGTACGCCAGGCAACCAAACTGCAGGTTGGTCTACTGTACTCTAACATCAGAACATCTGCACTAGACCCCGCACTATGTCCAACCAACACTGGAACAAGCAATCTCTACGCAACAGCACACATTAGCCAATTCTGTTTAAATGACAAGTCAGATGCTACTATAGCAGCTGATAAGGACGAGAGATACATCGGAACCTTCAAGGATACAGACATTGTATTACCTGACATGGAAGGCATGTATCAGTCAAGAAAGTTCTATATCCCCAATGCAAACGTACAAGACCTGTACTAAAAAGGAAAAGAAAATGAACCCATAAAAATGTAAGCCTACGGTTGATAGCCGTAGGCTTACATTTTATTTATCAAACTTTAGCACAGTTTCTATAATGGCGGAGGCCAATTCCTGTTTACTTGGTGAGGCAGAGAGCCACAGTTGCTCAAGTTCCTTGATATCCGAAATCTGGGTAGATTCCAGCTCATCGGCTAAGAGGTAATCCGGGGACACCTTGAGGACATTGCAAATGTTGATCAGCAGGGATAGACTGGGCGCTTTGCTGCCACTTTCTATCTGCCTGAAATAGTTGGCATTCACACCACATAGCTCTGAAATGCGTTCAGATGTGAAACCACGATCTTTGCGAACCATGTTTATTCGTTTGCCCAAACTGGAATACTTCATAGCTGTCACCTATTGTTATCTAATAGCACATATTTTATGTACTTTAAGATTACATCAATGGCAGTTATTGAAATAGCCGCTACAGGGTAATATAATGTTACTTATGAAGTAACACAAGGGGGGCTAACCGATGAGGCGACTGTGGAGTAGACTCAAAACATGGTGGGCTGATTTCTGGGAGCAGGATGAGTATGATACCTCTAAAAAGCATTTAAGTCAAGCAGATAAGCGAGGAATCTGGTACGGGACATTCCTGGTGTGTGCAATAGCCATTGTTGTATCAGCCCTCGGTATGAGGATAAGCTACTATTTCTCAGCCAAGGATACATCAGAAGACATTGAGAAAATACTAAACACAATAGCAGCCTATATGGCCTCGGCTACTGATGAAGAATATGAAGAAATTACTGACAGCCTAAGAAATGATTTGCTACTCAGTCAATTCAGTCAAGATGCAACGAACTTCATAGAGTACCTACCAAACACAGCTACGGAATGTTGCGTTGACTTTGGGGAGCTACAGGATCAGGGCTACCAGGGGTATATTCTATGCACCAATACAGGAGAGCTATATCCAATAGATTTATATTCAGATGGGGGGCAGCCAGGAGACATAGAACACGGCACATTAGAAATGTCTGGTGGATATGATGAAGTAAGCGGATCAAATTTCTGGTGCAGGAAAGACCCGGACAATCAGATCGGCTACATCAGTTTCTATAGAGATAGAGGAATTTTGAGCATACAGCGCATGAAGGGTTTATTGTGTGATGACTGCATTGAGAAAATCATCACATCAGTTTATGAGGAATCTATAATACCTGAGTTCGCTTTTATTGACCCGGCACAGGAGGCCTTCTACCCTATCCAGGAAGGCACTATAGAAATTGGGGACTACCAGCTTGAAATAAGCAATGGCACACAATTAGGAAATTACTCTGTAGAGTATAGGTACACAAATATTGAAAATGAGTAAGATATGTGTTTTCTTTGGCCATAGAACAGCTAGTTCTAAAATTGTAGAATCACTCAAGCAGCAGATCAGGAGGCTGGTGCTGGAAGAGGGTATCAAGGTATTCTGGGTGGGAGGCTATGGGGATTTTGACATGTATGCTGCCAGTGCAGTAAGAACAATCAAAAGTGAGCTGCCTGATGAAGGAATAGAGCTGGACTTGATATATGCCTACCTCCCCTCCCCTACTGCCAAAGAACAGCAAGCATACCAAGCAAAGCTATATGATGGGACAATATATCCAGAGGGAGTTGAGATTGGCCCACCTAAATTTGCAATAACCAGACGAAACAGGTGGATGGCAGAGAATTGTGACATAGTGTTGGCTTTTATCAATAGGGACTCAGGTGGAGCTTATACAGCGGTCAAGGTAGCAAAGAGAAAGGGCAAAAGGATAATTAACTTAGGCACATTAGAAATCAAATAACAGTTTATAAGGGTAAACACATTTTATATGTGATTACCCTTATATTTATTTTCAATCAAAGAAAACAATAAAATACAAAGATTGAAAAGTGGTAGATTGTGTTTGTCAATAAAAAAGTCTTGCAAAAGGGCTCCAAAAAAGTGAGCACCTTC
>OBYM01000416.1_pt1 | contig 24004 bp, 21 predicted proteins | sample 1538191 | NCBI WGS metagenome assembly OBYM01 (sample SAMEA2580165, study PRJEB22360) | human gut metagenome | biome: human gut; feature: human-associated habitat; material: faeces | place: Denmark | collected 2008/2010 | reverse complement strand
AAACACTACAAAAATTTCCAAGGGGTAGTGGGTCCGGCTGCCGGTAGAGCGTATTGGCGCCATGGCTCGTGAATATGGGATTCCGGTAGCACTGGATTGTGCCCAGAGTGCCGGGGTGCTTCCTATTGATATGGAGGATATGGGGGTAGATTTTCTTTGTGCTGCCGGGCATAAGGGGCTATATGGTCCCATGGGTACGGGAATCCTGATAGCAGCCCAGGGGAGTAAGCTTTCCACCATATTGGAAGGGGGGACGGGAAATGAATCCCGGAACCTGAACCAGCCAGCAGAAATGCCGGAGCATCTGGAAAGCGGTACGGTAAACGTACCGGGAATTGCCGGGCTGCGTGCCGGTATCCGCTTTGTGAGGCGTCAGGGAGGGGGCCTATACCGGCGAGAGATGGCCTATGTGCAGGAATTGTACGACCGTCTTGCAAAAATTCCCGAAGTGATTTTGTATACCCCAAGACCGGAATATGGCCGGTGTGTCCCACTGCTTTCGTGTAATGTCAAAGGCCTTTCCAGCGAGGAAGCTGCCGCAGAACTGGCAAAGTGGGGAATCGCTGTGCGGGCAGGACTTCACTGTGCACCGGCGGCCCACGAAACCATGGGAACCTTGGAAACAGGGGCTATTCGCATGGCCCCTTCAGGTTTTAGCAATATTGCTGAAATCCCGGGGGTCGTCAATGGGTTTTTGAAAATGATTCATAGAAAATTTGCAAAATGATTGAATCTGGAACCAGATATGGTAGAATAAAAGAAAGAGATTTGACGGGAAAATAGAGAGGTCCGGTAATTGTCAGGGAGAAGAAAAAGCCGGGAAAAATACCTTTGTGATAGAGACTGAAAATGCGGGAAGGATGGAAAGCAATGGAGGTCGTTCAGCAATTTTGGGAATTGTTTGTGGATTTGGTACGCCAGTTTAAAGCCAAGGATGTACTGGATGTGCTGGCGGTTGCCTTTATTATTTACAGCGCAATTAAACTGGTGCGGGAATCTCGGGCGGAACAGCTGGTAAAAGGTCTGCTGCTGGTGGTCGTAGTGTTTGCCGTGTCCAATTATCTGGATTTGCTCATGATGAAAGAACTGCTCAATATGTTCTTCCAGTTTACCATGGTGGCACTGCTGGTAGTTTTCCAGCCGGAACTTCGCCGGGCGCTGGAGCAGATGGGACGTAATGGCGTGAGTAAACCTCTTTCGTTGGCTTCGACTCAGAAGGATACGGAAACCGAACTGCAAAATCAGCGCCGGGGTATCAACGCGGTAGCTGACGCCTGCATGACGCTGCAAAAGCAGAAAATGGGCGCACTGATTGTATTTGAAAGAAAAACCAAGCTGAAAGAAATTGTGGATACCGGTACGGTGGTCAACGCGGAGCCGACAGCTGCTATTATCGGAAACATCTTTTTCAACAAGGCACCTCTGCATGACGGCGCTATGGTGATGCGGGATGGTATGGTGTATGCGGCCGGGTGCATTTTGCCGCTGACCAAGAATGACAGCATCAGTATCGATTTGGGAACCCGACACCGGGCAGCTATCGGTATGAGCGAAAATTCCGATGCGGTCGTGGTAGTGGTTTCGGAAGAAACAGGACAGATTTCCATTGCTGTTAACGGAATCCTGACCCGAAATTATACGAGAGAAACGCTGGTAAACGCACTGGAAAGCATGACCCTTCCTGAGACAGTGGGAGATAAGAAGCCGGGATTTTTCAGCATCAGGAGGAGGGGGAAAAAAGAATGAAGTTGTTATTCTGGAAAAAAAGCGGCAAAAAGGAGGAGCAGGCCAAAGAATTAGTCCATGAACAGGGAAAAGAAAAAAAGCGCCTGAATATTTCCGATTTGTTTTATAACAACCAATTTGTCATGGTCTTTTCTCTTATAGCCGCACTGATATTGTGGTTTATCATGTCCTTGACTAACACAACCGAGCGGCCACGAGAGGTGGGAGATGTTCCCATCAGCGTAGAGCTTTCCACTGCCGCCCAGGAGGAAAACCTGAAAATTTTTGAACAATCTGCGGATACAGCAACGGTATCGGTATCGGGCAACAGCGTGATTGTCAATCGTCTGCAAGGGAGCGATATGAAGGCTGCTGCTACCCTATCTTCCGTCACCCTTTCTTCTACTGGAATGACGGAATATACCCTGACGCTGACGCCGGAAAAAGTGACAAACGAGTTGTCTGACTATACGCTGGTATCGGTTAATCCCCGGGAAGTGACAGTATGGGTAGACCGATATCAAGAAAAGGCATTTACTATTGAAAGTAATCTGCAATATGGGCGGGATGATAAGTATTACTATAATACACCTACCCTGTCTTCCGATTCCGTGACGATTTCCGGCCCGGCCAGTTCGGTGAAAAAAGTGGATAAGGTGGTGGCAAGCTATTCCACAGAGGAAGTGCTGACTTCCACTAAAATTTTCCAGTGCAACCTGACAGCCTATGACGTTAATGGAGAAGCCATTGATGACAAATACCTGGAATTCAGCACTCAGACGGTCGATGTCACCGTGTCGGTGTTCCCGCGCCAAGAGGTAGAACTGGTTGCCAGCGGAATCAATATGCCCAAGAACTTTTCCAGTTCCCGCATGACGGTGGCCCCGGAAAAAATTATTATTGCAGGGCCTGAAGATGTGCTGAAAAATATGACGTCCATTACGCTGGACCCAGTGGACTTTTCTAATGTGAATCTTTCCAATACGAAAATCCCCATTACCCTTTCTCTGCCCACCGGCTTTAAAAACATCAGCAACAGCTGGAATGTGGAAGTCAATATTGACTTGGATGGATATGATGAAAAGGATGTACAGCTGCTGGCCAAAAATATTACCGTTAAGAATCCCGGGGCAGACCAAACAGTTCAGGTGCTGACGGATTCACTGACAATTCATGCCGTGGGGCCTGAGTCAGAAATCAAAGCACTGAGCTCGGATGATGTATACGGTACTATTGATATGACTGGTCAAAATGACGCGTCGGGTTCGGTGGAACTGCCAGTTACAGTTGGATTTACAGATGCCAATGGCTGTTGGGCTTATGGGAAGTATACGGTGAGTGTATCGGTGAGTAAAAAATAGTTTGGCGATTGTGCGAAATTTTTATTTTGGCAGCGTTAAATAGAAAAACGGATACTTGGGAAACCGGCTTTTATCAGCCGGTTTCCTTGTTTTTTTCACAGGAATTCAGGGTGGAAAAGGGGAAAAAACGGTGAAAAATCCCTGTAAAGACTGTCGTTTCCTATTGAATTGGGAAAATGAAAATGGTACAATATGAAAAATATGCCGGTTACATTCGGTATGGGAAGAGCGGTGTCATCTTTGCAGGTAAAAAATTGGAATGTTCGCCCATTACAAAAAGAAAATGCTGCCAGAATCGCGGAACAAACCGGGATTCCCTTTTTTCTGGCCATGATGCTGGAAATCAGGGGGTTCCATACTGCTGAGGCAGCCGCAGCGTTTTTACAAGGCGGGGATTCTCTGTCCAGTCCTTATCTGCTGCCGGATATGGAAAAAGCAGCTGCCAGACTGCGGCGGGGAATTGATGATTTTGAAAAAATTGCCGTCTATGGCGATTATGATGCCGATGGAGTTACAGCTACCTCTATCTTGTTTTCCTATTTGCAGACCTGCGGCGCTGATGTTTTGTATTATATCCCCGAAAGAGAAGGGGAAGGCTATGGAATGAACTTGCAGGCAGTGGAAAAACTTGCACAGCAGGGCGTTCAGCTGATAGTCACGGTGGATAATGGCATTTCGTCTCACCAAGAGGTAAAACGGGCCAAAGAGCTTGGGATGGATGTGATTATTACTGACCATCATCGGCCCCAAAGCACCCTGCCCGAGGCGGTGGCCGTAGTAGATGCATGGCGGTTGGACAGCCGGTGTCCGTTTAAAGATTTTTCCGGGGTAGGCGTGGCGTTCCAACTAATGATGGCGCTGGAAATGGAGGACGGAGACCCACAAAGCCTGCTGGACAATTATGCTGATTTGGCGGCAATTGGTACCATTGGAGACGTGGTTCCTTTGACCGGGGAAAACCGCACATTGGTAAAAGCAGGTTTGCGGATGCTGCAAGTACCCGAAAGGGCAGGAATTCGGGCGTTGCTGCGACATGCTTCCATGGAAGGCAAGACCCTAAATGCGGTCAATGTAGCGTTTTCGCTGGTTCCCCGCATCAATGCCACCGGCCGGATGGGGTCTTCGGAGCGGGCTGTTAGCCTTTTGACCAGCGAGGACGAGGCAGAAGCCGAAAGCTTGGCGGCAGATATTTGTGAAGATAATGAAAGACGCCGTCAGACTGAATTGGAAATTATGAAAAAAGTGGCGGCTCTTTTGGAAAAGGAGCCGGAAAGAGTACATGACAGGGTACTGGTAGTAGAAGGGGAAGGCTGGCATCATGGGGTTATTGGGATTGTGGCAGCCCGATTAACCGAACATTTTGGAAAGCCTTGTATGGTGCTTTCGGTTTCGGAGGAGGAAACTAAGGGCTCAGGAAGAAGTATCGAAGGTTTTTCGCTTTTTGAAGCGGTGGATGCCTGTAAGGCGCTGTTGACCCGATATGGCGGGCATCCCATGGCAGCGGGACTATCTCTTCCCACAAAGAATATAGAAGCGTTTCGGCGGGAAATTAACCGGTATGCGGCAAAACAGAAGGAAATGCCCATCCCCAGTTTGACGCTGGATTGCCGGCTGAACCCGGCGGCATTGCGGGTGGAGCTGCCGGAGCTTTTGGAAGAAATGGAGCCTTTTGGAGAGGGAAACCCGTCGCCGCTGTTTGGGTTATATGGTATGACGCTGAAAGAGATTTCGCCAGTAGGTTCAGGCAAGCATCTTCGCCTTGGTTTTGGAAAAGGAAGCGCGTCGGTACACTGTATGAAGTTCTCCACAACGGCGGAAGAGTTCCCTTATCGGATAGGGGACGTGATGGATTTGGCGGTGTCGCTGGATGCCCGAGAATTCCGGGGAGAAAAAAATCTCAGTGTGGTCATTCGAGACTGTCGCCCATCTGATGCTGACTTTACCATACTGCTGAAGCAGGAGAGACTGTATGAGAAACTTTGCCGGAAAGAGCCTCTTTCCCGGGAAGAAAAGGATAGCCTTCTGCCCCGGCGGGAGGATTTTGCAGGGGTCTATCGTTTTTTGCGGCAAAATGGCGGCTGGAATGGCCCGGCCATGTTCCTCTGGTATCGGATGAAACTCACGTCGCTCCATATGGGGCGGCTGCTGTTTTTATTGGATATTATGGAGGAACGGGGGCTGATTACCCGAAAAAACCGGGGCGGCCGTGTTTTGATAGAGCTTCGGCCGGTGCAGGGGAAAGTGGATTTAAACGCTTCGCCTCTGATGGGCTGCTTGGCAGAATAACTTGATGCTGGAACATAAGGAGAATTAGAAGAATTAGAAGAAGGAGGGTGCCTGAGATGGCGGTAAGACATGGACAAAGTTATGAGGAGCTGCTGGAGCTGATTCGCAGCAGTGGCAGGGAATTCAACATGGAGCTGATAGACAAGGCCTATCAGCTGGCAAACGGAGCCCATCAGGGACAGAAGCGCCTTTCCGGCGAGCCGTACATCATCCATCCTCTGGCAGTCGCCTGTATCCTGGTGGAGCTGGGAATGGATTCCGAGTCGGTGGTGGGCGGACTGCTGCATGATGTGGTGGAAGATACCGATTATACCCTGGAAGATATCAGAAAACTGTTTGGAAAAGAGATTGCCAACTTGATTGACGGTGTGACCAAGCTGGGAAAAATCCCCTATTCCTCCCGGGAAGAGCAGCAGGCAGAAAATATCCGAAAAATGCTTATTGCCATGTCGGAGGATATTCGGGTGATTATTATCAAGCTGGCAGACCGGCTGCACAATATGCGGACACTGGAATTCAAGCCGCCTCAAAAGCAGCGGGACACAGCTTTGGAAAGCATGGAGGTATACGCCCCCATTGCACACCGTCTGGGTATCCGAGCGGTGAAGGAAGAACTGGAAGACCTGTCCCTTCGGTATCTGGACCCGGTGGCTTATCGGGAAATTGAGGATACCCTGGCCATGCAGAGCAAGGATCGGATTGCCTTTATTGAACGCACCAAAGAAGAAATTCGTCAGCGGGTTTCCAAAATGATTCCCAACGTCTATCTGGAAGGCCGAGTCAAAAGTATCAACGGCATTTTCCGAAAGATGTTCGTTCAGGGAAAGAGCATGGACGAAATTTATGACGTCTATGCGGTGCGTGTGATTGTGGATACGGTGACGGACTGTTACAATGTGTTGGGACTTATCCATGATATGTTCCAACCGATCCCTAACCGGTTTAAGGATTATATTTCTACCCCCAAGCCCAATATGTACCAGTCTTTGCACACCACCGTCCTCAGTGCTGACGGAATTCCCTTTGAGGTGCAGATTCGTACCTGGGAAATGCATTATACCGCCGAATACGGTATTGCTGCCCACTGGAAATATAAACTGGGCATGACCCGCAGCAGTTCGATGGACGAACGTTTGGCATGGATTCGCCAGATGCTGGAAAATCAGAAGGAAAACGAGGACGCAACCGATCTGGTCAGGGCCATTAAGAGCGACCTTGCCCCTGAAGAAGTATTTGTCTTTACGCCGAAGGGACAGGTTATCAGCCTGCCGACTGGTTCTACGGTGATTGATTTTGCCTATGCCATTCACAGCGCCGTGGGAAACCGGATGGTAGGAGCTAAAGTTGATAAGCGTATTGTCCCCATTGATTACAAGCTGAAAACCGGCGAGATTGTTGAAATTCTGACCACTAAGGAAGTGGGACATGGCCCCAGCCGTGACTGGCTGAAAATTGTCAAGACCAGTGAAGCTCGGAATAAGATTCGCCAGTGGTTTAAGAAAGAACGGCGGGAAGAGAATATTGTGGAAGGCCGCGCTGAATTGGAGCGGGAATTCCGGCGGAATAATATTGAAATTACGGATGAGTTGCTGCAAAGCCTGATGGATACAGTAGGCAAGCGCAACAGCTGTTCTACTTTGGATGATTTGTACGCAGCTATCGGGTACGGCGGTATCCAGCTTTGGAAGATTATGCCCCGGATTCGGGAAGAATACAACAAGGCCCGAAAAGCGGCGCTGGCAGCACAGGAAGCGACGCAAAATCTTCATCCGCAGCCAGCAGTACAGCAGCCCCCAAAGGCTAAAACGGCCTCTTCTGGTGTTTTGGTGGAAGGGGTGGATAACTGCCTCATTAAGTTCTCCAAATGCTGCAACCCGCTGCCCGGAGACGATATTATTGGATTTATTACCCGTGGCTTTGGCGTATCCATTCATAAGCGTAACTGTTCTAACGTTCCGGCAAGGATTGAGGACGCCCCAGAGCCGGAAAGATGGGTCCGTGCTCACTGGGCTGGAGATATTCGGGAGCAATTCCAGACAACGCTGGAAATTGTGGCCGAAGACAGGCCCGGTTTGCTGGCAGATGTGGCGCAGCAGTTTTCCGCTATGCATTTGTCCATTCACTCTTTGAATTCCCGGGAGCGGAAGGACGGTTCGGCGGTCATCAATGCTACCTTTACTGTAAACGGTATGGAACATCTGCAAACCGTGATAGACCGACTTCGGGGAATCAAAGGAATTCATTCCGTAGAGCGTGCCTAATCGAAATTGTGTCAGCCGCTGCAAGTTTGTTTGCGGCGGCTGTTTTTTATAGAAGCGAAAGGAAGATGAGAATGTTAACAGTTGAAATGATTTCCGGCGGCATGATGCCAACAAACTGTTTTGTGGCAAGGGACGAAAGCACCGGAATTTGTGTAGTGATTGACCCGGGCTTTTGGGATTCCCGGCTGGAAATGGCGCTGGAAGGAAAGAAAATACAGGCCATTTTGCTGACCCACGGCCATTTTGACCATATTTTAGGTGTCGGAGCCGTACAAAAAAAGACCGGTGCGCCGGTATATCTGTATGAAGAGGAAAAGAATTTCGTCACCGATGGACAGCTGAATCTTTCGGCAATGATGGGCCTTTCCATCCAGCCTTTTTCCGTGGGAAAGCTGCTGAAGGATGGCGACGCAATTCCGGTAGGCGAGAGCACTCTAAAGGTGCTGCATACCCCGGGGCATACGGCAGGCGGCTGCTGCTATTTGGGGGAGGAATCCCTCTTTACGGGGGATACCCTGATGGCCGGCTCCATGGGACGCACGGATTTCCCCACCGGCAGCTGGCAGCAGATTTCCGATTCTCTTGGACGTTTGGCGCAAATTTCCGGGGATCGGAAAGTGTATCCCGGACACGGCCCCACCACTACCTTGGAGCGGGAGCGCCGACAGAATCCCTATATGAAAGGAACCGGCTATGATTTTATGGATTGAAGGCTATGACCGCCATTATGAAATGGAAAACCTGTGCCGCATCTTTTTTCCTTATCAGAAAATTGAAGTGCGTTTTGCCCATCCTAATGGAGAGAAAACGGAACAGGCCCAGGCTTGGCTCCGGGTGGAAGAACTTGGGGAAACCGTACGCTTTTTCGCCTGGGCCAGTATGAACGGACAGGAAAAAAGTAAGGGAGAAGAAGCGCCCGAAAGTGATTTTTCGGGACTGATTGATTTTGAACGCAGGCGGGAATACGAGCGCCATCTGGGTGTTCTGCTGTTCCAGATTCTGTCGGAGCTGTGCGGCTGCGAACCCAAATGGGGAATTTTGACTGGTATTCATCCGGTCAAGCTCCTGCGCCAGCTAACGCAGCAGCAGGGGGAAGAAGCCACTATGGACTTTTTCCGCCGGAAGCTGCTGGTCTCGCCGGAAAAAATCGAGCTTGCCCGCCGTACCATGACGGTGCAAAGACCGTTTTTAGTGCAGAACCGGCCGGAATCGTGCAGCCTGTACCTGTCTATTCCTTTTTGTCCCACTCGCTGTTCCTATTGCTCCTTCGTCTCCCAAACAGTCGAGCGCTCTGCCCGGCTCATCCCCGAATATGTGGAATTATTGTGCCGGGAAACGGCCTATACAGGGGCCATTGCCAAAGAACTGGGGCTGCGGCTGGAATCGGTGTATATCGGCGGGGGAACCCCTACCACTTTGAACGGAGAACAGCTGACGAAGCTGATTCATACGGTGCAGGAAAACTGGGATTTGTCAAATTGCCGGGAATTTACTGTGGAAGCCGGCAGGCCGGATACTATTGACCGGGAAAAGCTAACAGCTCTGCGGGCGTGTGGGATTAGCCGTATCAGCATCAATCCGCAAACGCTGAATAATCATGTGTTGGAAGTCATCGGACGCCGCCATTCGGCGGAGCAGACCCTGGAAGCCTTTGCCCTGGCCCGTGAACTGGGTTTTGATAATATCAACATGGATTTGATTGCCGGGCTGCCCGACGATACCCCCGAGAGTTTTGCCCATACGCTGGACGGGGTTCTGGCTTTGGAGCCGGAAAACGTAACGGTTCATTCACTGGCCCTCAAACACTCGGCCCGGATGATTCAGCAGGAGGACGTGGAGCGGTTCCACAATGATGGAGCTGCGGCTGCCAAATGGCGGGGGCGCTCCAAGAGGGGGGGCGCCGCGCCTGCCGCTATGCTGGAATATGCCGACCGCCGTCTGACAGAAGCAGGATTTTCTCCCTATTATCTCTATCGCCAGAGCCGCATGGTGGGAAATCTGGAGAATGTGGGCTGGGCAAAACCCGGTACCGAGTGCTATTATAATATTATCACCATGGACGAAACCCATACGGTATTGGCCTGCGGCGCCGGGGCTGTCTCCAAAATAAAAGACCCCGGCTCAGACTTTTTGCGCCGTATTTTTAACTTTAAGTATTCATATGAATATTGCAGCCGCAATGAGGAAATACTCGCGCGGAAAAACGAGGTGAAAACACTGTATGAGCAGTTTTGCAAATAGCTATTTTAAATATGTCAACCATCTGGAACAGATTAACGACGCCGCGCTGACGGCTCCGGCACAGATGATTGAAGAAGTGGAAGAAGCTTATCACAACAACCTGCACAATATTGCCCGCCAGGTAAAGCGTCATGGCACCTACCGGATTATCATGTTGTCAGGGCCCAGCAGCAGCGGAAAAACTACCACTGCCCACATGCTTCAGCGGGAGCTGTCGGAGCTGGGTATGGAGAGCACCATTGTTTCTATGGATAATTTTTATCTGGGAGCCAATCAAGCGCCCTTGTTGCCGGACGGCACTTATGACTATGAAGCTGTGGAAGCATTGAATGTGCCTAAAGCCAAGGAGTGTCTCAGTGATTTGCTGGAAAATGGCTGGTGTGACATGCCGGTGTTTGATTTTCATATCCGCCGTCCCGCTGACTATACTCGCAGGCTGGAATTAGACGACCATGCGGTAGTGATTATTGAGGGAATCCATGCGCTGAACCCGGTGTTTACCCAACATCTGCCCCAGGAGCGGGTTATGAAGATTTATACCAGTGTCAAGCAGGGAATTAAGGATGCCAACGGCACAGTAATTTCCCCCATGGATTTGCGTCTGGTCCGCCGTCTGGTGCGGGACTATCATTTTCGCAATACCTCTCAGGAAAGAACCTTCTCCATGTGGCCCAATGTGGTGGCCGGGGAAAATAAGTATATCCGCCCCTATCGCCATACCAGTGATATTACGGTGAATTCTATTCATATTTATGAGCCTTGCGTCCTGCGCAACCATGCTATCCCACTTTTGCGTGCCATTGCCCCGGATAGCCCTTATTTTCAAAGGGCACGGGAACTGGAAGCCCGCCTGATGCGGTTTGAACCAATTTCCGACAGTTTGGTGCCTGAAGACTCCATGCTGCGGGAGTTCCTGGGAAAAAAAGAATAAATCCCCATTGCGAGAGGTATTTTTCTTTCTGTTTTCATAAATTGTTCACAGGAAATTCTGGATCGATTCTTGTTTTTTGCAATAAAATGCTCTATAATGAACTTGTAAATTCCCAGCCGGATGGATGGGATCTGTTGCTTTTTGCAAAATCGTGACGCTAAAGGAGAATGCATGATGGGCCTTTTTGAAGATGTTGTTGTCAACGCGAAATCTGCGGCTGAGGTAGTCGGCAAAAAAGCCGGTCAGCTGGTGGATATTTCCAAGCTGCGCCTGAGCGCGGCGGACGTAAACCGGGAGATTTCCAGACGGCTGGAAGCTCTGGGCCGGATTGTTTATGATTCTAATAAGTCCGGATATGACCCCACCGAGATGGTGAAGGAAAGTATTTCCTGTATCGACGAGCTGTATGAGCAGCTGGATGTCATTAGCAGCGAACTGGATGCAGCCCGGAACAAGGTGACTTGTCCTCAGTGCGGCACCGTCAATCCGCAGGAATCTTTCTATTGCAGCCGCTGCGGAGCAAAACTGGTGAAGGAAGAGCCGGTTGCTGAGGAGCCGGAGAAAGCTGCTCCCACAGAGGAAGCTCCCGCAGAGCCGGAAGAGACTCCTGCTGAAGAAGAGCCGAAAGACGAATAATGGGATAAAGCAAAGCTGTGCTGGGTAAGGAAATCTGCCCGGCACAGTTTTTTTATGTATAGACTTGATTACGAGCACATATATTGAAGGGATTCCATTATGAAACGGATGTGGTTTCCCTTGAAAGAAACGGAAAAAGCCCAAAAGGGGACCGCCCACAGCTTTTTGAAAGGTGCAGCCGTGCTGACGGCCGGAGTGCTGGCGGTGAAGGTGATGGGCGCAGTGTTCAAAATCCCCCTGAACTGGATTATCGGTGAGGATGGGATGGGCTATTTTACCACAGCATACAGCTTCTACAGCCCGATTTACAGCTTGGCGACAGCGGGGTTTCCCATAGCCATTTCCCGCATGGTGGCGGTGTGTCAGGCAAAGGAAAGGTATCGGGATATACGCCAAATTCACCGGGTATCCATCCCGGTTTTTCTGTTTATGGGAGTTCTGGGATTTTTGACTATGGTGTTGGGAGCCGGATGGTACGTGAGGGCTATGGGGAATGAAAATGCATGGCCTGCCATGATGGCGCTGGCACCGGCAATTTTGTTTAGCTGCTTGTCGGCCATTTACCGGGGATATTATGAGGGACTTCGGAATATGGTGCCTACAGCTCTTTCGGAAATTTTGGAAGCATTGTGCCGGCTGGTGCTGGGGCTTGGCGTGTCAGGATGGATTTTGTATCGGGGAATGGAAGAATACGGGATTTCCGGCAAGGTTTTGGGAAAAGCTGTTTATGACCAGTCTGAGGCCCGGGCACAGCTTTTTCCGTGGGCGGCTGCCGGAGCCATTGGCGGGGTAACGGCCGGGAGTGTAGTGAGTTTTTTGTTTTTGCTCATCCGTCACCGGACACGGGGGGATGGTATTGGAAAACGGGAGCTTGCCCAGTCGCCGCCTCCCAAAACCCCATTTGGTACGGCGGTCACGCTGCTCAAAACAGCGGCTCCTATTGGGTTGGGGGCCGTGGCGGTCAATCTTTCGGGGCTGGTGGATGCGACGTTTTTACAGTCCCGGATTCGAGAAATCCTTTCCACCCAGGGGATGGCGCTGGTTTCTCAATATCAGGGCATGATACCGGAGTATAACCTGCAAAATCCCGAAACCATACCCAATTTTCTGTTCGGCTGCTATGCCAACGCCCATACGCTCTTTATGCTCATTCCCGCGTTGACACAGGCGCTGGGTATCAGCGCCCTGCCAAGCGTGGCGGCGGCCTGGAGCTGTGCAAGTCAAAGACGGCTGCAAAAAAGTGTGGAGTCGGTGCTGTGTATGACGGCAGTATGCAGCCTTCCCGCGGGAATCGGCATGGCAGTACTGGCAGAACCTATTGTGGGGCTGCTGTATGGAAGCCGGGCGGCTGCGCCCATTGTGGCAAGGCTTTTGCCGCTGATGGCAGCCGGGGCGGTATTTGCTTCCGTGAGTACGCCTTTGCAGAGTATGCTGCAGGCAGTGGGAAGGGCGGATATTCCTGTCAAGCTGCTGGGAGTGGGCCTGCTGGTCAAAACGGCCCTCACTTGCTGGCTGACGGGGATTCCCCAATGGAACATTGCCGGGGCCGCTGTAGGGACGCTGGCCTGTTATCTATTGATTATGGTGGGGGCATTTGTTTCTCTGTGCCGTGTCAGCAAAGTAAAGCCCCGGATGGGGAAAGTGCTGTTTCGGCCTTTGGCAGCGGCGGCTTTGTGCGGGGCCGGGGCGTATTTTGCCCAACAACTGGGGAATTCCTTCTTTCCCGGACGAAAATGGGTGGTGCTGATTTCCATAGGATGCGGGGCAGTTTTATATGGCGCAGCCTTGTTTGGGCTGGGTGTTTTGCAGCAAGAAGAAGCGGCTCGAATTCCCGGCGGACAAAAAATTTTAAAAATACTTGAAAAAAGCAAGGGAATCGAGTAAAATAGAAGCGATTTCGCTTTTTGGACATGAAGATACAACGGAAAACCGGTAAGGAGGAAAAAACCATGAATTTTGAGAAAAAAGACTTTTATACGATGGATGATTTTTTGAAAATCGTGGAAATTCTCCGCTCTCCCGAAGGTTGCCCTTGGGATAAGGTGCAGACGCACGAGAGTATCCGGGCTAATTTTATCGAGGAAACCTATGAGGCCATTGAAGCTATCGATACCCGGGATACCACTCTTTTGCGGGAAGAACTGGGGGATGTATTGCTGCAGGTGGCCCTTCACGCACAGATGGAGAAGGAACAGGGACATTTTTCCTTTGAAAATGTGGTGAACGAGGTGGCTCAGAAGCTGGTATACCGTCATCCTCATGTGTTTGGAGATGTTACCGCTACGAATGAAGAGGAAGCCCTGAAAAGCTGGGACGATGCTAAAAAGGCCAGTAAGGAGCAGAAAACCACCACACAGGTGCTGCAAAGTGTCTCCCGTGCACTGCCGGCGCTGATTCGCAGCGAAAAGGTGCAGAAAAAAGCCGCCAAGGCCGGATTCGACTGGCCGAATGTACAGGGTGCCATGGAGAAGGTTTCGGAGGAGCTTTCTGAAGTCCGCGAGGCAGCGGCTTCGGGAAGTCAGGAAGCCTGTATGGATGAAGTGGGAGATTTGTTGTTTGCCGCCGTCAATGTGGCCCGGTTCCTTCATGCGGAGCCCGAAGAGGCGCTGACCCGCTCCTGCGACAAATTTATCCGTCGTTTCCAGACGGTGGAAAATCTGGCGCGTGAAAAAGGAATTTGTATGGAAAAGGCTTCTCTGGAAGAGCTGGATGCTTTGTGGATGGAAGCCAAACGGGAAGAAAGAAAAGAGCAAGCCTAAAAGGGGACGCTCTTGGCTGGATGAATTCTCAGGCTCCGGAAAATTGGTTCTGGCGACCTGTGGAATATATTTAAACTATTTGGAGGCAATAAAATGAACAAAACAGAATTGATTGCTGCTGTTGCAGAAAAGTCCGGTTTGTCCAAGAAAGACGCAGACAACGCCGTTAATGCTATGCTTGACGCTATTGTAGAGACCCTTTCCAAGGAAGAGAAGGTGCAGATCGTTGGCTTTGGTACCTTTGAGGTGCGCAGCCGCAGCGAGCGTCAGGGCCGTGACCCCAGAACCAACAACCCGATTACCATTCCTGCTTCCAAGGCTCCTGCCTTTAAAGCCGGCAAAGCGTTCAAGGACGCAGTGGATCACTAATTCTGTCAGCGAAATATCGGGGCATGGCGCAGCTTTTGGGCAGCGCTGTGCCCTTTTCTGTTTTTGGAAATCCCCTGTTGTATGGGCGGGGAGAAAGGAGGAGGTTTTATTGAGACTGGACAAGTATTTAAAGGTTTCCCGGATTATCAAAAGGCGCACTGTGGCAAACGAAGCCTGTGACGCCGGAAGAGTATTGGTAAACGGCAAACCGGCCCGGGCGTCTTATGACGTGAAAGTCGGGGATGTGCTGGAGCTGCAGCTGGGCAGCCGTCCTATCCGGGCGAAGGTCCTCACCGTGGCGGAAACGGTGAGAAAAGAAGCTGCTTCGGATATGTATCAGATTTTGGAATAACATGGCACACAGAAACCGCTCCTATCCAAGGAATTTGGGATGGGAGCGGCTTTTTTCGTGGGAAATTGTTCTATAAAAAGCGAGAAACTGGCCGGAGGTTTAGATAAAACACTATTGACATTTGTCAGATAAAAAGTCTATACTTTTAACAGTTTGGTAATATATGTAAATTTTGATTTGTTGTTTATCAAACAGTTCAAAAAAGAAACTTTATGATTCCTGAATGTTGATGTTTTGAAAAGTAAATAAAAGGATTTGAAAAGACGGATTGAAAAGCACAGCCCTCTTGGACGGGTTGCGGAAAGTTTCGATTAGCTGAAATACGATTGTTGATAAGGTGACAATGTTTTGTTGTAGTCTCGCTTCGTTTTCTTGATTTTACTCCTTCCGAATCATGGAAGGAATAAAATAGAATCTTTCTGAAAGGGGAAAAATCCGAATGATGAAAAAAATCGCTGCCGGGCTTTTGGCCCTGCTGCTGACCCTTGGAGTCTCTCTGCCCGCTGGTGCACAAACGGTGGACAACCAGGTCTCTACTGAGGCAGCCAGTGTCAAAGCCGCGCCTGCTGATACGGTGTGGAGCTTTAGCCCGGCAGAAACCGATGCCCTTCCTGGCCAAATGCAGCCAGGCGGCACAACTTCCGGCGAATATCTCGGCATTCTTATCGACGCTTCCGCCCAGGGAAGCAAGTTCTCTCCCCGCGAAACCGATACCCAAATCAATGCGGGAACCGTTTTTACGATTCCTGTGGCAGCCAATGAAAACGGCGCAGTGCTGACATTGCGGCTCTCCGGAGGCTCCTCTGTGGTGGAGGCTGCCGGAGTGGAGTATGCCAGCGCAAACGGTGCCGTGACCATTCCCGTAGAAGCGGCGGAATCCGAAAGCAGCTGTGTGCTGACGTTTACTGCCCAAACCTATCTGGCCGGCGTAACGCTGACCTATCACCAGCCTGAGGAAGAATATCCCGGTGTGCCCGAAGAAGTTTCCGCTGAAGACGTGACCTATGGCTTTACGGCACTGGACGGCCTGACGGATGAATCCGGCCTGACCCCTGTTTCCGGTAAGCTGGAAGGCAACCGTGGCTTCTATGAGGACATGAAGGTGGATGCTTCCGCCGGTAAATTTAATGTACAGCCCGATGCTTCCCGTGTGGCCATCAATGCAGGAACTGTTTTGTACATTCCTGCGGCCTATGACGCTAAGGGCGCCGTACTGCTGATTGCTGGTACCCAAGACGGCAGCACCCCTGCTGAAATTCTGGTGGACGGGCAGAGCCAGACTACCAATCAGCCCATCAGCTTGGATATGAGTGACAGCAGCGCATATCCGAAGTATATCAAGGTGGAGTTCAGCACCATTGCCTATGTCAACTCCATTTCCCTCAACTATGCCAGCTGCAGCGATTTCGGCCAGCCGGAAGTGGAGGCAAAGGATAAAATCTGGGACTTTACTTCCGCCAGCACCGTAGAGCGCCCCACCGTACAGGGAGCCAAACAGGAATTCGACGGAATGCAGATTGATGCTTCTGTGGGAAAGTTCTCTCCCCGTGAAGGCGATACCCAGGTAAATGCCGGAACGGTCCTGTATATCCCGGTTGCGCCGGATGCACAGGGAGCCACCATTACGGTAGCCGGCAACAATTATAACAACCTGACGCTGGTTTTGGGCGATGACACGCAAATCCAGGTTGGGGAGGAAGTAGTTCTTCCCAGCGTAACGGAAGAAACCTATGTACCCCTGTCTTTTGAAAGCGCAGACGGCACCGGCAGTTGCTATCTCACTTCCATTACCGTGGATTATATCAGCGATAATGAAGTAATTCCCACGGTAGTGACCGTAGGCAAAACCGACTGCGAGTATACCACCATTCAAAGCGCACTGGATGCTAATTTCTCTTCTGCTAATCGTCCTCTGGTGCTATTGATTGCCCCCGGAACCTATACGGAAAAGGTGACAGTCAGCAAGCCTTGGGTTTCCTTCCAGGCAATGCCTTCTGCTACCGGTGAGGCAGTTGTGATTGAGGAAAGCTATTATTCCTCCAATACCTTTGACGCAGACGGGAACTTTATTCCCCAGGACGAATATGATGTAGGTACCGACCAGAGCGGTACGGTGCTGTTGACGGCCAACGCTACCGGATTCAGCGCCTGTGGCATCACCTTCCAGAACAGCTATAATATCGTTGATCACACGCAAAAGGACCAGCAGACCCCGGCTGTTGCTCTGGGATCTGTAGCCGACAAGGTGTATTTCAAAAACTGCCGCTTCTTGGGCCGCCAGGACACGCTGTATCTCCATGGACAGGGCGCGAGAGTTTTTGTGGAAGATTGTTATATTGAAGGTACGGTAGACTTTGTGTTTGGTGACGCCAACGCTTATTTCCTGAACTGTGATTTGTATATGGCCTACTATACCGGAAAAGATAACGGCTATTTCACCGCTGCCAATACCAAAAAAGGCGACGTTGGATTTGTTTTCTATGACTGTGCCCTGAAAGCTGACCCCCAGTATGCGGCGGAAGGCGGCAAAGTCAGCCTGGGACGTCCCTGGCAGACAGAAATTTATACAGTTACCGGCAGAAACCCGGATGGCAGCAGCTATTTGATTGAATATGATGCTTCCAAAGTGAACCCCACTTATGAAAATACTTCTTCTGCCGTGACGTTTGTGGAGTGTGTCATGGACTCCTCTATCAAAGCCGACCGCTGGAATGTATGGACTCGTAAAGATGCGGACGGTAACACGGTAGACGTTACCTATCATCCCAATGTGCGTTTTGCCGAGTATAACTCGAGAAATCCAGATGGCGAGTATCTGGCTCCCGCAGAAACTGTGACTCTCGGCGTTATGGAGCAGACGGAGGATGCCCAGTCCCTGACGGACGGATTTCTGGCCGAAATGGGATTTGGTACAGCAGCAGGCAGCTGGATGCCTTCCTATACCGACTATACCGGCACGGCGCCTGTGACGGTAACCCCTGCAGATTTAACGCCGGCTATTCAGCCTGTAGAGCCGGTTGATCCCTCAGAACCTGTAGATCCATCCGAGCCTGTGGACCCCTCGGAACCTGTGAATCCTTCCGAATCGGTGAATCCCGGTGACGAAATCGACGGAGACGAAGGCCCCAAACCTCCGGTAAGCACCAGCGATGTACCGGGAATGGCTGCGGCAGGCTGTGCAGCACTGTTGTCCGGTGGCTGGCTGGGCCTGCGTATGCGCAGAAAAATTCGAGGCTAATGAGTCATAGTTTCCAATTATAAAAAAGCAAAACCCGCTTTTCCTGTTCAGGCAGGGAAGCGGGTTTTGTGAATCCATAGAATCTTTGAATCCTTTTGCCAAAAACAAAAATCAGAGGCCGAAAAGTGGGCCTCTGATTTTTGCTTTAAGAAGGAATAATGAAAAAGAAGGGTATTTATGAAAACGCCTGTCTTTCAGGCACTTGTACTTGGTCTGCCGGTTTGCCGGTCCGGTGTTCCGTCCTCTCCCGGCAAACATGTGGCAGTAAATCTATATATGAAAGAAAAAATTTTTTAAGGAACGGGTTGTTTGCGTCCCCCCTTTCTGTCTTGCTTGGAATGTCTATAGTATAAAGGGCAATTGTGATGATTTTCTGATGAAGATAAGAAGTTTTCGAAACGCTTTTTTCACGAAATTATGAACAAAAACAGCCGTATGGGAAAAAGTGTCAGAAACAATAAAAAATTGTAAAAACCAAAAAACGGCTGTGATTTTCGGGCTGTTTGCGGTATAATAACCATAAACTGCATGGGAGGTGCATGAATTTGAGCCATTTGGAAAACTTGGATTCGATTTGGGAACAACAGCGCAGCGTCGTTTACAGTGGCAGGCTGCGGGATATCCACGTCCGCCGGGAACGGCTGGATGTTTTATATCGTACCATGAAAAAATGGGAGCCTCAGCTTTTGGAGGCGCTGAAAATCGATTTGGGAAAATCCGCCTTTGAAGGATACAGCACCGAGCTGGGCATGGTCTATCGGGAAATCCGGGAAGCCATTCGGGAGCTTCCAAAATGGAGCCGGTGCCGGCGGGCAGCCGGGGGGATTGCTGCTTTTCCAGCCAAAGGGGTTCGGATTCCTGAACCGGTGGGACAAGTGCTGATTTTTTCCCCATGGAATTATCCGGTACAGCTGAGCCTTGCCCCGCTGACAGCAGCATTGGCAGCTGGATGTACCTGTGTGCTAAAGCCTTCCCGCTATTCCGAGGCAGTGTCCCGGGTGCTGGAAAGTATGCTGGCAGAAGCATTTCCCGAAGAAGAAGTGGCGGTGTTTCAGGGAGGGGCCCGGGCAAATCAGGTGCTGCTGGAAAAGAAATGGGACCATATCTTCTTTACCGGAAGCCCTGCCGTAGGGCGTGTTGTGATGGAAGCGGCTTCTCACCATTTGACCCCAGTCACCTTGGAACTGGGCGGAAAAAGTCCGGTCATCGTGGACAAGACTGCCAATTTGGAGCTGGCCGCCCGAAGAATTATGTGGGGAAAACTGCTCAATTCCGGTCAAACCTGTGTGGCGCCGGATTATCTGTTGGTGTACCGTCCCCGCATGGAAGAACTGATTGAGAAATTGATGAAAGCAGTGGACAAGCTATACGGCTTTGAGCCGCTGGAAAGCCCCGACTATGGGCGGATTATTAACCAGAAGCATTATGAACGTTTGACCGGGTTGCTGGCCTCGGCACGGGAAGAAGGTTGTACCCTGTATACCCTTGCCGGAAAACAGGAGGACCCGGAAACCCGTCAGATTTCGCCGGTAGTTGCCGCAGGCGTGAACTGGGACAGCGCTTTGATGGGGGAAGAACTTTTTGGCCCCATTTTGCCGGTGATTCCCTTTGATACGCTGGACGAAGTGATTGAATCTATCCGGGAAAGACCTACGCCGCTTGCGTTGTATCTGTTTACATCCAGCCGGGAAAATGCCCGCCGGGTATTGCGGGAAGTGCCCTTTGGCGGCGGATGTGTCAATGATACGATTATGCACTTAACAGCGCCGGGTTTGCCCTTCGGCGGACTGGGTGAGAGCGGCATGGGACAGTATCACGGAAAAGCCGGATTTGATGTGTTTACCCATTATAAAAGCGTGCTGTTGGCTTCCAGACGGCTGGATTTGCCGGTACGGTATGCACCGTATGGGAAATTTGAAAAGCTTACCCGGTTTTTGATGAAGTAATAGGAGGAAAACAGGGATGGAGGATGCAAAAGAAAACCTGCAGACATTGGCTATATGGGTAAAGAAGGCCAAAAGAATCGTGTTTTTCGGCGGGGCCGGCGTCTCCACCGAAAGCGGGATTCCGGATTTTCGCAGTGAGGACGGCCTGTACCGGCAGTCATTTCGCTACCCGCCAGAGATGATGCTGAGCCGCAGCTTTTTTGACAGCCATCCGGAAGAATTTTTCGATTTTTACCGGAAAAAGATGGTGGCTCCCAATGTCCAGCCCAACCCCGCTCATCAGGTGCTGGCCCAGTGGGAAAAGGAAGGTAGGCTGTCGGTTGTGATTACTCAGAATATTGACGGCCTGCACCAAATGGCCGGGAGCCGTCATGTATTGGAACTGCATGGCTCGGTCCATCGGAACCGGTGCATGGAGTGCGGCAAGGCATGGCCCCTGGAAAAGGTGCTGGAAAGCGAAGGGATTCCCCGGTGTGACTGCGGCGGAATCATCAAACCGGAAGTGGTGCTTTATGAGGAGCCGCTGGACAGGGAGGTTATGGTACAGGCGATTGGGGCGCTGCAAAAAGCGGATTTGCTGATTATTGGCGGCACCAGTTTGGCTGTATATCCGGCAGCTGGGCTGATTCAGTACTATGGCGGAGAGCGGCTGGTACTCATCAACCGCTCCCAAACGCCTATGGATAAAGAAGCGGATTTGTGCTTCCGTGGAAAAATCGGAGAGGTGCTGGATAAAGTAAACCAGTATGCCTCTTACTTGCCGGAATCCAAATAAAAAAGTATCTGTCAAAAATAAGAGTTTTCCCTGCGAAAATTCCCCCGAATTTCTGTTTTCATTGGAAGAACCTTTCCTATACGGCGTTTTCCCGTTGACAGAAGGAGGGAATGATGGGATAATAATAGAATACTATCAAAAATGATTTTCCCCCGTGATTTTATAGCGGGGATAAAAGGATGTATTCATGATGAGAATTATTGCCGGAGAATGGAGAGGCCGACGCCTGGAAACCCGGGAGGGAATGGATGTACGTCCTACCCCCGAAAGGGTGAAGGAGGCATTGTTTAATATCCTGCAATTCCAGCTGGAGGGCCGCCGTGTACTGGATTTGTTTGCCGGAAGCGGCCAATTGGGGTTGGAAGCTTTGAGCCGTGGCGCCGCCGAAGCCGTTTTTGTGGATGAATCCCGAGAGTCGGCAGCGGTTGTCAAGCGTAATATTGCGTCCCTGAAAGCGGAAGCCAAAACCAGACTGTATCAGACGGATTTTGCCGCGTTCCTCATGCGGCGTCAGGAGCCTTTTGATATTGTGTTTTTGGACCCGCCCTATCGCAGCGGAAAATTGGAGGCAGCCCTTCCCCTTGCAGCTGCGATTACGAACCCCGGGGGCACCATTATTGCGGAACATCCGACTGATGAAGAGCTTCCCGATGAGGCCGGGGATTTTCGAAAAGGAAAATCATACCGGTATGGGAAGATTTATCTGACGGTGTATCGACATAAAGATTTTTGACCTGCTTTTGCCTTTGGTATGCAGAAACTTATCACGGGAAGTTGGGATACATGTGAAAATCGCGATTTGTCCGGGCAGCTTTGACCCGGTAACCATGGGGCATTTGGATATTATCAGCCGTTCCAGGAAAATTTTTGACCATGTGATTGTGGCGGTGATGATTAACCCCGCCAAGAAAACCCTTTTCACGGTGGATGAACGCATTGAGCTGTTAAAACGTGCGGTGAAGGGGATGGACCACGTGGAGGTGGTGGGCTTTGAGGGCCTGCTGGCCGATTACGCCCGGATTCGGGGAGCCAGTGCGGTGGTAAAAGGACTGCGAGCAGTGACGGACTTTGAATATGAGTTCCAGCAGGCCCTGACCAACAAAAAACTGAATCCCGATTTGGAAACGCTGTTTATGACCACCAATTCGGAGCATATGTTCCTCAGCTCCAGCATTGTCAAGCAGATTGCCATGTTCGGTGGGGATATTTCCAATTTTGTGCCGGAAAGCATTTTGGACGATGTGAAAAAAAGGATCTGTGAGGGAAAGGTTTGAGGGAACCCTTCGTTGCAGGAGAGGATAGAAGAGGATTATTCTTTAGTGAAAGGATTTGGTAGATTTGGCGACACGGATTACAGTTGACGATTTGCTGGATGAGTTGGAAGAGCTGGTTGATAAGGCTACCCGCGTTCCCCTTTCCAGAGGGCGCGCTGTCCTTGACAGCAACGATGTACTGGATATTATTGCGGACATCCGGGACAATCTGCCCCAGGAAAGCCGTCAGGCAAGGGCAATTGTTGCAGACAGGAACCAGATCCTCAGCGATGCCCGTCGGGAGGCGGAAACCATTATTCGGGTGGCAGAAGAAAAGTCCAGGGCTATGGTCAACCAGAATGAGATTACCAAGCGGGCCCAGCAGAAAGCCAACGATATGTTGACCGAAACCCAGAAAAAATGTCGGGAAATGCGGAAGGCTACCAATGATTATATCGAGGACTTGATGAAACGTACCGACGAGGCGCTGGCTGGACAACTCTCGGAACTGCGGAAAACCCGCCAGAGTATTAGAGCCAGTCAGAAAAATGCTCCCAAGTAATCACTTTCCCCTAATGTGGAAAACTGATTGTGGAAAAAACGCATAATTTGTTTAAACGAATTTTTTAAAATTATAATACATTTAGATACAGGCAGATGAAAAGCACAACATGTAGTGGTTTTTAGCTGCCTGTATTTTTTATTGCGAAAGTTATCTGATATTGTCGAAAATTGTTTACATAATAAATTTGAAAAAACCGTTGCATTTGTACAAAAGATACGCTATAATCTAACTTAAAAGTGGAGAAAGGTGGGGAAAAGTAGGGGCGTGTGGTTACCCAGGCAGGCTTTTTACCGGGTCGCCCCTTGCCAGACAGGAAGGGGATATACCGGCCGTGCTGATGGGTGATTATCGGGTGAATATGGACGCAAAAGGCCGCGTCACCATTCCTGCCCGTTTTCGGGAGGACTTGGGGGAGAGGTTTTATGTGACCAAAGGCCTGGATGGCTGCCTGTTTGTCCTTTCTGCCGGCCAGTGGAATACCTTTGTGGAAAAAGTGAGCCATATGCCGGTCTCCAAAGCCAGAAGTTTACAGCGCTTTTTTTTCTCCGGCGCCTGCGAGGCCGAACCGGACAAGCAAGGACGGATTTTGTTACCCAGCAGCCTTCGGGATTATGCCAAATTGGAGCGGGATGTGACGGTAATAGGCGCCGGCGTCCGTGCAGAAATTTGGGATACCGGAAGATGGCAGGCTTATAATGAGTTGCAGGATGAGAAAAAGCTGGAAGAAATTATGGAACTGATGGAGCTGTAAACCATCGGTAGTAAAAAATGATAGTAGCTGTGCGAATTTGCGACAGCTTTAGACTTTATATTGTAGGAAGGGAGGATGCCTGTATGCAGACCGTTTCATTTTCTCACAAGCCGGTACTGTTCCGGGAAACAATTGAATCGCTCAATATCCGGCCGGACGGCATGTATATTGACGGGACGGCTGGCGGCGGCGGTCATAGCGAAGCCATTTTGCAGAGACTGACCGAAGGAGGCAGGCTCCTTTCCATCGACCAGGACCCGGATGCTATTGCAGCCTGTCGGGAAAGGCTTTCCAAATATCCCGGCTCGGTGCTGCGGCAGGGAAACTTTTCCCAGATGAAGGAGTTGGCGTTGTCCTGCGGAATGGAGCAGGTGGACGGAGTGCTGCTGGATATCGGCGTATCCTCCCACCAGCTGGATACCCCCGAAAGAGGGTTTTCCTATCATACAGACGCGCCGCTGGATATGCGAATGAGCCAGCAGGGGCCTACGGCGGCTGATTTGGTCAACAGCCTTTCGTGGCAGCAGCTGGCAGAAATTATCAGCCGGTATGGCG
>OBYM01000413.1_pt1 | contig 24084 bp, 17 predicted proteins | sample 1538191 | NCBI WGS metagenome assembly OBYM01 (sample SAMEA2580165, study PRJEB22360) | human gut metagenome | biome: human gut; feature: human-associated habitat; material: faeces | place: Denmark | collected 2008/2010 | reverse complement strand
CACCGTCACCGCCGCCAATACCCACGAGGCCATTCTGGACCGGTTCCGCAGGGAAAAAATCCCCGTGCTGCTGGGGACCCAGATGGTGGCCAAGGGCCTGAATCTCCCCAACGTGACCCTGGTGGGCGTGCTGGACGGGGACATGAGCCTTTACGCCGGTTCCTTCCGGGCGGCGGAGACGACCTTCGACCTGCTGACCCAGGTGGTGGGCCGGGCAGGCCGGGGGAAAGCCGAGGGACGGGCCATTTTGCAGACCATGGTCCCGGAGCATCCGGTGATCCGGCTGGCGGCCATGCAGGATTACGACGGCTTTTACGACCTGGAAAGCCGCCTGCGGCAGGTGCAGTCCCTGCCTCCCTTCGGAGACTGCTGTCAGGTCACGTTTTCCGGGCCGGAGGAGCAGCGGGTGCTGCGGGCGGCGGCGGCCTATCGGGCCAGCCTTTGTGCCATTCTGGCCGGGGCGGATTATCAAGAGGAAAAATGCACCGTGCTGGGCCCTGCGCCCTGCCCGGTGCCGAAGATCAATTTCCAGTACCGGTATCGCCTGACCCTGCGCTGCCGCCTGGACCGGAAAATGCGGCTTCTGGTGGCCCATTTGCTCCGGCAGGCCTCCCAGGACAAGCAGAACCGGGGGGTCAGCGTCTACGCCGACGCCAATGCACTGGATGAATAGGAGGAAGAAACAATGGCACTTCGGAAGATTTTGAACGTCCGGGAAAGCGCTCTGCATAAGACCTGCAAGAGCGTGACGAATTTTGACGACCGGCTCCATCGGCTCCTGGACGACATGAAGGAGACGTTGGAGGATGCCGGCGGCGTGGGCCTGGCGGCCCCCCAGGTGGGCATTCTCCGCCGGGTGGTCCTGGTGGACAACGGCGAAGAAGTCCTGGAACTGGTGAACCCGGAACTGGTGGAGACCTCCGGCGAGCAGGAAGGCCCGGAGGGCTGCCTGAGCCTGCCGGGAAAGTACGGCCTGGTGAAGCGGCCTATGTACGCCAAGGTCCGTGCCCAGGACCGGAACGGCAACTGGTTCGAGACCGACGGCGAGGAGCTCACCGCCCGGTGCTTCTGCCATGAACTGGACCACCTGGACGGCATCGTGTACACGGAGGTCATGGAGCGCTTCCTGACGGACGAGGAACTGGAAGCCGATTAAAGGGGGAGAAGCCATGCGTGTTGTGTTTATGGGGACCCCGGATATTGCGGCCACTTGCCTAGACAAAATCCTGGCAGACGGCTTCGATGTGGTGGGCGTTTACACCCAGCCGGACCGGCCCAAGAACCGGGGCATGAAGCTGACCGCCTCCCCGGTGAAAATTCTGGCCCAGGCCCACAATATTCCCGTGTTCCAGCCGGAAAATTTCCGGGAGGACGCCGACGTGGAGGCCCTGCGGGCCTTGCAGCCGGACGTGGTCGCCGTGGTGGCTTATGGCCGCATCCTGCCCCAGCGGGTATTAGACATTCCCACCAAGGGCTGCATCAATATTCATGCCAGTCTGCTGCCGGAATACCGTGGCTCGGCTCCCTATCAGTGGGCGGTGCTGGAGGGCAGGCAGGAGACCGGCGTAACGGCCATGTATCTGGTCCGGGAAATGGACGCCGGAGACATGATCGATCAGGTCCGGACCCCCATCGGTCCGGAGGAGACCGCCGGGGAACTGCTGGACCGGCTGGCGGTGCTGGGTGCAGACCTGCTGTCCAGGACTCTGCGGAAAATCGAAGCCGGGACCGTGACGGCCACCCCTCAGGACCCGGCCAAAGTCACCTATGCACCCATGCTGGACAAGTCCATGTGTCCCATTGATTTTACAAAATCCGCCGCAAAAATTCACGATCAGGTCCGGGGCCTGCACCCCTGGCCCGTGGCCACTGCCGAGTTGGCGGGACGGCGGTTCAAAATTCACGCCTGCGTGGTGGCAGAGGGCTCCGGCGCACCCGGGACCATTCTGGGCCTGACGAAAACCGGACTGCTGGTGGCCTGCGGCGAGGGTGCCATCGAGATTCGCCGTTTGCAGGCCGACGGCGGCAAACCTATGGCGGCAACGGATTATTTCCGTGGCCATCCTTTGGAGGGATAAAGAAATGTCTGCTAGAAAAACCGCATTGGATGTTCTCATTGCCTGCCGGAAGCAGGGCGCCTGGTCCAACGGCGTTTTGAAGGATTATATCGCCCGGGACAAGCTGGATCGCCGGGATGCAGCCCTGGCCACCCGGCTCAGCTACGGCGTGCAGCAGCACCGGGCATTGTTGGACTTTTTCCTGGCACAGCTGCTCACCGGCAAGGTGAAGGACCTGCACCCCGTGGTCCGGGATATCCTGCACCTGGGGCTGTACCAAATCTACGAACTGGATAAAATTCCAGACAGCGCCGCCGTCAATGAGTCGGTGCTGCTGGCAAAGAAATATTGCCGGTTCCAGCCGAAAATGGCGGGACTGGTCAACGGGGTTCTCCGCAATGCCGTACGGACCAAGGGAACGCTGAAAATGCCGGATTCCCTGGCTGTCCGGTACAGTCATCCCCAGAAGCTCATTGATGCGCTGGAGAAGGATTTGGGCAGCGAAGTGCTGGAGCCCATGCTGGCTGCCAACAACGACATTCCTCTGACCGTAGTCCAGGTGAACGCCCTGCGGACCACCGTGGAGGCCTTGACGGAGATGCTGGAGGAGGAACAGGTGAAGGTCCTGCCCCACGCCTGGATGCCGGACTGCCTGGTGCTGGCCAACACCGGCAATCTGGAGGCTCTGGAATCCTTCAAGGAAGGGCTTTTCTACGTACAGGACGCAGCCTCCAAGCTGGCGGTTCAGTGCGCCCAGATTCCCGTGGGCGAAAAGACACGGGTGCTGGACTGCTGCGCCGCCCCCGGCGGAAAGACCTTTGCAGCGGGTATCATTATGAAGAACGAAGGCCGCATCCGCTCCGGTGATATCCATCGACATAAGACCGAACTTATTCAACGGGGCGCCGATCGGCTTGGCCTGACCAATGTGCTGGTCCGGGAGCAGGATGCCACGGAAAATCATCCCAGCTGGTTCGAGAAAATGGACGTGGTTCTGGCGGACGTGCCCTGTTCCGGCTACGGCATCATCCGTAAGAAGCCGGATATCCGCTACAAGGACCCGGACGACATGGCACGGCTGCCGGAATTGCAGCTGCGGATTCTGAACAAGCAGGCGGAATACGTGAAGCCCGGCGGCGTGCTGATGTACTCCACCTGTACCCTTTTGAAGCGGGAAAATGAGGCGGTCGTAGAGGCATTCCTGCGGAGCCGGAAGGATTTTTATCTGGAAAAGCTGACCCTGCCCTCCGTATTCCCGGAAAATACCACCGGAATGCTGACCCTCATCCCCGGACAGTATGACACCGACGGATTCTTCATCTGCCGGATGCGGAGAAAGGCATGAAGCGGGACCTGCGGGGCATGACTCTGCCGGAAGTGGCGGAGGCTCTGAAAACCATGGGCCAGCCGGCCTTTCGGGCCAAACAGCTTTATACCTGGCTCCACAAGGGCGCCGGTTATGAGGACATGACCAACATCCCAAAGACCCTGCGGGAGGCGCTGGCGACGGAATATGACCTGTACCGGCCCACGCCGGTGCGCCGTCAGGAGTCTGCCCGGGACGGTACCATCAAATATCTCTGGCAGCTTGCCGACGGAAACTGCGTAGAGACAGTGCTTATGCGCTACCACTACGGCAATACCGTGTGCATTTCCTCGGAGGTGGGCTGCCGCATGGGCTGCGCCTTCTGCGCTTCCACCATCGGCGGCCTGGTCCGCCGTCTGGAGCCCCACGAAATGCTGGACGAGGTGCTGTTCACCCAGCTGGATTCCGGCCTGGAGATTTCCCACATCGTCCTGATGGGTATCGGGGAGCCGCTGGATAATTTCGACAACGTGATGCGCTTTCTGGAGCTGGTGAACAGCCCGGAGGGCATGAACATCTCCATGCGGCACATCAGCCTGTCTACTTGCGGCCTGGTGCCGAAGATCGACGCATTAGCGGAGCGGAAGCTGCAACTGACGCTGTCCGTGTCCCTCCATGCGCCCAATGATGAAATTCGGAATCGCATTATGCCCGTGAATCAGGCATACGATGTGGAGACGCTGCTTTCCGCCTGCCGCCGGTATTATGCGGCCACTTCCCGGCGGATTTCCTTTGAATACGCCATGATCGACGGGGTGAACGACTCCGCCGACAATGCCAAGGAGCTGCTGCGGCGGCTGAAGGGCCTCCCGGCCCATGTGAATCTCATCCCCCTGAACCGGGTGGAGGAAAGCCCCCTGGTGCCCAGCACCAAGGCGGCGGTGGAGCGGTTCCAGAAAATTCTGGAGGACGGCGGCGTCAGCGCTACGGTCCGCCGGACCCTGGGCGGCGACATCGACGCCTCCTGCGGCCAGCTGAGAAGAAAATATACCCAGCAGAAGGGGTAATTGGAGGAAACTCCCGGCGATGCACTGTAGGGGCGAGGCACGCCTCGCCCGCCAGGTAGCGAATATTGAGCGGTAAGAATCAACGAAAAAGCCCGCCGGGACAGAGAAGAGCCTTCCCCTCCAGGGGAAGCCTTACGCCTCGCCATTCCTGCGTATAGAATTCGGGCGGGCGGGGCATGCCGCCGCCCCTACATTCTGAAACGAAGATTTACCGGCCTTTTTCCCGCAATTCCTTACGAAAGGAGCAAGTCCTATGCAATATTGGTCGCTTTCCGATCCCGGATGCGTCCGGACACAGAACCAGGACGCCTATCAGGTGGAACAGCTGGACCGAAACACCCTGCTGTGCGTTCTCTGCGACGGCATGGGCGGCGCCAAATCCGGCAACGTGGCCAGTTCCCTGGCCGTGGAGGTCTTTACCCAGGAGATCAAGCGCACCTGGTTCCCGTCACTGGACCAGATCAGCGCCGACCAGATGCTCCGGGGAGCCGCCAAGCTGGCAAATTTCACTGTTTTCGATCAATCCAAGCAATTTGAAGAGTTTTTGGGCATGGGTACAACCCTGGTGGCCGCACTGATCCGCGGCCGGGACGCCACCATCATCAATGTAGGCGACAGCCGGGCCTATGCCATCGACCGCACCGGCATCCGCCAGCTTACCAAGGACCATTCCCTGGTCCAGATGATGGTCGAGCGGGGCGAACTGACCCCGGAGCGGGCCCGGACCTATCCGGGCAAGAATTTCATCACCCGTGCCGTGGGCACCGAGTCGGTTCTGGAAAGCGACCTGTTCCACTACCGGCTGTCCAGAGGAGACTGCCTGCTGCTGTGCAGCGACGGACTGTCCAACATGATGGACGATCAGGAGATCCTCTTTGAGGTGGTCCACGGGGTCAACAAGCAGCTATGCTGCCAGCGCCTGCTGGACATTGCAAAATCACGGGGAGCGCCGGACAACGTGACCAGTATTCTGGTCCAGGTCTGACGGGGAAGGAGTAGCAATTATGGATGCAGATAAGTATATCGGCCGACTGCTGGATAACCGGTACGAAATTCTGGAGGTCATCGGTACCGGCGGCATGGCCGTGGTGTATAAAGCCCGGTGTCACCGGCTGAACCGGCTGGTGGCCGTAAAAATTCTCAAGGACGAGTATTCTCAGGACGAGGAGTTCCGCCGCCGCTTTCATGCGGAGGGTCAGGCCGTGGCCATGCTGAGCCACCCGAACATCGTCTCGGTGTACGACGTTTCCACCTCAGCGGAGGCGGACTATATCGTCATGGAGCTGGTGGACGGCATCAGTCTGAAGCAGTATATGGAGAAAAAGGGCGTTCTCAACTGGAAGGAGACCCTGCACTTCTCCATGCAGATCGCCAAGGCTCTGGAACACGCCCACAGCCGGGGCATCGTCCATCGGGACATCAAGCCCCACAACGTGATGGTGCTGAAAAACGGCTCCGTGAAGGTCACGGACTTCGGCATCGCCCGCATTATGTCCAAGGGCAACACCCTGACCAAGGAGGCTCTGGGGTCCGTGCATTACATCTCCCCGGAGCAGGCCAAGGGCAGCCGGGTGGACAACCGGTCCGACCTGTACTCCCTGGGCGTGGTCATGTACGAAATGATGACCGGACGGCCCCCATACGACGGGGAATCCCCCGTGGCCGTGGCCATCCAGCACATCAACGGCGGAGCGCCCATGCCTTCCACCCTGAATCCCAATATCCCCGGCGGTCTGGAGCAGATCATCATGAAGGCCATGGCCCACGAGCCCAATGACCGCTATGAATCCGCTACCGCCATGCTCTATGATATGGAGGAGTTCCGGAAGGACCCCACCATCCTCTTTGATTACAACGCCGGCCCCACGGATGCGGCCCTGCATCTGACGGAAAAGCGGTCCCAGGAGCCGACCGCTCCCCGGACCACTGCCGAGCGGGTGGCGGACCGTCATGGGGAAGCCCCCCGGCCCCGCCGGGAGTCGGTGCCCGAGCCTACTCGCCGGACTACGCCCCCCGTCACCGGGACCCAACGTCCCCAGACCGGGACCCGCCCCCAGAGCGGCAGCACCGCATCCGTGCGTGCGGGAAATACACAGCAGCGGTCCCAGACTGGCAGCGGCCAGCGGCCTCAGAACACTGCCCGGCCCCAGACCGGCGCTTATGCCGCCCGTCCCGGGGAGAAGGCCAATCGGCCCGCCCCCTCCGGCCAGGAGGCCCAGCGCCGCCGGGAAGCAGAGGAGAAGCGCAGCCGGAACACCACCATTGCCATTATTTCCTGTTCCGCTGTGGCAGTCCTGGCTCTGGCCCTCATTCTGATCGCCATTTTCGGCAACGGCGTGGGCAAGAAGGACCAGACCGTTCAGGTCCCCACCCTTCTGGGCCAGGATTACAACACCCTGCCCACCTATCAGGACTTCCGCATCGTCCTCCGGGATAAGGGGTACAGCGACAAGTACGACAAGGACCAGATCATGGCCCAGGAACCCAAGGCCGGGGAAATGGTCAGCAAGGACACGGTCCTCTATGTGGACGTGAGCCTGGGCAAGGAACCGGAAAACAAGACCATGGAGAATCTGGTGGGTATCGATCAGCAGTCCGCCAAGGATTTCCTGGTGAAGCAGGGCATCGCCGAAGCCAAAATTCTGGTCCGGGAGGAGGACAGCCCGGAGCAGGCCAAGGGAAAAGTGGTCCGCACGGATCCCGCCGAGGGCGGCGCACTGGACGAGAACACCACCGTGACCCTGTACGTCAGCTCCGGCATGATGACCATGCCCAATGTGGAGGGCATGACGAGAGATCAGGCGGAAAAGGCCCTGTCCGAAAACGGCTTCAACAATGTGGAAATTAAAGAAGTGGACAGCGACAAGGAGTCCGGCACTGTCACCAAGCAGAGCCTCCGGGCCAATTCCCGGCAAGACCGGTCCCAGACCGTCACGCTGGAGGTTTCCAGCGGCGTCAACAAGAAGAAGGTCCCCAACGTTATCGGCAAGTCCCAGGATGATGCCAAGAAGATGCTGTCCCAGGCGGGCTTCAACTATGTGGACATCAATCTGGTGGATGACAGCGACAAGGCGGCCTTCACGGTGCTGAAGCAGTCCGAGAATCCCAACGCCGAGGTGGATGTGACCACCACCATCGTGCTGGACGTGTCCAGCGGCAAGATGACCGTGCCCAACGTGGTGGGCAAGACCGAGACGGAGGCCAAGAGCGCCCTCAGCGCCAAGGGCTTCACCAATGTGCGGACCGAGACCGTGGACAGCACCGAGGCGGCGGGCACCGTGGTGAAGCAGTCCCTGGATGCGGACAGCGTTCAGGACCCCAAGACCGAGATCGTCCTGTCTGTTTCCAACGGCGGAGCCACGCCTGTGACCAAATCCGTGACCTTCGGTCTGCTGGAGGAGGCGATTGACCCCTATAAGGCAACCATCAAGGAAAGCGGCGCCAACGGCAAGGTCGTTTACGAGGGAACCATCACCGACGGCGCCTCCAAGGTCACCGTGGAAGTGACCGGGTACGGCACCATGTACTATGACATTTACATCAATGACAAGTATACGATGACCCAGCGGGTGGACTTTTAAGGCATGACGACACAAGGACGCATCATCCGCTCCCTCAGCGGATTTTACGAGGTGGAGACCCCCTCCGGCCCGGTGACTTGCCGGGGCCGAGGGAGCCTGCGCCGTCAGGCCAGCCCCCTGACCGGGGACCTGGTGGAGATCACCGTGGAGCACGGCAAGGGCATGGTGGAGAAAATTCTCCCCCGGCGGAACCGGTTCATCCGACCGGCGGTGGCCAACGTGGATGCCCTGGCGGTGTTCGCCGCCAACGTGAACCCGGTGACGGAGCCGTTCCTCATCGACCGGGTGGCAGCCATTGCCGCCGACCAGCAGGTCAGCGTGTACATTCTGGTGAACAAGTGCGATTTGGACGCCGGGGAGAGGCTGACGGAAATCTACCGCCATGCGGGCTTCCCGGTGATCCAGACCAGCGCTGAGACCGGTCAGGGTATTGAGGAGCTACGCAGCTTGCTCACCGGAAAGCTGACGGCCTTTACCGGAAACTCCGGCGTGGGCAAGAGCAGCATTCTGAACCGACTTTGCCCGGAGCTGACCCTGGCCACCGGGGAGGTCTCCGAGAAGCTGGGCCGTGGGCGGCACACCACCCGCCATGTGGAACTGTATTCTCTGGGAAAGGATACTTTTGTGGCGGATACGCCGGGATTTTCCTCCTTTGACACGGACCAGATGGATCTGATTTTGAAGGAAAATCTCCAATATGCCTTCCCTGACTTCGCCCCCTACCTGGGCAAATGCCAGTTTCACGACTGCGCCCACCGGAAAGAGCCGGGTTGCGCCATCCGCAGCGCCGTGGACCAGGGGGACATCGAACCCACCCGCTACGAAAGCTACCTGCGCCTCTACGACAAATCCAGCCAGATCAAAGAATGGGAACTGTGAAACAAGCCCCCGATGCAAGAACTTGCATCGGGGGCTGCTGCTATGAAACGGGGTGGGTTTAACGGTATTGTTCCCTGATTTTTTGCACGTTTCGATTCATCAGTCTGCGGCCGATGTGGCGATAGACGAAGGCTTTCAGGGGCGAATTATCCTGCCCATGGTCCCGGAGCAGGTCGTCGGGGCTGGCGTACACGCCGAAATCCTGACAGATGCCTTCACTCTGAATGAAGGTGTCGTTCCGGTCAAAGTCGATGACCGGGTTTTGCAGGTCCTGGGCGGCTACGCCGTAGCCGGAAAAGGGGCCGACATGGTTTGCGTGAATTCTTTGCAGGCTCATCAGGTAAGCCCGGTCCAGGATCAGCCCCTCCAGGCAGTACCAGACCCCGTCCAGGTACACTTCCGCCCAGCTGTGAAACACGTCCCTGGGGGCCAGAGCGTACACCAGCCCGGTCATGGCGCCCTTTTGCAGGCGCTTGTCGATGGTGAAGCCGTGGATGCGGCAGGGAACGCCGCAGCACCGGAGCAAAGCCATGAACAGGGTCGCTTTCGTATTGCACTGGCCGTAGCCGTCGGCCAGGACCTTGGAGGCCGGAAGGCCGTCGTCGGTGTTGTAGCCGAATAAAATTTCGTCCCGGACGTAATTGTAAATGGCCCGGATTCGGCCAAATTCCGGAAGATTCTTCCAATTTCGCCCGGAAATTAGCTTCTGAATGGCCGGATGGGAAAAATCCAGCATGGGCGTTTCCTGTAAGTAGGTTTCCATAACACTCATAGCGTTGAACCCTTATTTTCCAGCAAATGCCGCCGGTCGGCCAGCACCTCCATCAGCACCCGGCAGCCGTAGGAAATGCCGTAAAGAATTTCGATGCTGCTGCGGCCCTGGGACACAAGAAAGTCACCCAGCCGCCGGGCTTCGTCCATGGGGGAGCGGTACTCCGTGTCCGGCTCGCTGGGGTTGAAGCCGACGTAGGCCACCAGGACCACATGGTAGACCCGGCCCATTCCCTGCGCCGTGGGCAGCATCCCCAGGTAGCTGGTGCCGCCCCCGTGGAGCATGACCATGAGTTCCGGGTTTTCCTGACCGAATTCAAAGCATTTCATGGGCGTTCCTCCTGAATTACCGTTCCAGGACGATGATTTTGTTGGAAATATTCCGCACGGCGGGGAGTTTGCCCAGCACCTTGTAAATGGGCGCAAACACCGCCATGCCCTCGGTGAGACTGTGTTCCCCGACCAGCCGGAATTCCGGCAGCAGCGCCGCCAGGGCCTTGCCGTTCTTCACGCCCCAGGTGAATTTGGCGTGGCTGCCCTCGATGGACCGCTCCTTGAACCGCTTGACGACCATGGGATTCATGGTCTCCACGAACACCGTGACTTTGGGGAACCGGCGGGCGATGATGGCAAAAATCTTTTGCACGTCCGCTTCGCTTAAGTACATGGTCAGCCCCTCAATGATGACCAGAGCCGGGACGTTCTGCTCCTGAATCTGGCCGCCCCAGTCCTCCATGGCGGACATGGTGATTTGGGAAATGGCCCCGTTTTCCGGCAGCAGCCGTTCCCGGACGGCCATGGTTTCCGGTAGGTCCAGATTGTACCAGTGGGTGAAGCCTGCCATCCGGTAGCACCGGGTGTCCAGCCCGCAGGCGATGTTCACCACCGCCGCGCCGGGATGTTTCAACAAAAAGTCCTCCGTCAGCCGGTCCAGCACGATGGTCCGGGCAATCACACCGCTGTGCATGGCGGCGTCCTTGTCCGCCAGGGAGAAATCGTAGTCCAGGCGGTCGATGATCTCCTCGGCCTTGGCGTCGTGGATGGCGCCCCGGCCACGGCTCTCCTTGGCACGGGCGTAAATGGTTTGCAGCATGGTCTCCGGCACCCCGGAGAGGGTCAATTTTTCAGCCATAATTTCCTGCCTCCCAGATTTATGGTTAGATAAAGCTAACTTACGCATTTTCAAAAAGCCGCATTGCGGCTGATTTCCCTTTTCTATGCTATTTTATCACGGCTTTATCCCATTTTCAAGGGTTTTCCCACAGGAAGAACGGAGAAAAATCTGCCCGGCAGCGTAATACTGCCGGGCAGGGGAGAGGATGTATTTACCGCACACGCTTCTTCCGCAGCAGGACGGCGGTCACGAAGGCCGCAGCGGCAGCGGAGCAGGTCAGCAAAACGGTGAGCAGGGGAATGTTGACCGTATCGCCGGTGTTGACGTAGGTCAGCTTGGCACCGCAGCGGGTGCAGGTGCTGTTCTTGTAGTCGTGGCCCAGAGCCGGGGTCTCCCGGGTCTCCGTGGTACCGCAGACGGAGCAGTGCCGGCTTTCCGTGCCGGTCTCCGTGCAGGTGGCGTCCTTGGTGGAGGCCCACTCGCCGAACTTGTGGCCGGTGGCGGGAGTCACCTGGCCGTCGGCCAGCTTCTTGCCGCAGACGGCGCAGAGGGTGTCACCGGAGGTGCCGTTTTCGGTGCAGGTGGGGGCCTTGGCGGGACCGGTGACGGTTTCCTTATGGAAGGCGGCGGTCAGTGTTTCGATTTCATCCACATGGGCGTCATTCGCCTCGCTGTGATGGACGGTGACGGTCAGGTCCGCATCCACCTTGGCGGGGTCCACCTGGAAGGCCAGGGTGGCGATCACAGTCCCGGCGGGAACGCCGTCCAGGCTTACATAACCCAGCGTGACCTTTCCGGCCTCGTCCTTATGGGAGGTGTAGTCAGCGAGCATGGAAACATCGGTGAGGGTCAGCAGGCTGGCATCGTATTCCACGGTGGCCAGACCGTTGGTCAGGTCCTCATCGCCTTGGGCGACCACGTTCACGGTGACGGTCTTTTCGTCCTCAGAGACGGAAATATTGGAGGCGGAAGCCTCGACGGGTGCCTCCTGGACGGTTACATCCGTCGCAGAAGTCACGCTCGTCAGACCCGCAGGAGCGGACAACAGGCTGACCTTGGGAGCAGCTGCCTCGGTGACGACCGGTGCGGTCACGGTCTCGGCTGCGTCCTGGGTGGTTTCAGGGATTCCCTGGGTGGTTTCGGGGGCGTTGGGCACGGCCTGATAGATGTTGGCGGGCCAGACACCGTTGCCGTAGGTTCCGGCATACTCGGCCACCCACAGGTGCTTGGCACCATTGGCATCCCACTTGGGTTCGCTGTTGTCGTCGTTGATGTTATAACGGGCGGGTACGCCGTCGCTGGTGAAGGTCAGGCGGTAGATTTCGTTGGTTTCGCCGGTGAAGCAGGTCAGGTACAGCACGGAGGCACCGTTTTCCTCGGTGGCCACCATGGAGCAGTACATATCGCTGTCACTGCCGGGGAGATTCAGCTCCGGCAGAGTGGATTCAAACCAGTCCCAGCCGGTATAGGACAGGGCACCTTCTTCCTCCTCGTCGCAGAACACGCCGATGTGGATGTATCCGGCATCGTCCAGCAGGGCATAAATTTCGCCTTCCACGGTGTTCCAAACGGGTGTCACCCAGTCGTGACCCATGGCCGCAATGGTCAGGTACCGGGAAGCACCGGTCTTCCCCAGAGCGTAGGAATCTTCAAAGGACTTGTTGATGCCGGAGAAATTTTCCGGCTCGGTCAAAGGCAGAATATAGATGCCGTACACGCCGGTGAGCAGGGGCTTGTCCTCCGTGGAGAAGAAGTCACTGTAAGCCAGGTCCCAGACGGGCAGGGAGCCGCCGGTGGCGGGTACGCCGTCATAGGTGGCCAGGTCCTTGCCGGTGGCGGGATCAACCTTGTGGAGGCTGTGCTTCTGGCTGTCCACCAGATAGACGGTGCTGTTGCGGCTGTCATAGGCGGTGGCCGCTACGGTCTCACTTTCCAGAGCGGACCGGGCAGTCCAGCGGCTCTCATGGGCCAGGTCCCAGGTGTACAGCTGTGCCAGAGCGTTCTCATCCTGCAATGTGCCGTACAGGGTCACGGGCAGGACCTTCACGGTGACTTCGCAGCTGGACTTGGCGCTGGGGTCCTTCTTGGAGCTGGCGGTAATAATGGCTTTGCCCTCACCGGTGCCGGTCACCAGGCCCTCCGGGCTGACGGTGGCCACGGCCTCATTGGAGGAGGACCAATCCACGCCGTCGGGCTGCACGCCGAAGGGGCTGACCTCGGCGGTCAGGGTGGCATTGGCACCCCGGAACAGGGACAGGGTCGTTTCGCTGAGGGTCACGCTGACGCTGCCCTCCAGTTCCTGGGTATTCCGGTTGATTTTATAAGTGGTGTGGTTGCCGGCATAGTCGTAAACGGCGACCAGCAGGTGGCTTGCGGCCTTCATGGCCTCGTCCAATTCAATGCGGAACACGTCCTCGTGGCCTGCGGGGCTGCCTGCGGGGGTGCTACCGCTGGTCAGGGAATTGCCGGTGTCGTAGTCGATGAGGGCCACGGTGGCAATGTAGCGGTTATCGGAGGCGGTGACGGCCAGCGCCTGATCGCCGGTGGTCACGTCCTCAATGAGGGTCACGTCGCTGAGGGTGGGAGCGGTCTTGTCCACGTAGGCGTGATAGGCTTGGGTGGCGCCTGCGCCCAGGGCATCCCAATGGGTGGTGCCGTTCTCCTCCACATAGTATTCCGGAGCCAGGGTCAGGGACAGGTCCAGGGTAGCACCTTCCGGCGCCTTGGACAGGTCCGTGCCGATGGTGATGGTGTACTGCACGTTCCGCCACAGGCCGCCCATGGCGGTCTCCTGATAGTAAGCGCCTTCGTTGGCACCGGTGTCCGTGTCCAGATAAGTGTTGCCGGTGGAATCGGTCAAGCGCAGGTGGGAGTTGGAGAAGTTCCGAATGGCGGTAAAGGAAAGCTCATTGAGGAGGGAGGTGTCGGTATTGATGGAATCCCGTTCCGGCTCGTAGAAGTCCTCCTCCACGTAGGGGTTGCCGCCGAAAGCGTAGGCGTTGGCGGAGCCTTTTTCCCGGGTGGAGAGCACCTGATATTGCAGGGACTTCTCGGTATTGTCGAACATATAGGGAGGACGAGCTTCTTCGCCGCTGACGAAGTAGTCGATGTAGCTGCCCACGTCGAACATGGAGCCATCGGTCCAGCTGCCGTAGTAGCCCAGCACGGGGATGGAATGGGTGACCCCCAGGCTACCCTCTGCATCGGAAAGCTCACTGGCGAACACATAGCCTTCCACATAAGTACCGGTGCCGTCGCTGTAATCATCATACATCTCCAGCTGTGCCTTGTTCAGGCTGGTGGTTATCTGTACATGGACGCTGCCGTTGCCGGGAACGGAAACGGAAGCAGTACAGACCTGCCGGAAGAACAGGTAGGCATCGTAGGTATCGATGTCGCCGTCGTGATCCAGGTCGGCGTTGTTCCGGTCATTGATCTCGCTGCGGACGCCGGTAACGTAGTCCAGCAGGGCCTGACCGTCCTGGGTGTTGACGGTGCCGTCGCCGTTGAGGTCGCAGGCCAGGGCAGAGGCGGGAATTTCGACCTCCAGAGGCTTCCCGTCCACGGTCCAGGTCAGGGTGGCGGGCAGGGGAGCAGTGACGGTGTCCTCATAGAGGGTAGCGTTGCTGTCGGCAGCCAGCGCCTGGGTGAAGAAATCAGCGCTGAGCCGGAAGGCGGTGGCCGTATCCTCCAGGTTATAGATGGTGAAGCCGAAGCTATAAGTTCCGCTGCGGTCCGGGTCGTCGCCCAGCTCCGCCTTGATCTTGCCGTCGGCATAGGAGCCGGTGGCATCGGCATCCATCAGCAGGTAGCTGCCTGCGGAGATGGCGTTCTGGATGTTGGCAAGACCGGCGCCCTGCCGCAGTACGGGATAGTAAGTGGTGTCCGTTTCGGAAATGGGCTCGGCGGTGGACATCAGCAGACTCTGGGCCAGCACACGGGTGCTCAGACCGGTCTTGGCTGGATAGCCCTGTTCTTCCAGATACTGGTCCAGCAGCGCCACCATGCCGGTGACCTGGGGAGCGGCCATGGAAGTGCCGGACATATTCTGGTAGGCACCGCCGTTTTTCAGGGAGTAAATATTGCCGCCGGGGGCGGTGATCTCCGGCTTTAGCTCCAGAGAACCGGGCACGCCCCAGGAAGAGAAGCTGCTCATGGTGTAATGATCAGCAGCACTCACACCGGAACCAACGGCGTCGGAAATGGTCAGCTTGCCGGTATAGTAAAGTACCTTGCCGGAATCGTCCGTTACCGGCGTGGAAGCGGCCTTCAGCGTGGCGGCATCCGCCTGACTGATGGTCACAGCAGGCTCCGTTCGGGTGTAGGCGGACAGCTCCATGCCCAAGGTCCCCGGCTGGTTGTTGGCCACGATGGTTGCAATGGCGCCGTTGCTGACGGCATTTTCCAGTTTATCGGTGAAGTTTAGTTCACCACGGTTGCAGATGGCGATTTTTCCGGCCAGCACGTCCTTGATGGCGGCGAATTCCTCCGCCGTGCCGATGGAGTCCAGATAGACATATTCCTGCTCCCCGGCCAGGGTGGTGATGGACAAATTGGTGTACTTGCTGCCGCTCTGGGATTCCAGAGATTCGGTGTAGAACATTTTGTTCCCGGCCACATCAATATAAAGGCCGGTCTGGCCCACGTTGTCCACAGAGGCAACGCCCAGGGAATTGGTATAGGTTCCGGGCGCACCGGAGGTGGCGAAGCTGACGCCGTCGGCATAAGCACTTCCCACGGCGGTCTCCTCGTACCAGCTGCCGGAGTTACCGGCGGAAATGACCACCACCATGCCGCTCTTGGTGACCCGCTCCAGAATCTTGGCGTAGGTCTCCTCGGCACGGGAGTTACCGGTCCAGGAGCCGCCCAGGGACAGGTTGGCGGAATCAGCGCCCAGCACCATGGCGTCCTCCACGGCGGCCATGTAGTCGTCGGGATAAGCGCCGCCGGTGACGCCAAAGACCTTCATCACCAGAAGCTGGGCGTCGGGAGCCACGCCCTGGGTCAGAACAGTATCCAGGGCATTTGCAAAGCTGCCGTCCTCGGCTTTGACATAGCGGTTGGCGGCGGCGATACCGGCCACGTGGGAGCCGTGGTCGCCCTGGGTGTCCTTGTCGTGGCCGATGTTCAGGCCGTTGTCCACATAGTTGAAGCCAAAGGGAATTTTGGCGTTCACATAGAGGTCCTCGGCGGTGAGGCCCTTGTACTGCTTGGCGGCGTTCAGCTGGGAGAGGACCTTCGCCGTGTCAGCGCTGGTCATCAGGGAAGCGTTGCTCCCCTCCAGGGCGTAAGCCAAGGCATCCGGGTCCAGAGCCGGGTGGTCCACATCGATGCCGGTATCAATGATGGCAATCTTCCGTCCGGCACCGGTATAGCCGGAGGCCCAGACGGCGGTGGAGCCGATCATTTCGTCGGAGGTGGACATCATGGGGTCCGTGGTCAGTTCTTCCTTGACCACGCAGGGCTCATAGCGCCGCTCCACCAGCACTTCTTCCACGCCGGGGACCGCTTCGATGGCGGAAATATCGCCATATTCCACGTTGGCGGAAATGATGTTTGCGGCCAGGGTCAGATTCCAGACCACATCCAGCGCCTTGCCGTCCAGGGCCTGTCTGGAAATGGTGGCCTCCATAGCCTCCTGCTTGCCTTTCAGGGACTGACGATAGGCCATGGCATCGCTGCTGAAAGCGGCGATATCGTCGGCGGTGAAGCCCTTTTCCAGGGTGGAGGCGTCCTCCAGAACGATGGATACTCGAACGATGTCCGTATCCTCGTACAGGGGTTCCTCGGTTTCTTCCGTGCTGACTTCGTCCCGGCGGGACAGCCCGACGTTGTATTCGTCAGCGCTGACCTGCTCAAAGGACAGCTTGCTGCCCTGTTCGCCGGAACCGTCCGCTGCCATGGCAGGCAGGGCCAGTCCCAGGGTCAGGACCAGGGCCAGCAGCACAGAAATGAACTTTTGAAAGCCTTTCTGTTTCATATGCTTGCAACTCTCTTTCTCCGGTCATACCGGGTAAGTGTTTTTTCCGGAAAAGCACCCCGTTTCCGGGATTTTCCAAGAATCCAGCATAACTATACCTTCTCTGACGTACAAATGCAAGCGCTTTTTGAGCCGTTCTTTCAAGTCGAAATATAGAAAATCTCCGGGACGTACCTGACAGAAATTATGCGCCTTGCCTATATTTTCCGGATTGACATGGAATGAGTGCGCCGCACGCCCCGCTTTCATAAAAAAGCAGGGATCCCGTCAGATAAGGATAAAAATCTGACGGGATTCCTGCATAAGATTTTTCAATACCAGGCCTGCGGAACTTCCATTGAGACCGAAGAACATCGGAAAAATTCAGAACGAATTGTAGAACATTCTCTTTTCTCAGAAAATCCACTTGCCCTATGGGCTTTTGACGGATTTATAGGTGGAGAAAGAGGTACGTTATTCCGCTGGCGTTTCTGAAAGAACTGTGACTTCCAGGGTGTCCTTATCGATTCGATACAAGACACCGTTTTCGTAGTCCTCGCTGAGCATCAGGTCGCCGGAGGTGATGATGGAAGCATAGCCGGGGACAGTGACCTGGACGCTTTCACCGGTATCCAGACAGACCCGATAAAGTCCCTCCATGGATTCCACCCAGCAGTATTTTTCGTCATAGTGGAGGCTGTAACAATCCTGATGGTCGTCCAGCTTTTGGATGGACCCATCTTCCGGATCCCAGAAATACAGGGTATTCTTGTCCCGGATGTTCAGAAAATACACGCCTTGCTCCGTCAGACGAAAATCCCGGGCAATGACTGTTTCCAGCGCTTCCGTGGACCCGTTGGACAGGGTCCGGAGGGTCAGCCGGTTGTAGGCATCCAGATAATAAAGCCGCTCCCCGTCGAAAGCAAAGTTGGCGGCGCTGGAGAGGTCCATGATGGTTTCGGTCCGACCGGTGAGTAGGTCCGTGGTTTTCAGAAGCTCGTCCTGCTGGAAATACATGGTGTTTCCGTACAGGAAGAAGGGATAGCCAAACGTGGGGTCTGTTTCCGAATAGCTCCGGTCCAGCAGACCGAAAAAACGCTTGGAGCCGTCATTCCATTGATAGACGGTCCGTTCCTCCAGGGTGTTCAGGTCCAGCGCCGTCAGGGCCGTGGCCCGGTCGTAGGATTCCCGGTAAAAACGCTCATGCCAGGTGCTTTGGGAAAGACTGTACAGGGTATTTCCGTCCAGATAGAAGAAGCCCAGAGCCGTCTGCCCGTTGTCTGCAAAGGCGCCGGCGGGGAAGGTCTGAAACGTGCCGGTTTCCCGGTCGTAGAGCGAAAACTGCTGAAAGCTGTGTTCGACGACCTCGTAACGTTCCGTAACGGCCCAGTTGTGGTCGAAAGAGTTGTAAAGGATGGACTCCTCTTGCTTCCCGCAGCCCAGAAGCAGCAGCGGCAGCAGACAGCAGAGGGCAACCGCCTTGGCCTTTTTCCGGCGGACATGGTAATTCCGGTTCCGCATCCAGAGAACGGCAATGAGCAGCAGGCAGATCACGACGCTTCCGGCCATAAGCAGCCCCAATTCTTTCCAAGAGACCTCCGGAAAGACCCGGGGGGACCCGGCGTAGAACTCAAAATCGTCTCCGCTCAGATAAAGGGTACCGATGCTCAAGGCCCAGGGGGCGGGGAGCCGCAGAAAATATTTGGCGGAGGTGGTCAGGAAGGGCAGCGGCAGCAGCACCAGAGAGCCCATCAGTGTCAGCGCATACTTTTTCGTCAGAACGCTGAGGGCCAAGATCACCAGACAGCCATAGAGATACCCCAATTCCTTCAGGGAAAATTGCAGGGCAAAGGCCTGCCACAGGGCCATGCTTTTTTTCACGGTTCCGAAGCTCACCAGAGAGTGCAGACTGTAATTCCAGTGGGGCAGCCCGAAGCGCAGGGCGCAGTTGGCAACCTGAAATCCCTGAATGAGTGCGGTAAGCCCAGCGGTCAGCGCCAGAGCGACCAGCAGCTTGGCTTTCCAGCCCTTGGCGGCGCTTTCCTTCTGGGTCAGCAGCAGTTGGTCCATCTGGCAGCCGTATTCCTGGCAGAACAGCGGTGCAAGCAGGAAGATCAGCGCCAGCCACAGCAGATAATCCGGCGATTTGTTCCCCAGCAGGGTCTCCCAGCCGCCGGTGTAGAGAAATTGCCGGTCCGGCTGTTCCCGGACGAAAATATATTGACTGTACAGCTTGGAAAATCCCGGATACCGGGCGTCCTGGGCCTGCAGATCCGCATATTGTTGCCGGAATTCCTCCTCGGAGAGAGCGCCGGTATAGTAGTCGGTTTTCAATGCCTCGAATTCGCTGTGAACGGCGTTGATCCGCTTCATTTCTCCTTCGATCCATTCCCGCTTTTCCGGGGTCAGCGGCCCTTCCACCTGGGCAAGATATTCATTATAGACGCTGCGGTTTTCTTCCAGATTCCGGTCAAAAGGCCGGGTAAAGAGCAGAATACTCGCCAGTTCTGCAAGCAGCAGGACCAGCACGATCCAGCCGCCCCGGCGGTAGCGGAGCAGCTTTTTCCATTCATAGCCTGCCATGACGCTGCCTCCTTCCCTGATGATGGTAGCTTCGGCTTCGATACAGCACCCACAGCAGCATTCCGACAGACAGCAGGGCGACGGTCATGATCAGAAAACCCGCCTGCCGCATGGGAAAGCCGAACACATTCACGAACCGGTCCCAGCGCAGCATTTCCCGGGGGAACAGCAGCTCCGTGGGGTTGAACCATTTCAGCCCTGTGCGGCTGCCGGAGCCGTCATGGAGCAAAATGCCCAGGAACAGGGCAAAAAACCCCGTCAGGAAGGCCGTCAGGGTCTGCTTTGCAAGGCTGGATAGGAGCAAAACCAGACAGCCGCAGGCCATCAGGCCCAGAATGCGCATCCCGGAGGACAGCAGGAAATAGCTGCCGATGGTGCAGCGCAGGGGCGTCTGCTCCATTTTTGCCAGCGAATAGATAGGCGCAGAAAGGGCGTCATGGTATTCTTCCAGCGTGTAGATCACAAGGAAGTCCTCTCCGTAAAAGAGGATGCCGATGCCCAGCAGAAAAAGCACCGCAGCGGTGAGCTTGGCGGCCACGGTGGCGCCGGTGCCGTAACGGGTGGTGGGCAGCAGCATGGACATTTCCGATTCCTGCTCCCGCACAAAAACGCCGCACAGGCCGAAAATGCACATCAGCAAAGCCAGCATGGTGGAATAATCATAGTTCAGCAGTACATGGCTGCCCCGGGTATCCGTGAAATTCGGGATGCTCCGGCCGGAAAAGTCCCAGGCGATGCGGGTATTTTCCCGGGCGATGTAGGCACTGACGTTTGGAGATTGGGCCAGCGTCCGGGCGTTTTCCACGATGGAAATGGCGTTGTTCCGGTAATAATAGTCGTACTGCATTTCGTACACGAACAGCATCCCGAAAAACTGCTCGTCCGTGGCCTCGCTGTATGTGTAGGCGTTGGGGTCATATTCACCGCTCAACTGCATATTCCGGAGCTTTTCGTCCAGAGGCCGGTAAATGGTCATGATCTTCTGGGCTTTTTCTGCCGTAATGGTCCCGGAATAGGTGGCATAAGTCTCCTGATACTGCCGCTTGTAGGGGTCGAAGGCACCGGTGGCCCGGTGATACTGGTCCTGAATTTTCCACCCGTTCAGCGCCAGCAGGGCAGCCAGAAAGAGAACGATGCCCGGATTTCCAAAGGCTTTCCGACATTCGTAGCCCACCAGACGCAGAAAGTGCTTCATTGGGTCTCCTCCCCGCAGTGGTACAGGAAAACCTCCTCCAGATCGGCCTCCACCGGACGGGCGTCCGGGTGGGGCTGGGTCTCGGAGAGGATCCGCAGGCGGATGCCGTTTTCCTCCCGGGCCAGATTGCTGATGGTGTGGTGGACCAGGGAAGCGGGAACGTCCGGCTCGGCCAGGGTCAGCGCCCAGACCTTGCCGTCCAGCTCCCGGCACAGCTCCGTGGGCGGCGCAAATTTCAGCAGCTCGCCCTGATGGAGCAGGAGAATTTTGTTGGCAATGAATTCCACGTCGGAAACGATGTGGGTGGCCAGAATGACGATGCGGTTTTCGGAGAATTGGGAGATGAGGTTGCGGAAACGGATGCGTTCCCGGGGGTCCAGACCGGCGGTCGGCTCGTCCAGAATCAGAATGCCGGGGTCGGAGAGCATGGCCTGGGCGATGCCCAGCCGCTGGCGCATACCGCCGGACAGAGCGCCGATCTTCTTTCCGGCGGCGTCCGCCAGATTCACGGTGTCGAGAAGGCTATCGATGCGGGCGTCCGCCTGGTCGATGCCCTTCAGCACGCACATATACCGCAGAAATTCCCTTACGGAAAAATCCCGGTAGAATTTGGGATATTGGGGAAGATAGCCGATATTCGACAGGAAATCGCTGCCCAGGGAGCGGATATTCGTGCCGTTGATGAAGATGTCTCCCTGGGCGGGGATGATGCCCATAAAGGCATTGATGAGCGTGGTTTTTCCGGCGCCGTTGGTGCCCAGCAGACCGTACACGCCGTTTTCCAGCGTGGCGGTGAAATCCCGCAGGGCGTACTTGCTGCCGTATTTTTTGGAGATGTGTTCCAAACGTACTTCCATAGGGGCCTCCTTACTTGTTCGGGTTCTCCCCAGCGAGCAGGAACCAGACCTGTTCCGGCTTCAGGTCACCGGAAGGACCGGCACCGCTGGCAATGTAGTTGGTCGGGACCCGAATCGCATATACGGCGCTTTCTCCGGAGAAGCCGGTCATATCCAGTTCCATATCCACAACGGTTTTCTTTCCGGTCTCCAACTGCAATTCCAGAGGTTTCCCGTCCGGGCCATACACTGGCACATTGTCTACGAAAACGATCAAATTATTTTTCTCGGCCTCTGCGCCCCAAATCTCGTAGTGCAGTCTGGCGGGAACCTCCGGCGTGATGCCGTAAACAAAAACCGGCTTGGGAAAAACCGTGTCATTTACAATAAGGGCAGAGGACACTTTCGTCTTCCAATCCTCGTCTGTCCAACCGGCAACATCCTGATAAGAGCAGTCTTCTTGGGCTATTTTTTGGGACTTCAAGCGAATGGTATTTTCAGGAAATTCAGCTTTGGGCGGGTCAGCAAGAAAACGCAGGGGCGTGCGATAAATACCGGCTCCGTCATTGTATGCCATTGAGGTGGAAGGCCCCTGCGACGGAAGGTAATTCGGGGACTGCATTGCTACCATATACAGGTCCGGTGCGTCTCCCTTTTGACCGGTGACCGGTGTAAAATAGAGATCGAAAGTTTTTTCCTCGTCATTGGGGTAGAATGTATGGAGGTAAGAATAGCTTTCCTCTCCATCAACTCGATAGGGCTGCACCTGGCCGTCCAGGAACAGGAGAATGCCTACACCGACTTTGCGAATGATTCCCGTGCAGTCAAGGAGGACGGGCAAACGCATTTCTCCGCCTTCGTAGGCACAATAGTAACCGTTTTCGTCCTGCAGCGGCCCCTCGGCAAGACCATAGTACATACTTGCAGGAAAGTCGGCGTCCTTGTCTTGTTTGGACGGTGCGGTGGACTCACCGGCGGTCGTATCGGTGGCTGGCTCAAATATATTTTCAGTATTGTTCGGCGTGGTACCGACTGCGCCGCCAGTGGCACAGCCGGTGAGCATGGTCAGGCACAGTACCAAGACGAGAAGGCCGGAAAGCAATTTTTGATTCATGGTGCTCCTCCTTTTATAAAATTGGCCGGTCAAGGCTTTGACCGGCCAGAAAGTGAAACTAGGCAACAGAGATGGAGGTTTCGGTATAAATGAGGTAGGCTGGGCCACCACTCGTTCCTCCGCGGATTTCATGACATACAAATGCGTAGGTCGGTGAAGTCTCGATGTTGAAGTAAATAGGGACAGAGGGATTAAAGGATGTAGCACCACGGGAACTTGAGTAAGACCCGGATGGAGGATAAGTGCCATCAGAATTTGTCAACTTAACAGTGGTGACAAAATAGGCATTATCTTCATTCTTTTGCACACTAGTGTTGGTAATCAGAAGGTTTTTGCTCTCGCTCTGATAGCTGCTTGCTCGCATCATTCCGTAGATGCCAGCGGATTTAGAGCCACTAGTCGCCGACACGCCAACGGCGAGGGACAGGACCATAGCCAGGACCACAGCAAACGTGACCCAATTTCGGAATTTCTTCATAGTTAGTTGATCCTCCTTGTAATGCGTCATTCATGAAAACGGACATTCGGATACGATCAAAGCCATGGAGAGGAAATTGTTTACATGGCGCTGCACATCAGCCCATCGGGTATCACCTGCTTTCCCAGAGTAGGAACGACCTTTCTTACACCGTCACAATACCAGAAATTCCACAAAATGTCAACAGCCAATGGGCAGATATTTACAATTTCAGAACCTTCAACAAATTTACACACTTTTGAACCGGTCCAAACCCGCCCCAATTCGCCATATTGCCATATATGGACATCTGATTTCTGAGCTTTTCATAACATCACCCTGCGGGCTTCTCCCCAGCCAACAGGAACCATGTCCCTTCACCTTTTACAAAGGCCCTAGTCAGGATATCACTGGTTCGGTAATTTCTGGGAACACGGACGATATAGAGAACGCTTTCCCCGGTAAACCCGGTCATATCCAGTTTGGCGGTCAGAATTTTCTTTTCTCCGCTGGCAACGGTCATGTCGAAGGGGAGACCATCTGAAGTGAAAACCGGCTCGTTGTCCACATAGAAGATAACGCTGCTTTTGATATACGGTGTCCCCCACAGTTCATAGTGCAAATCAACAGGGGTGTCTGCGGTGATGTTGTAAACAAAACTCTTACGGTTGTGAGGGATTCCATTTACATCACTCCTGCTATCAAGCAATTCCCGAATATCTTCCTCTGACCATCCGACGGTATCTCCATAAGGGGCATCCGTAGCGGTGATTTTTGCATCCGATAAACGGATCTGCTTCTCCGGAAAATCTGCTTCTGGGGGCGTTGCTTCAAATTTCAGACGCCAGCCAGAACCAATAGAACCTTTTGTGAAAATCATCATACCGGGAACCCCATCCGACGGCAGATAATCCGGCTTTTGCAACGAGAGAATATAGACTTCCAGGGTATCGCCGCTCTGCCCGGTAATTGGGGTAAAGAACAGGTTGTACACTTCATCCTCTGATTCGGGGTAAAAGCAGTGGTAGTAGGCGTATGTGCTTTCCCCTTCCAGACGGTAGGGCTGGGGTTGGCCGTCAATGAACAGAAGAATACCCGTTCCGGCCTGCCTGAAGTGACCCCCAAAAGTTAGACAATATTTTGAAGTAAAAATTGTTCAAGCAAC